>Ga0116229_10002344_pt1 | contig 30553 bp, 21 predicted proteins | sample S1TSphgellanicum_3_FD_87313 | JGI IMG/M metagenome (GOLD analysis project Ga0116229, IMG submission 87313) | Host-associated microbial communities from peat moss isolated from Minnesota, USA - S1T2_Fc - Sphagnum magellanicum MG | ecosystem: Host-associated > Plants > Peat moss > Unclassified...
CCCGCATGACACACAACATGCCGTAACCTCCCATGCATTCTCTTTCCCAGGTTTTTCCTAACATAAAGTGGATGGTTGGCCCACCCACACAAGGCATCTCATGCGCCTTCACTTTCACGATCCCACTTTTGGATGGGATCCTAACTAGCCTATTGTGCCCTTTTATGAGCACATTGTTTTGGGTGATGAATTCCATTCCCAAAACGCACTCCATTCCACCCAAGGAGGACACCAACAAGTCCACCTTTCCTCTCCAATTTCCTTGTTGGAAAGGCACCTTTTTTGCTTGTGACATAGTGGGATGGGGAACCCCATCCACGAAATGCACCTCGATGGGTGCCTTGAGCTCCTCCAAGTGGAGCTCCATCCTTTCGGCACTTTCTCTGTTATGAAGTTGTGAGAAGCCCCTGTGTCCAAAAGACATAACAAATCCCGCTAAGCAATCTTCCCCTTCAAGAAGATAAGTCAATTGCATTCAGCTTGGGCTAGGTTGGCATTAAGGGCAATTACCTTAGAGCCCCCATTCCCCGCTTTGGACTTGGGACAATCTTTGGAGTAATGCCCCATCTCGTTGCAGTTGAAACATGCTCCTTTGGGTTTCACCCCAACATCTCCCTTGGGTTAGCTCCCTTTGAAAGGAGCCCCTTCTTCACAAAGTTCCCCTTGGGTTTAAACCCCGCGCCTTGGAATTGTTTAGGCTTATCCTTGGTTAGGCTTCCTTGCCCAGGGCTCCATTCACTGTCATGCTTTGGCTTCTTGTGAAGGAACTTGTTGTCCTTCTTGAGCTCGGATTTTTCACTCTGCCCCACATCTGAGAAACCTTCCACTTTTGTGACGGCTTCGGATAGTGAGGAGGGCCAATTTTCCTCAAGCTTTCACTTGGCCCAAGTTGGAAATCCCATCACGAATTGGCACACACGGTCCAACTCATGCATGTGCCGAATCTCAAGCATGAGTTCGGAATAAGCCTTCACATATTGCTTTAGGTTTTCATTTGTTGCATTCACAAGGTCACGAAGTTTGCACCTCGAGATGTAGTTGAAGTTCCTTGGCACAAATTCGGTCTCCACACAGTCCTTGAAGAACTCCCAAATATAACCATGGTTCTTCCCTTCCTCTTGTCTCACTATCCTCCACCATGTGGCGGCATAGCCTTTCAAGTAGGACTGGGCAAGCTCCATGGCCTAGTGTTGTCCAACCTTGGCGGCATGCAAATAATCCTACATTTCTGCAAGCCAAGCATCCACAACCTTTCAGTCACGAGCACCATCGAAGTTCCCGGGTTTGGCTGGTTGGAACTTTGCATCCTTGGATGTTCGTCCTTTGAGGGCCGCAACCAGCTCACTAAAGTCGGGCCTATTCATCTTGAGGAGGACTTCCAATTATTCCTCGGTGAATAGGACCGAGCTCCATTGTTCCTCCTCACTTTCGGGCTCATCTTGGTCCTCCCGGGTTATTGGTTCCTCTTCCCCAATTGATTTTGGTAGGACTACACGGTCTTTGTTGGGTTCTTCCAACATAGTGTTTTGGGCTTGCTTCCGATTCTTCTTGGGTGCCATCTGAAACTCCCAAGAGGTTACCCGAGCTCAACCAGAGTTCTGATACCAGGTGATGCGCTCCCAAGTCCCAAGTTAGCCCCAAGTTGGGACTAAGTCACTCAAATTGCGGAATTTCTGGGATTCGGGGCACGTTCCCGGCTTCCAGCACTAAAGGGGGGGTGAGAGGGGCATGCTGAAAGCTCCGGGATAGACTAGGAAGAGGGACAAGCTCACTCAATTATATGGTCCTGCATCCAAATCCAACCAACAAGTTGATTAGAACTCATTCTGCACCCTTTTGGTGTTGGGACAAGCCATGGGCTACCTTGGACTCACTTGACTCACCACGGCCCGAACTCGGGGGAAGCCACCACCTTCCCCCATATAGTATTCTATGCAACTCTCCGCCGCACTTGCATCCAAAACTGTCCTAGTTTGGACTCCCGGGACTTCGAGCGTTCATAACTTCTCGCCCCCAACTCGGATCAAAATGAGGTCGTAACAAAAGTTGTAGCTCTCCTCGAGAGCTTTCCAATAGTGTATCGCACTTCACTTGCACGCGCCGAAATCGAGTTGATTCCTAACTTTTGGTGGTCGGGTGTCAAATTGCCAATTTGACTCTTGGCCCTTCTTTTGACCATAACTTGTGCTGCAAATGTCTAAATGGCTCATGCAAGGCTATTTTGGACATCTACACTTCAGGACCTTTCCAAGAATATAAAGAACGCCTCAATGTGAGGTGTTTTGACCCCTGCAATTGCACTCTGAGTTTTTGGGAGTCCCGAAGAACTCCCAAGTCCCATTTTGGGGAATGTGACTGGCGACCTCACAACTCCCTCAAAGTGGGGTTACGACATAAAGTTAGTTGAGTTTTGTTACAACAATTCGGAACACTCCGCGACAAGGTCCACCCCCTTTCAAATAGTGACAGGCAAGTCACAAATTATGCCCATGACTTGGGCAGCACATGGACAACCCCCAAGTGATGCAAGTGAGGAAGTGCCAATGGTCACACAACTTGATGAAGAAAGGTGGCGCCTTTGGAAGTTGGCAAAGGCCAACTTGGAAAAGACGCACAAGAGGTACAAGGATTTTACGGACAAGTCCCAATAAGAGGTGAAATTTCAAGAAGGGGATGAAGTGTGGTTGAACATCAAGAACTTCCGATTACTCGAAGGTTTAAGTCATAAGTTCTTGGGCCCATATGTGGGCCCATTCAAAGTGTTGGAAAAGAAACTTTTCGACACTTATAAGTTAGAACTACTAGAAAATCTTAGAGTTTACCTCACATTTCATGTTTCTCTTTTGAAGTCGGCCACCTGCGATGCCTCAAGGCCTAATCGGGAGCATAATTCAAGGCCCCCACCAAACTTGGTTCATAATGAACCAGAGTTTGAGGTGGAGGCCGTGCTCAAGTCAAGGCAACTAAGAGGACAAGAGTGGGAATACTTAGTCAAATGGAAAGGATACCATCCAATAGAGGCATCTTGGGTGAATGAATCCAACATGGAACATGCTTAAAAAGCCATAGAAAAATTCCACAGTAGACCGACAAAGAAGAGACGTAGAACGTGATGAGGACATCACTTGTCTTTAATGGGCATGGAGTCACATAAAATGTACCGCATCAAATTACAAGTGAAATAAAGGCTTAAAAACTTCCAAAAGATTGTATCACGAGAATAATGTATAAGTGCAAATAGGGTTGTCAAGTTGGCATTGGATAAATGGAACTTCTTACGTAGGCCCAAATCAAAATTGAACTCCCACTTTGGGGTTAAGAAAAATTTTGACCCCAAAAGAGGAGGCAAACAAGGTGAGCTTGTGGGGACATGCACAAGCTTTAAGTGCATCCTAAAGGGCTGGTTGGTAGTGGCGGCCAACACGGGAAATCATGACCCCGTTCGTGTATTTTAATCGTGTAGTTTGGGACTTGGGTGTTGGCAAAACCCAAATGTCGCTTCTCATACCTTGATAAGCAAACCTTTTAGTCAAGGCTTGATTGTTGTGATCAAGACGCAAGGTTGGGAAAGGAATCATGTCAAGTAGCTTAGGTCAAAATTAGACTTGATTTGAGTTCCTCATGAGGGGAAGGTTGAAATAATGGCTTCCCAAATGAGGGCTTCGTCAATTAGGCTAGTTTAGTCTTTTGATGGCGCAAGAATTAAGGGTTTCCTATGAGATACCCTTGGACTTGCCAAGAAAGTGTTGGAAATTTGGGGATGCCTAATTAGCTTGAGGCAAAGTCCTATTGCAAAAGTTGGCAAGAAATGGCCAAGGATCCAAAGAAAGCGATTGCAATTGCGAAAAGAAATTTCTAAGTGTCAATGAGGACATTAACCTTTTTTCTAGTGGGGGAGAGTGTCGCAACCCCACTTTGAGGGAAGTGTGAGGTCGCCACTCACACTCCCAAAAATGGTACTTGGGAATCCTCCGGGACTCCCGAAAACTCAAAAAGCGATTGTAAGGGTCAAAAAAACTTGCATTGAAATTTCTTTATACCGTTGGAAAGGTCTTGAAATGTAGATGTCCGAAATGACCTTGCATGAACCATTTGGACATCTACAGCACAAGTTATAGGCCAAAGAAAGGCCGGGAGTCAAATTGCTAATCAAACTGGCAGTTTGACTCCCGACCATTAAAAGTCAAGAATTGACCCGATCCCGGTATGTGCAGGTAGAGCAACATAGCATTGGAAAGCTTTCAAGGAGAGCTACAAGTTTGCTTCAGACCTCTTCCCAATCGGAGGTTGAAGCGAGAAATTATGAACGCCCAAAGTCTTGGGAGTCCAAACTGAGACAATTTCGGGACTCCACTTTGGGAGTTGCGAGAAAAAGTGCCATTCGGATGCAAGTGTGACGGAGAGACGCAGAGAATACTATATGGGGGAAGGTGGTGGCTTCCCTTGAGTCCAAGCCGTGATGAGTCAAGTGAGTCCAGGGTTGCCCGTGGCTTGGTCTAACACCAAGAGTGTTCCAAATGTGAACTAAACAACTTGTTGGTTGGTTTTGAATGCATGACCGAGTAACTAAATAGTTTGTCCCTCTTCCTAGTCTAATCCCGGAGCTTTCAGCATACCCCTTTTACCCCCTTTAGTGCTGGAACCTGGGAGCGACATCAAGTTCCAACTACTTCCGTTCTTAACATAGTTGAACCCCTTTTGGGGCTAACAAGGAACTTGGGGGCGCGTTAGATAAGATTTTGATGCAAGGGGGTTGGGGGTTTTTTTTAATGATTTTTTGGTTTTTAAAAAAAACTTTCTTGTATTGAAATTGAACATGGTTTTCAAAAACACCCTCACAATTGATATGTTTATGCCCATTGTGCACAAGCCATAGAATGTACATGTCTTTTTAATAATTACATTGTCAAGAATATATGGATAAAACATTTTGAATACCTTCATAACATGCTTGTAGATAAATCCTTGTGTTGCAAACGTTCTAAATTTGGAATGTGAATGGTCCAAGTTTTGGGTCTATGATTGATGAATGTCACAATGCAATGTCTTCATTAGCAACAATGCCCTCTTGATATTTCAATCTCATGTAAGTCTAAAACTTTTGCACTAAAATTTGTGAGAACATCAACCACCAAATGATAAATTAGCTAGTCCATCATGTTCCCTTTATTATTCTTTGAAGAATAAATACAAAATATGTTTCATATTGCCATGGTATGATTCAATAACAAAAATAGTGTGCTACCTTGCACATGGTATGTTGAATTTCCTAGTAGTAGCCCTATGCAACCAATGAGGGGTAAGGTAATTCATTAAGTGGGGCACATTGGGATACTTTGTCATGAATAATTCAGTTTGATGTTTTGTCATGTAATAGTGTTGCAACCCTGGCTTTGGGCTCGCGACCAAAGCAAAGGGGTTGCAAGGTTATGGGCAAAAGGGAAGGAAGCCCAAGGGTCAAGGCAAAGGCATTGCAAGGGTGCGGGCCAAGAGGAAGCCTGGGAGTCACATCACAAACTCCCGGGAGTGTTAGAAAGTGTGAGGGAGTGAACCCTCACACTCCCAAGGCAACTCCCACTTTAGGAGATGGAGTCCTGGTGGACTTCTGAAACTTTAGAGAGCGATTTCAGGGGACAAACCTCAATGTCTTGTGACGTTCTTTATATCATTGGAAAGCTCTTGAAGCGTAGATATCTAAAATGGGCTCGCATTGCTCATTTGGACATCTGAAACACAAGTTATGGCCAAAAGAAGGGCCGGGAGTCGAATTGCCAGTTTGACTCCCGAACACAAAAAGTCGGGAATCGACCCGATTTACTTAGCTGCAGAGTGCGTGCCACATATCGTTGGAAAGCTCTCGACGAGAGCTACAACTTTGCTTCAGACCACATTGCGATCCAAGGTCTGCTCGCAAAGTTATGGGGCTCCAAAGTTGCGGGAGTCTCATTTGGCGCGATTTTAGGACTCCCACTCGGGAGTCCCGGGAAAAATAGCCATTTGGATGTAGCCTCCGTGGAGAGCTACAGAGTATACTATAAGGGGGAAAGGTGGTGGCTTCCCCCAAGTCCAGGTCGTGGTGAGTCTTGTGTGTCCGTGTTGCCCGTGGTTCGTCCTAGCACCAAGGGTGCTCTAACTATGCACTAACCACTTTGTGTGGGTTGTGTGCAAGCCCGTGTGAGTGAGTGAAGCTTGTCAACTCTTCCTAGTCCCATCCCGAAACTCTAACATGCCCCTCTACCCTTCAAAGTGTTGTGAGCTAGGGAGCGTGTTTCGACTCCTCCTTCTTCCGTTGTTTTCTACTTGGGCTCACATTTGAGTCCTTTAAAGAGTTGGGAGTGCGTCAAATAGGGTATGCATGAATAAAACATCCTTGTAGATACATTATTCCATTAAGAACGGATAATATTTTTTCACATTCCTTTGTGCTTCCAATTTGTTTTACCACATTTTCTACCCATGTTTTACACACAACCCAAAAATACATAATATTTTCACACTTGGCCAACTGTTGTTACATAAACAAAATATTATGAATATTGAATGGCCATAAGTATCATGTTGTGTAAGTCAATCTTCATACCTTAAAACATTAATTATGCTTGAGCATTGTTGGCAATGATAACATTAAACATCCAACCTTCCATCATTAGTCGTGATCATGCTTGTAGAATAGGTTCAAAGTCATTATAAGTGAAAGCACATTATGGTAAACAAAATTTGTTTTTCAAAATTGTGTGTTTGAACTTCCACCAAATCAATATGAAAAGGGTCCTTATAAATTGTGTTTAGAATAAGGTAGTTCAATATCCAAATAATAAAAATTTCAAGATAAATTAAATTATTATTAACATTAAATGATTTTTAAAAATATTTGTGAAAATATAATACTTTTAACAATATATTGCAAAGTGTAAATATATTCCAAAAACCATTCAAACAATGGTCAAACTTGATGAAATACTTAGTCATATATTGAATATGAATTAATTGTACCATTTCAACTCCATGTGAAAAAATCCACTAATGTGACTTCACAAAAAACATATGGATGATGTTTTTCATTCAAACAACCATAAGTGTGTGAAAAACATATTTGTGTAAAAAATTACTCCCTTTTGAAGGTAACAAGAATCTTGTTAAAAGTTTTGTGTCAAAAAATCATTTTATGTGTTTCACAAAACATTACATGAAAATAAATAAAAATTTCGCCCAAAATAATATAAAATGTACTAAAATAAAAGTACATTTTCTTGCTCACATTGTCTACTTTCCCTCTTTTCTTGTCTTTTCCCAATGATAATGAATGCAATTGGAATTCCATTCTACCATTCATTAAAGAACCATCATGGTGTACAAAGGTTAGTGTAAAAGAATATTGCAAAAATTAGACCTTTGTTTTGATGTATAGAAATGAAGTTTTGCACAAACCACATCCTCACACAAAATTTACATTCAATGTGAATCGGATACACGAAACAATGTATGTCCATTGCATATGATACATAAAAACTTTATATACATTGAATACATACCTTGTTTTACTTTGTGGCAAATGTTTCATAAAATGATAGTGAATTCCCATATCCAAATGTAGATCATCTCAAATTGCCACAATGTTTGGATTCTCAATGTGAAGGGAACATTGTATTAATTAAATTGGTAGATTCAATCTATAAGGGCATTTTGTACATAATAGAACACAAAATTGGGATTACTATTTATAACCCACATATTTACATTAATTAGATCCTTAGTATGTCTTTATCAAGGTCCAAATGTGATACAATGAGGCAATGGCATCACTTTAGACAAGGATTATATCTCATTTTGCCCCCAAATAACTATTTCATATAAATGAATTGTTGAATGAAATCATTTGCAACTTATTATAAAAAATGTTTATAATTGTCTCAATACATCACTTTTTTTTGTTAATCATTGTTGAATAAATATGAATTTTAAACTTTGTATAGATTCCTTGTAGATTTGGTGTTTTGTTTTGAAAAATGATCACAATTTGAAATCATAACCAAAAGTGTATGTTTTACATTGTATTTTAAATTTTTTGTATTATAAACTATAACATTTCCTAATAAATCATGTACATATACCCCATTTATATGTGGTAAATGATTTTTGAAATTATTTTAAAAATTTAAAACAAGTTTGAGAAGTTCTTTGAATTTTTTAAGTGAAAAAATCCACATTTATTTAAGTTGGGAGTTTTTTTCTTAGTGTGGTTAACAGGTATTTATCATTTTTTTTCCTCCATCAATTTTTTAATTATATGAGTCCTTTTGATATTCCTTTGCAAATTTGTCTCCTTTTGACACGATAGGTCTTCATTGTCAAATGTCTTAAATTAGAACCTAATTTTTAAATTTGATCAAATGGATTTTTAGTTTGAAATTTTTCACATTCATATGAGTGAAAAATGAACTTGCCATGATTGTCATGGTTTCAAATGGCAAAACATAAATATTTGACTAATTATCTTTAACATCCAATGCCCTTTTTGGCTTGTTCAATTGTGATTGCACCTATCATAACTCATCAAATCTCTTCTTTCCAAGGTTCCCACATTAGAAGGCAAAACAAAGGTGTCATGAGTGACATGTTCATTTTTTAATGTCTTCTTTATTTCATATGCCTTGTGTTGAACCATTACTTGAATTGGGGAGAGACCTTGCCTTATGAACCCCATTAAATGTACATGCATAACATTCAAAAGTTGTGAACCAAAAATATTTCAATATTTGATGATAATTGTACCACACATTGTTTGTTTTTCTATTTAACAATCTTGTAGATCAACTAATATAGATTCATGTTTTAAGTATGGTTACTTTGCAAGAAAACATTTTTGATAACCACACTTAATTCACATACTTGCCATTTTTTTTTTCAATTTTAGTGTTATTATTTCAGCTTGCAAGTTAGATTTTGCAAACTTAATGTCAACTTTCTCCTCTTTTGCTTGGTGAATATATCATTATGCTTCATTTCCTTTCATTATTCATTTACAATATGACTTGTGCAATACAATCACATGGTCAATGAACTAAACATAAGTAATGGTTTCATATTCCCAACAAATTGACCATTTAGATGGTATGTTGGTTGTTTTCCGACTCGGAAACAAATGATGCATTGTTTGCTCCTTTTGGATGCTTGAAAGTGTTTAGGGTGAGATGATTCGACATGGTCCTTTATCATTGTAAACTTGTAAGGGGAATTTTCAATTTTATATTCCCTTTTACAAAGTCATAAGACAATCCCATGGAATGAGTGCAATCTCACATTGCTTGTACATGCAATTTGCATGTGTTACATGAGGCAACCACGTGCCATTAGATTTTTTAAATGGATGAGGCAAAGGTTCCTACATTATTGCCTTCAGCGATTGAATTATGTCATTTTCCCTAGTAGCAACACAAGGTTCCTAAACAAATTGTGTGCTTCCAATATCATCCACCATATTGTCACCTTTTTCATTGGATTGATACCAATTATCCTTTGAAATGGTGATGATAATATGTAGTTTTTTATCCCAAAGTACTTAAAATTTTGAAAAAGATTAAACACCAAATTTCATTGCAAACATCACGTCACATCAAACAACAAATTTCAAAATAATTTGCAAGTTGAAGACTTGTTTTCTAAGCATTCTATGCATGTCCCCCTTCTAACGTAAGATAGAATACTTGTAAATCCTCATTGTGAGAATAAAAAGAAAACTAGATGTTCATTAGAGCTCTAAGGTATTTGTAATGGGTGGTGATTGTGAAATTTTTTAATCATTTAAAACACTATTTTTAGCTATAATTTCAAATTGAAGAACAAGGGTAATCAAGATCCAATTAGTTTGTGCAATAATCATGAGTATTGTGGCTAGTGGCGGCGTGCCAAGATTCTTCTGTAAAACAATTAGTTGTAATTTGAAATTTTACAACAATGGTCACACTTTGCAATGCAAGACATTCATCCATTGGGTATAGTAAATAGATGATGAAAGAATCATTGACAATGCCAACATGTTTCTGCACCATGTTCAAAAGTTATATGTGGAACCAGAGCTGGGACCATTCTAGTTTATTTTTCAGACCCAAAACCAGATGTTCTTCATTAAAGTAAAGAACCGCCCATAACCGGTCTAAACGGGTGTTGGGTGGTTCTTAAGACGAGGGACAGATGACCCCTGGTTATCTACCTGTGTACATATGCCCAATTACCTGCTGGTTCTCAAAATATTCAAAGACCTGGTATATAACCGTGATTCTCAAAAATGAAAAGATAAAAGAACCACAGAGAGAAAGAGAACCACCGGTTCTTTCATGAAAACATCCCCAAAACATCCTATACGCTACCGGTTTTTGAAATAATAATAGTGGTTCTTTGCTTCTGAATTTTTCAATGGAACTGGAACCAAAGGGTTCTCTGATTCTGAAATATTTTTAATAAAAAGGAAATCAATGATTCCTTAGAAATTCAAAGAACCACACCCACGCGGATCCAAAGTGTTTTTTTTGTGTTTTTTTTTTATAGAATTGCCAGTCCAAGGGTTGATATACCCGGAATTTACCCCCTGGTTCTTTCTTCTGAAAAGTGGGTAGGTACCTGTGCTAATGTTGAATTGATATGGGTGCTGTACTGGGGTGCAATAATGGTGTTCTGATTTGTTGGCGGGTGAAACTTGCTGACACTTTATCCAGTCCTTAGATTGAATGGATCTTTTGGTAGTCAGTTCCCAACAAATAAATGAGCATGGGACAAGCTACCAAATTCATTAAGGAATTATGAAGTCTATGGGACATCTCAGAGTTTTTTTTTTTCTTCTTTTTCCCCCTCCCATACTTCTGATGTAGCTGAACTGGCAATCATCCATAATACAGTTTAGCCAAATTTGGCTATACACAGGATATGAAAGTAAAAACGTTAAAGATTTCCTTTACATTTTTGGGCTACATTCTACAACCCAATAGAGAAATATGGAAATAATTCCAAAATAAAATAAAATAGAAATGTGGTGAGTAAAAAACCAATTTCTTTTTAATAGCCAAATTGCTAAATTTAGAGAGGAAAAAAAAAGGGCTGAGACATCTTTGTCATTTGTCATTTTTTTCCCCCTTAACATGAGGAATGGATGGTGGGTTGATAGGACATAACTTTTTCATTGGGTTCCAGTTCCATTGCTAACCATGGTAGTTTGCTTGGTATTTAATTTTACTACCTACTAGGTAATAGCCATTAGCCCCCTATTATGCCTGTACAAACCATGAACAATGTACATGCATCTACTTGCCTAATAGTCACCCATTATTTCATAGAACCTGTCCTTGAACCCCACAATGATAGGTTAGCAAGGAGTAACCAAAATCAATTTGGTTTTGGGTTCATCCACCAATTTGAGTCTAGGGAGCCTTTGATTTTTTGTTTGGTTTTTGGGAGAGGAGGAACTAGTGAATTGGTAGCCTGACAATGGGTTGGTAGTCACCTAGATGGCAACTCAAAGTGAGATTAAACCAAAAGTTAATGACACAATCTCTTGATTTATTTTATTTTATTTTGCTTGGTGATGCAACAAGCACCCAATACCATTACAATTTATCCCATCAGGTTTGCACAAAGTTAATAAAAGCTTCAATGTGGTTTTATTTTGGGAATGTCAAAAAATTTAATTCGTTTTTGAGTGATGGGCCAATAAAACTGTCTCATTGGCCACACACATGCAACTCTGGGTGCACCCTCTCCCTCTCTCCCTCCCAACAAATTAATAGAACTAACAATAAGTAGCCATAAACCTACTTGAGCTCCATGTTATTGTGCACTACCAGTGACGAACAATTATTTTATTATTTTATAATATTTTCATACAGTTTTCAATAATTCATCATTATTGATGTCAATGTCAAATTTGATTTAAATTAATATACATTTCATGGACATGAAAAGACACATGTTAATTTTTTTTCATATCCATGTTGGTGGATAGGAAAAAAATGAAATAGTTATTGGGAAAGGTGGGAGATAGTTATTAAGAAAGTTATATATATAGAGAGACAGAGACAGAGGGACAAAAAAAGAAATAATTATGCTTTAAAATGAAATAATTATTTATGAAATTTTCTTTGGAATGGTCCATGCATGACCATACAAAGGATTCCAAAAAATCCCCCAAATAAGAGTTTCGATTACATGTCACTGGAATTTGCACACTCTTTCCACAAAAAGAAAAAAAAACATGGTAAGATCATCTCCACCAGTGCTCAGAATCTGACCCTGCAAATCAAAATTGGATGAAGAAAAGTCAAAACATGTTGGGTTGGCTGAGGAAACTGGTTTTGGCGCAGGCTTACACCTGCTGTTGATTGGTTCAATTGGGTTGCTCTACGTAGTCTCCTACGTATTTGCAGTCCCAGCTTTTGTTTTAGGGGCGGGGTTGGAAAAAAGTAAATAACGAAACTTGGATGTGAGAAATATTTTTGGGTCACTTACTCAGCACCCTCAACGTTATTTCAGTGACAAATCCTAAATGTGTTTATTGCTTCAAGGCAGCCCGGTGTGGGTTTCCATGCATAGGCAGAATGGGCCCCAAAGCAAATTGACACGATGGTGGCTTGACATTTGTTTCGATTAGTCGAGAATTGTGTGCCATGAAACATGAGCTTTGAAACTTGAACCTTGAAACCTACCACCCATCAAAACATGTCACGTTTCGACAGGTGGCTTGGCACATGTTTTGATGCTCGGGTAGTTCGAACCTCGAAACATATCCTCACTGAAACATGTAACATTTCAAGAGCTGTATTTTGGCCCCATGTACCCATCTTCCATGTTCCCCCATGCTTTAGACCTTTTTCTACATTCCCACATTTCACCTAACTTTCACCGGACTACTCTATCATGATAATTAATGAAAGTAATGGAATAAGTTTTAAAGTTTAAGTAGGAATTGATTACAAGTGGGATGTGTCACATGTCAATCATCACAATGAACGAACATGCACACCCAAGTTTCGATTCAGTTAGGGTTTAATTTCTTTGTAATTTTTTATGGTTTTCTTACAATTGTGAATTTTTTTTCTTCTTCCAACTCAAATGTAAAACATTCTAGGCATAATGTTCCTTTCTTCTGGTCTTCCATTGTTCTTAGCACAAAAGCCGAATTAATCTTGATATAAGAGAGGAAATGTGGAGAGCAAAACAATAGACATAATAGTAGAAAATGTGAAAATAGACAAAACAAATTTTGTGGAGACCTACATTCGTGAGGAGTGGCTGTGATTACTTAAAGAATGTCACAGTCATTGTTGAGAGGACAAGAAGGAATAACTTATTTGTGTTTATTGTCATTGCAAGAAGAACTCAAAGATGAGGATCAATGAACACCAAAAGAAAGGGTATGACAAAGCTAGTGATTTTGAAAGGAATCCTCCCAAACTGAAGTTGTACCCACCATTAAAAAACGCATCAGAAGGTGCGTATTTTGCAAAGGGTGAAAACATTCTAGAATATAGGGTGAAGGCAAATGCATTGTCGAAGCCAAGGAGTAGTCGCCCTTCAACTACATTAACTTTATAGCCAATACAAACGTTTGAACACAAGTGCAAGAAGGAGAAAACCTCGCCCTTGGAGATTCATGATGAAGTTCAAGAAGAATTTGTTGTTGTCCATAAGAAATGCTTCATGAAACATGGAGGCCAAGCAATCAAACAAGTTTTGAAACTACAGAGGAATCTTGAGCGCCAACTTTGCAAGAACCTGTCACTTGGGAAAAACCACAACATAGTGGTATTGGATCACACCTTTTCTATTTGAATTTGCAACATTGTAATGTTTCCTTAAGTTTTGACAAGGTTCAATTAATAATTGTATTAGTCTAATTTATAATGTTTAATTAAAAAGTAGTTCATATTAATTCATGTGAAACATGTTTCGAAATACTAAGTTTTTTTTCCATCCCTAAAATTCTAGAAGTTTCAAACTTCTCCAACAAAAATATCATGTTTCAGTTTTCATTCCAAATTAGATTCCATGTTTCAACATTCCATCAATTATAAGGAAACATGTTATGATACCAATACATAAGTTTATGTTTCAACGACAAATTATAAAATTGTTCAACAATTATCATGTTTTGAAACATGTTTCTGAAAATTTCATCCCTTGTTCATGGACGCAATCTCTACATTCAGGTCATGATCTAAAGAATGAACAATCAAAATGAATGGACATTTGGATAGATGTTCATCGTCAAAAAATTTGGGTACTAATCTAAAGGAGTTACATACCCCAACATCAACTCCCAAAAAACTAAAAGGAGATAATGGGGACAAGAAAAATAAATTAGAACTTGACATGGTGTTCTGTGACAATGAAACTTGATGAAAGGCTGATATTGTGTTTGAGGAACTTTCGAAATGGAAATCAGTGTTTGTTGGGAAAATCGTAGAAACACCAAGCATTTGGCATCTCTTACATTGTAAATTTTTTGATTGAGACTAAAAAACAAACATAAAGAAGAATTTGCGTACCTTTGTTTGTGATCCAAACTTCAACATTATTTCCTACTGCACATTCGAACAATTCATGCAAGGAAACAAAGTGGTATTCAATTACTTATACCATATTGATCCATTATAATACATTCACATTTACATCTAATCTTTAACATATGCATTCATAATCACAACAATCATTTACTTTAATCTTCATTCCATATCTATGTTTTAGATACATATGTGTGTTTAAAATTTTCCATCATTGGTGTTTCAACATCATTTAAGGTTAAAGATTCGTGTCCAATATATTCATTCACGTTTTGTTTCACATTCATGTCCTTCTTAGGTTTTTTTTTTTTTCCATTGTTAAATTTTCAATAGGTGCCATGGTAAATACTTCAATTTCCTGAAACGTAGCCATTCCATGTTTCTATCACCCGACAAATAGCCACTTCTTGGCATGTTGCTATCACCCCACCAATACCCCAAAACATGCCTATAACATGTTTCAATGGAGTTGGTTAAGTAACATAGAATCTTGATTTAAGTAACATGTTAATCGTTATTTCTTGTTCATTTTTTGTATGTTTTGTATGTAAGCTATGTGTATGTTAATATGTTTTTCTCTATTGGGTCGAATGCAAGCTAAACATGGAGACGATGTTACTACTACAGTCTCCCAAACAATGGACCTCCTAGAAGTTGATGACACACAATCATTGGCCAATTCCTTGCATGAGTTTTTAGAGTATCAAAAATGCTTACAATGGTTCAATGAGGCGGAGATCGAACACAAGGATTTACTAAGACAACAACTGCTTGGCTTTGTTGCTAAGTGCCTCAAGGAGTTTGATTTAGTTAATGCAAGAAAAATTGAGGCTATAAAATGGGATTTAAAATCCTTTGTGGAATATTGTTAGTAATTAAAAATGATTACCTCCGATAGAAAGGTTTGAGCTCCCCTAGGTGCATTTTCTTGAGGAGGCTGAAATAATTGTAAATAACCTTTTGCAAAGGAAAACACCTTTCAAGAGTGTTCCTTGGGAAGTTCGGTTAGTAAAGGTTTTTTTTAGCACTCACTAGATAAGGATCTTAATTGTGCCTACCCATTCCAAGGCAATAACAATGCATCCATTAGAAAAATGAGGATAGGGGAATATCACTTGGCCTAGTATAAAGTTGTCAATATTTTAAAGTAAGATGGTCATCTTTTGTTTAGGGGACAAGAAATTCAAGAGGGAGGAGGATATAGAAACTGTGTATGAAAGCTTCATGTCACCATCGGATAATTTGTCTGAGATGTCATTATTTTCCATTGTTGTATAGATTAGTGCAATATAAAATATGGTGTTCAAAGATATTGCATTGTTCCATGAAATTTGGGAACAAATAGATGAGGAAGAAGGGGAAACTTCACTTTTAGACCTAAGGTGATATCTTTGATGTCGTGAAAACATAGACATGGGATAGATAAACATGCGATGGTGTTTACCTCAAATTTTAGATGCTTCAACTAATATCCCCCATGAAGCTGCATTTGCCTTAGACAAGGTGGTAAAACAAATACGTGCTTATTTGTTCCCATCTCAACTCACAATTGAGGGTTTTCCAACAATGTTATCCTTGGAGGCACCATTTGATTTCGTGGCCATTAACTAGGGCATCTAAATTTGTGAACAAAAAAAATCAAAGAATGCGGATAGAGTAGGTCGAAAAATAAAAAGTTCACATCACAAAAACATTTGAAATAGAGTGTAACCTAGAGGATGTTAAAGCAGATGTGGATATGGTAGATATCACAACCCTAGTCTTGGGCTCGCAACCAAAGCAAGGACATGGAAAGGTGTAGGCTAAAAGTGCAACTTGGGAATCACATTCACATTCCCGAGAATGCAAGAGAGTGTGAGGGAAAGAGTCCACACACTCCCAAATGGATTCCCATTTTGGGAATTAGAATCTCGTTGGACTTTTGAATCTTCAAAGAGTAATTTGAGGGGTCAAAACTCATTAGATTGAGGACTTCCTTATACCTTTAGAAATTTATTAAGACATAAATGTCTAAAATGGGCTCGCATTATCCATTGAGTACTTATGACATAAGTTATGGCCAAAAGAAAGGCCGGGAATCAAAGTGTCAATTTGATTACCACCCATTAAAAGTCAGGAATTGCCCCGAGTTATGTGTGTGTAGGAGGCATGTGACATATTGTTGAAAAGCCTTTGATGAGGACTACAACTTTGCTTCAAACCTGGCTTTAATAAGGGATCTACATAAGAAATTATGGGCTTCCAAAGTGGTAGGAGTTCCAATTTCAGGACTCTTGACTTGGGAGTCTTAGGAAAAAGGACATTTGGGTGTAGCCCATGTGGCAAGCCACATAGAATACTATAAGGGGGAAGGTGATGTCTTCCTTCAAGTCTAACTCGTGGTGAGTCTTGTGAATCCATGTATCCTCATGGCTTGTTCATGCACCAAAAGTGCTCCAACTATGCACTAACCAACTTGTTGTTTGATTTGTGTAGATTGATATGAATAATTGACACACTTGTCACTCTTCCTAGTCCCCATCTCGAAGCTCCAACACACCCTTCTTACCCCCCAAAGTGCTACAAACTAGGGAATGTGCCCCAATTTTTTTTTCTTCTATTGGGTTCATCTTGGGATTCACATTTGAATCTTTCAAGGAGTTTGGTGATGTGTTAATAAAATAAATGCCTTGAAGCACGTTTCACTTGCGAAACCTCCAGTTTCAGACATCCAAGTTTCAAACATGCAAATTTCGGAGGTTCAAGTTTCAAATATCTAGGTTTAAAGGTTCAAGTTTCAATTCTCCAAGAAAAGGATGTCATCCATGTTTCAGAGGATTTAGTTACGAATGTGAATGAAATTATGAAAGCTCCCCAAGATCTCAACACTAACAAGGATAAACTCAAATAGTTTGGCGGGCCAATTCTTACTAGTTTTGAATTGGACCCAAAATAACTTTGACTCATGTTTCAGGCAAAGATGATACTAATCATGTTTTGAATAAGTTTCCTTGTGATGCCAAAGGTTGGGTTGAGAGCGCAACTACTCATCTATTAAATGTTTTCCATGTTTCGAATGTAAATAACAACTTTGCCTTAGTCCAATAAGTGGATGTCAAAACTAGTCAGACAATTAATGCCTTTTATTTACTAGTTTAGCAAGTTTCAATGATACATGATCTGGATTATGTTTTGGGATAACAACATGATGATTATGTTTCAAATATCAAACAAGATCGTATGTCATCAGAGCCATTAGAACTCGATTAGGTTGGTGACTCGCCTCCAAATGAAACTATACATGGAAATATACCATGGTCAAACACATATGTTGATGAGAATGTGACCATTGATCCAATAGTGAATGCAATGACGTCGACCAAGGTTGTGCTTCACATTCTTCAACAAGGACCCAACAAAGGTACTCCAAATTTTGAAACACCTTATTAATCTATCAAGAACATTTCAAAGGATATAGATGTCGTGACAAAAAAAGCTCGAATGCAAAAGCGAAAAAAACTAAAGGCAAAAACCAGGAAAACAAATGCTAGAACTAAAGTTACAAAAAAAGAACTTGTGGAAAAATAATATAGTCGTAGCAAGTTTTTCAAGTTCTAGCAGTGAATTTTCATTTCCGCCCACATAAAAAAAACTTTATACTATGTTAGAGGTTGCACCTAAAAATGACCAACGACTTGTTCACTCCGCAAAAACTAAACTACAGGTTCCTAATTCAACTATGTTTATCTTTTTTTTTTTCCTCCCTTTTTTCATACATCTTCTAATAAGATTTTTGTGTCTTTCTAGGTTACTTAAGCTTTTCAAGACCGCAAGGTATGAAAGTTTCTATATTTGAAACATACATTCAATGAAACATAATGTCATGAAAAACCTAGATCTAGAGGAAGATTAAAACTTGTACATTGAACCATTACATTGAAGATATATAGAAACGTCATGACAAAGATAGATAGAAACATAAATCTACATTATTTTAGATACATGGATATTATTGAAACATGAAAACATATTAACATTGAGGACCTCAATACTAATTAATATACACCTATCTGCAAGGTTGAAATGTCTATTGAGGATGAGCTTTGCAACTATGTGCTATTCTTTGGGGGTGATGTAAAAAGGGAGGTTCATCTTTGGCCAAAAGACAACGATTTCAAAGCACTATTATATCAACAAGGGGAATTGCAAGGCACAATGCTAGACTTTTATTTACAATGATGTTACAATTGGAAAAACATGTTATTCGAAATGTTATTATATTGTACACAACTAGACTGCGTTGATATTGGATTTTATGCACATATATGAAGGTTATGCATGAGAATAGATTGTGCAATGGGGTGTTAGAAACCTCTGTAGTTTGAACAAGTTGGAAGACACTTTGGTGTTTCCGTACAATGAGCAAAGCCACTGGTCTCTTTTCATATTAGAACACCACCAAACATTGCACTTTGATTCTATTCCTAGATATCACAATACTTGGAAGGCAAATCAATTCATGAAGTGTGCAACACTTATGTGGTTTTACACAAAAGGCATACCACACAATTATAACAAGTGGGCAGTTATTGGCATTAGGCCAATTGTACATGTCCCATTGCCCCCACAAAATGTAGCATGGGAATGTGGATACTTAGTTGTAGAATATTTTAGTTAGTACTTAGACAAGCGTGGCAACAAGGAACATTGTCTTGGTGTGGAAATGAGTCTCAAAACTTTTTGCCAACATATTTTCACAACTATTTCAAATTTGTTGTGACATTGTATTATACTTTCGCATGGTTCAGCCTTTAGGACCATAACATAATGTGTCTTTCTAGATTTTTATGTTTCAATGGGGTTTGTGGCTTCCTTCGTGTTTATAATATTTTAGTAGACTGCATGTTTCAAGTTTATGTTTCTATCAAGTTCCAGTATAAAGCCTATGTTTTTGCATCAAGGCCATGTTTTAATATTAATCAAGTCCATGTTTCAATTCAAGGTTTCTTGTTCATTTCACAATTTATTATTTGTTTCTAAGAGTTCAAATGGTCTTATATTTCCATGGATGTATATTTACGTGTCCCTATTTTTTATTATTTCCATCCATTCAAAAGACATTCATCCACAAATTACATCGTCTTTTTGCAAGTTTCTATGTTCATGTATTATACTTTTAATATGTGTTTAATATTCATTAGTTGTACTTGTTCTATGTTTTACATTCTTAGGCTATTTTTTGAGTAGTGATTTTTTCATTTTCTTTCTTGCAACTAGTTGGCAAGCACTTGAGGTTAAGCATGTTCAAGAAAAAGTGTTAAAAATGTTGTAGCATGAGTTAATGCACCCAAGCCTAAGTTGCATGCGTCCTTATCACCCTAGATGAAACTTTGATTATGATGATGATGTTGCTATGTTTTCCAAAGCAACGTCAAGGAAAATTAACTTTGTACTATGGAATATGGGGGCAAGTAGCATTAGTTGAAAGATGTTGAAAAACCCACTTGTAGTTGAAAAGACCAAGAATAATGTACATAAATGCCCACTTGTAGAGGACACAAAAAGGAAAATTATACAAAAAAAATCCCAAGTAACGGCCCCGAGCAAATAAGGACAGAAAATTAACTCCAAATTAACAAATTATCCATTGAGGAAATAGGATGTAAATAAATTTAGGAAAGATTGAAATATCATTATTTGGTTTCAAAACCCATAATACAAAATAAAATGTAATGTGATCTTGTATTTCTTGTTTATTTTAGGTTATTAAAACTTTTTTTTCATGTTTTTAGCATTGTTTTGATTGAAGGGGATTTGTTTTTAAATTTGAGAGTTTTCAATGTGAAGATGTATTATTGGCATTCATTAATTGCCATTATACCATGAAACTCTTTAATCATTTGAATATGTTGAACATGTATCTGATAACACATGATGAATTATGAGTTTTGACTTCAAATATTGTGTGTGATACATGATCAAACAATGTTCCAATGACATATTTCGCCCAAGTTTCAATAGAAATATTGAAACTATGTTTTTGTCATATGTTTCAGGGACTATATTTGAGTGTGATAAATTTTGGGGACTACATTTTAATTATCTTTCCTATGTTTCAGTAGCTTCAAATTAATTTTAAATAGTTTGAATGCTAACCATACTTAATGGGCCCATATTATATTTCACATTGTTTCATAAAATTGGAAAGTTGTTTTAGTTTTCAGGCAAACTTGGAGTTTTGATATGCTTATGAATTTATTATGTTTCGGCATGTGCACATGAATTTTCTATGAAATTCCTATGTTTCGACAAATTTTTTATGTTTCTTTCAATTTCATATGTTTCTATGAATTGCTTATGTTTATGAAAAGTATGTTTCTGAAAATTTTATTTTAATGAATTTCCTATGTTTCTTTGAATTTCTTATGTTACAAAGAATTTAATATGTTTCAATGTTCTACTTTTGAAGGTTTTTATTTCTTGATACCCAGCAAATGGTTACATTATGAATATTTTTGTGTTTAGATGTCAAGGCATCAAAAAGGTGAAAGTGCATCATATTTAATGCATGTGATGGCCAAAAATTAGATTTCTCGAAACATAGAAAAACCTTAATATATTGAGCGCATGTCCCCATGTACATTTTATGAACATTTAAGACAACTTTTATGGCTAATTTGATATGGGGTGAGCGACTATGGGAGTGTAACAGCTAACCTATGTCTCATTTGCCACTTTCATGTTACTACTTTCTAGTTTCAAGTTGTGCTTTCAATGGACTTTGTTCAACTTCCAATTGGAAAAAATGAGATATGCCATCTAGGTTGAATTTGGATTTGAATACATAATTTTTGTAGGGGATTCAATGCATTGTGCAACATCCGCATCTTGGAGTTGATATGGACTGTTGATTTTAGATTAGGAGTGCACAAAGTCGAAACAACATACATCCCTTCAAACCAATGTTGTAAGACTTTATCGACAAGGAAGAACAATGTAATGACACAAATTGCAAGTTTACAACTAACAGATACAAAGAAATGAAAGAGGGAAATTGCTTTATACATGTTAGGATAATTATTTCAAATTTTACAGGTTTCGAATATTAAACACAATTTGACCTTTTCTCTTTTGGAGTTGCTTATTTTTGGAGAGTCACACTTTCTTACACAACATTAGATTTCGTCATAATTTGAATTTCTTTAAATTGTTAAGTTGTAGGTGTAATTATAGTTTTGGCCTAGAAAACATGAAAGACAAATTTTTGGCACTAATAAAGGACATGGTTTTTAGAAAGAAGTCTATTGATAAGAGAAGTAAAACAATTTAGAAAGGAAATAAAAAACTCACATTACAATCAAAAGTAATGGAAGGTCCTAGAAGAAAGGTTTGTGTTTTTACCATCAAAATGTTATATCTTCTCCCTAGATTTTCAAAGATATGCCACTATGAGAAGAAACACATCGATGTAATAGGAGGTCTTTGCCATGGGAACATCCTCTAGAGGGACAAAGCTGCATTCATCACACATGTTTCCGTAGTCTTAAAGGACCTCGTATTTGTCAATTTGTGATTGGGGCTTTTTGTTTCACAAGTGATGGAAAAACATTGTAAAAATGTGTAGGAATTTGTATAGAAAGGTGGGAACTTGACTAGGGACAACTTTCTATGTGATAAGACATATGAAACATAGCCAAAAAGTTAGCAAAAGAAACATATAAGAAACATGATAACAATGTTGAAAGTGTTTGCATGTGGGTTCAAGAGAACCCAAACGTTTGTTTTATTATCAAGAGACTAGGTCTGAAGTTGGTGGAGAGCTATTAGGTAGTAATATTCTATTCACAATCGGAATTTAGTATCTCTAGTAAGCAACGATGATGCAACAATACGATCATCAAAGTGCGATAACAATCGATGCTACCTTGGAATAAATGAAAATAAAATAAAATATCTCACTATAACTTACATTGCAAAGCCTAGGAAACTTTCGAAACATGATGAAATACGATTGTAATATGTTGACACATGTTGAAAGCTACTTATTTTCATATTATTTTCCATTGTATACATTGATGGTGTTCAGTAGGGTAGAAGAATGGTCATCTGGTTGTGTACATAATCACATTTCAAAATAAGCAAAACGACTTGGCCAAATGGATGGATGTTATCAATCAAAAGATTTAACAATCACACCAAATTGGAAACCAAATGCCTTCATCGTTGATGATGCTGATGTGAAAATCGATAGTCTAAGGTAACATTTTAATTCCATATATAGTCTAGGTGTACAATATTTGATTTACATCTATGTTTCAAAGCTAAAATTTTTTATGTTTCAAAGTGACATAGACATAAATATGTTTCAAAATGAAATTGTATCATGTTTGGGAGATTATTTCATTATGGGGTCCCCAAATCTAAATTCCTTCATGTCTAACTATGATATCTTAGGTTTCAATGGTTAATGTTTCAAGTGGGTTTCAGTGGATTATGTTTCAAGTGGGTTTCAATGGTCAAACTAAGGTCAGCAGTTTATGTTTTGAGTGGGTTTCAATAGTTGAACTAGGTTTCAATGGTTTATGTTTCAAGTGGGTTTCAATAGTTGAACTAGGTTTCAATGGATTATTTCAATGCATTTCGAGTTGAAATGTGGGTGGACTTCACATGGTCTCCGCATAGTGACCTTTGCAAACTAAACACAATTTCTTTGAGATGATTATTTATATTTTAAATATTATTGTATCATGTTTCTAATGTCTCGTTTGATTGTAAGAAAGTATGGCCAAACACAAAGATTTTTGTGTGCCTTTGGCATGTAAAAAAAGCTTGGTAGAAGCAAGCCTACATTAAAATCAAGGATGTGGTAGTTTGGGCAAAGGTTGCAAAAAATGTGGGGCATATCATGCATGATACAATGCAACCCAATGGAAAAAAACTCCTTTGGAATTTGTAAAGGAGGAGTTGTTAAAGCTTATGCAAAGGATTCCAAATACTAACAAACATTTTGGTCATATGTTATTTTAGAGTGGTGCCAAACTTGAAATGTGGGTAATGGGGAATTGGAATCTCCCATATGCTGGTCAGGATACTAATGCTACCATTGAAAGTTACCATGCAAACCTGAAAGCAATATTGAGAACAACAAAGTCACAATTCTCTAAAAGACATGTGGATTGGTGCATCCACAAGCTATTTGGGAGATGTTTTGTCACATTATTGGTATTAGAGTTTGAGAAAGAATTGGGGTTTTGTCCCAAACAAGGAGCATGAATAATTTGTTGTTAATGTTGTTCTTCATGCAAGGGAAATCCTAAACAATTATGTGACTTTTCCAAAAAATGATGGTGGATATGCAATTGTCACCTCTTTGACACATGAACATTTGAATTACAAGGTTTACAACTCTAAATGGGCCTACTATGAATGTCTCTAGTTGCAAAGGGGGAACATATGTAAACATCAAATTAAAGAATTAATGTCACCTCGATCTAGCAAAAGGAACAATTGCATGTTACTACGGTGGGTTTAGTAACATGTTCATTCCTTGTCCAATTCTCACACCTTTGTCGTAGCAAACACCAAAGACAAGTCCATCTCCCCAAAGGACTGACGACCTTGAGAAAAATATTTGTGATCTCATCTTCAAACTAGTTTCAGACGCTACTAAAAATAGTATGCTCATGCAACATTTATTGGTTGATTTGAAGCAAGTAGCTAGAAGGCAACATATAATATTGGCAGAATTACAAAGTGGGCTTGTGCACCCAATACAAGTAATAAAGTTTCAGTGATTGAACGATGGCCACAAGATGTGCTTAAAATGCCTATGTGATTTTTTCAACCATAATGATATAGTTCAAAACATTAAAATTTGACCTAAACTTTACATGTTCCGCAACTCAACATGTTTCCATTCCATGTTTCAATTTTTAAGCAAATAAGAACTTATGCTTTTAAAGAAGTTACTTATTGGTTACTATTGGAACCAAATTTCATGTTTTTATAAATTAACCAACAAGTTTTAAAAAAATGAATTCCAATCCTTCGCATTTTTCACTTGCATATTTGTCTTTTATGGATGATAATGTCATTTAAAATGTTTTTAACCTTATGTTCCCAAGTGTATTTTTCTAAGTCTATGTTTTTAAGTCTCATGATCTTCTCAACATCTTGTTTTTATTGTGGTGCATATCTATGTTTCAACCACTATGAGCTCTACAAGGTCCCATATTTTAACTTCACAACAAGTTTTTAAACTCATAAATCCATGTTTCAAAAGATCATGTTCATGTACAAATTCTTGTTCCTTTCATCTCTCAAGTTAACGTCAAATTTTTTTAACAATGTTTCTATTTATGTGGACTAATGTTTTTAAAGCATGTTTCTATTGATGTTAGCTCTTGAATGTCTATAGTCGCAAAGGGGAAACATGATTAATATTTGAACAAGAGCACCCAATCTTAAATTTCCTTTAGATCACTTCATTCTTGACCAGAAAAGAAGAATGCCACCTTCAAGCTCAATGTATGAATTATGCATTGATGAGATTTCATCAGAGAATAAAAAACAAGATACTAATTGAGTAAAACCTTTTAGAGCAACATTACAACATATACTTGATTCCTATCATGTATTTACCATGTTTCGGATTTTCGTAGCATTAACTTTAAGTTCAATTTAACATCTCACTTTAAAAAACACTATTAATATTGAATGTATGAATTAATAGAAAATAGAACAAGAAACAAGCTACTCATGAACAACAAATTAAGAAATAAACAACATCACGTCTTCCATATATTTAATCACTCTCTTGGGTTGATTCCTATTTTTTTATCATGTTTCATAATTCCCCAGTATTAGCATTAGTTTCAGTAACCACATTTCTATGATGTTTCATATGATATATTCCAAGCCAATCGTCCACAACATAGTAAATTCCATCAATTGTAAGTGATAATTTTATAATATGCAAACAAGCAATGCCTTGTTTAAAAATGTGGTGGCTGAAGACTAGTTTTAATATTTAGTATCTTTATTATTGATCGTTCATTAAATTTAAAAAAAGAAGAAACTATTAATGATGTAAAGACTCTTAGAGCATTAATACGTCTATCATATACTTGATTACTATTTTGGGTCAATTTTATGTTTCTTTCGTGTTTCATAATTTCCTAGAATTAACTTTAGTTTCGGTAAGCTTATCTCTATCATGTTTCATAGGGGATTTTTGAAACCCATGGTCCCAAAATAGTAAATTCCATCAATTGTAAGAAATACCTCTACAATATTGGAACTAAACAACAACTTGTTCCAAAACATGGTGGCTAAATAACACTATTAGTATTCAATGTTTTTCTTATTGACCGTTCATTAGAATAAAAACATGAAAAAGAAAATATTCATGATGTAATGTCTTTCATAACAACATTAAATATACCATATACTTGATCTCTATCTTGGTTTAATTTCAATGTTTTTATCATGTTTCGTAGGTTCTTAGGACTAGTTTTGGTTTTGGTACGCATGTTTCTATCATGTTTCAAATGGTATTTTCCAAACATGTAATCCACAACAACTCAATTCCATCAATTGTAAGATATACCTCCGGAACAACAATGAACAATGATTTGTTCCAAACGTGGTGGTTGAAGAACACTTTGAATATTCGGAGCATGAATTAACTACCGTTCATTAAAATGAAACATTCATCACATAATAAGAAACAAGCTACTCATGAAGTTCTTTTAAAGTAACATTACATTTCTCATATAGTTGATCACTATCTTGGGTCAATTTTTATGTTTCTATCATGTTTCTCTTAAATCAACATTGCATTTATCATATGCAATTATTGACCGGTGATTAGAATAAAACATTTGTCACAAAGTAAGAAATAAGCTTCTTTGTTTCTATAATGTGTTGTGTGTTTTTGGGATTAGCTTAAGTTTCAAAATTTATGTTTCAGAAGATGCTTTGCAAACTCAAGGTCCATAGCATATTATATCCCAATATGTAAGAAATGTCTTCACAATATGGGCAATGAGCACCCACTTTTTCCAAGGGGTTGTGGTTTAAAACTACTTGGAAAAACATTGTATAAAGGCATGATCCTATCATGGTTTTAGATAACAAGGTTTTTATTTCAATCATGTTTTGTGTCACGTTTTGTGCGTTTCTAAGTTCTGATATTCCTATAGTTTTGAAATGTTTATTACATGTTTCTATCATTTTTTTATGGGTTTTGTTTTTAGCTTTGTATTATAAGGTTCTATCATTTTTTATTTTATGTTTCCAATATTGTGAACTTTTGTTACCCATCAAGCTTCGTGAGACATGGTTTATATGGTTTTGATTCAAATTTTACCATGTTGTTACCATGTTTCAAAGGTTTCAAAACATGTTTTTTTTTTTTCATATTCCAAGGGCATGTTCTAGATTAATTTTCGGATCAATACAACAAAATTGCTTATGTAACCAAGTTGCAATATGTTGCCCTATGCTCTTGGATGGGTGGGGGTAAGTTGATGTTATCCCTCAAATTGTCCAAAAACACCTAAGCACTAGGGGAGGAGCACTACAATAGGATAACAACGCTTCATTCACCAAAAACATATATGAAATCATAATCAACAAATGGTAGTTGGATAAACCATAACATTTTTTTCAAACATCCACTTGCCTTTTATTAATCATTGTAAAGTGTTTTCGATAAAGTCTATGTGATCAAAATCAGGAACATAACAAATCTATGTACAAAAAACTAGTTAAAATCACGGGTTAAGAGTTGAAGGAAATGGTATTTAAAAATTACCATTTAACTAAATAGTCAAAACTTGTGTATAGAAATAGGAAACCTTTAAAGATGTTGAAACATGGGTTAAACCCTAAACCAAATGGTATTTGAAAATTACCATTCACTTTATAATCAAAACATGTCCAAAAATTAAAAACCTACAAAGATGTTGAAACATGTAACTATAACTTGTTTCTAGTGTAGTTGGTTATGTTTCAAATGTTACATTCCGTCAAATTACCTCGTTTAACTAGAAACAAGAAGGGAACCCATACTTCCCTTGCTTAAGAATGTTACTGCTTACGTTTTGGCGTGACTACTCCCAATGCACTTGGATGTTTGAAGGTAACATACATAAAAATCCAAAACATTATCTAGGAACACCCAAGAACTATGGGAAAAACACTACAAGATTATAACCTAGTATCCATACTTAAGAAACAAGTGGATTGTTGCAAAAAATGTTTAAAGAAATTAAAAATTAAAAACCTAAAAAACAATGAGGGAAATGAACAAGTAGAGAACAAGAAAACAACAACAAACAAGAAGACAATGCAAACCCAACAACACATGAAATGAACACTATACAAGTGGATTGTTGCAAATAAATGTTTACCAAAAAAAAAAAAAGGCTTTAATGAACACGATACAAATACATTGTCACAAAGAAATGTTTATAGAAACAAAAAAAAATTCCATAAATAGAAATGTTTATGGAAACCCAAACAACAAGCGGGAAATGAACAAGAACAAGAAGGCAACAACAAAGAATAGAATGACGCAAACCCAAACAAACAACATCGGAAATGAACATGATAAAAAAAGTAAACCCATCTTCTTTGCGAGCAAATATTTGGTGTGCAACTTCTCAAAGCTTCAATAGGGTGAAACAAGACATGATGTTGGTTCCTAAAATTGTTCACGCACAACATTGTTATGATTCAAAGGGAAAAATGAAAGTGAAATGGGTTGTAGATAAGAGCATGATGAGCAATTTAGTGTGGGTGAAAAAATAGAACTTCCCTAACGCTGCCATGAGTTTTTTTTGTTATCAAAACCCTAAGTAAATTTCTAGTGGGGGAGTGGCGATGAAGACGTTAGAGTTCGGCAGAAAAATAAATGATGATGATGCAAAATAAAAAAAAAGTCTAAAGTTTCATGGATGGGTCATGGGGCATGGATGGGGATTGCATGGGGGAACATGGAAGATGAGCGCATGGGGCCAAAACATAAATCTTGAAATGTTACATGTTTTGGGGGCTTGGGTTGCTTGGGCATCAAAACGTATGTCGGGCCGCCCACCAAAATGTGACATGTTTTGGTGGGTGGTAGGTTTTGAGGTTCAAGTTTCGAAGCTCATGTTTCATGGTGCACAATTTTCAACCAATTGAAACAAGCATCAGGCCACCTCAAAGCGAGCAATGCATTTAAGACTTGTTGCTAAAATAACCTTGGGGTACTCAACACCACTAGGAGATGCTAAATGTACACAAAAGTTGCTAGAGGACAAAAGAATTTCACAATTAAAAAACAAACATTTATTAATGTTGTATGCATTAGACAATGGTTACAATAATTTAGTTTAGAAAAATATACACAAATGTATGTGGGCATGGCAAGAGATTTGTGGCTATGTGTGAAAAGAAGTGATGTTGCCAATGTTAATTGTTAAAACGAGAGCATTGAATTATTTTGAAAAGTTCTTTTCAGTGAACTAACATTTAAATATTATAATAGTCACATAAGCTTGTGTCAAGGTGCAAAGAAAAAACTTGTGGCTAATGAATTTGTTTCTAAATCATCTAGGTGAACTAACACTTAAATGTTGAATGTGACCAATCTTAAAGATATGCAAATTGCAAAGGAACTTTTAACACATGCTTCTTTGATTTTATTTAGGCTAGTGCACACACCCAAATATTGTAATATTAGGGTAGCTTTGGCACAAAAGTGGAATAATTTAGTTTTAAAAAAAATTGACATATGGATTTATATGGACTTTTCGGCAGGGTAAAGATTATAATTATTAAATGTACAATGATTGTTATCATAACAAAAGGTGACTATATATGCTAAGTGATTTCATTGGATTTTGAGTGAATTCATTATTTATAATGAATAAAACTTAGTGAGGATATAATGAATTCACTAGTCAGTGAATGGGGACTAATGAACTGCACCGACATTTTGTAGCAATCAATTCTCTTGCTCTCCTTGTGATTAGTTGATTTTCAAAAAGTGTATTTGCCTATGTTACTCCAGGATTTGATTCTAGTTGTCTTTCAATTTGAAATTTTCAGCAAGGAGATGCTGATGATTTTTCTCAAGACTTCGACAAATTTTTTTAAAAAAAAAATTATGCTGAAGCTGCCCATGTACTACCATATGTCTATGGACAATGTGAACCCTGCAACCTGCTCCTGATGCTGAAAGGTATGGGTCTTGGGTTTTGGAACATTATTTGTGTTGTTTGTTATGAACTTGCATGAGACATTTGTGACTACTTATAGGAAAGAAAAAAAAAGCTCAAGAAGATTATAATGACAAAAGTGAAACCCCTTCTGCCCCAGTGCTGCAGTTGTTCACACAGTTTTTGGAAGGCAAGGAAAAAACAAAGATTTGCTGCTGGATCTACTGGACCTGGATGAAGAAGAGAATACTCTGGTAAAGCTCCTGGACCTGTGTTCCAATTCACTGCCTTCCTGCAAGAAGGGGAAGTAGGAAGGTAATTAGATGTTAGGAGGGTTGTTACGGTAAGTAATTCATAACTGGGGAGGTTAGGAGGGCTGTTACAGTAAGTAATTCATAACTGGAGATGTTAGGAGGGCTGTTACCGTAATTAATTCATAACTGGGCCCTAAGTAATTCACACACTTTGAAGTGAATTACAAACGGATGTAATTTATTTTAAGTCATGCAAACTGGTTACCCCAATAATCAGTCTGTCAATCACTGCCTCCAACAATGAAAAGGTTATTTATTTTTGGGGTTCGTAATTTTGAGCTTCAAGACTCCTCAAGAGTAACCTCACATAGATCATGAGGCATAGGAGCGGCTCGGTCATAGGTTCTTAAGCCTACTCCTCAAGAGTGGGAAGGATCTTATGTTAACAAATAGGAGATCTACTCAAGTGCAAACATAAATCTTTATTGAAAGGAAACTACAACATAATGCTCACAACACAAAGCACATCATCAAGAACTCTCCAAGGTTCTTGTCACATGAA
>Ga0116229_10002345_pt1 | contig 30553 bp, 28 predicted proteins | sample S1TSphgellanicum_3_FD_87313 | JGI IMG/M metagenome (GOLD analysis project Ga0116229, IMG submission 87313) | Host-associated microbial communities from peat moss isolated from Minnesota, USA - S1T2_Fc - Sphagnum magellanicum MG | ecosystem: Host-associated > Plants > Peat moss > Unclassified...
CACTCATTCCGATTGGCGGCGCTCAACGGCTTTATCCCAATTTTTGCGCCTTGATGCCGGTCAAAATCCGCCAAAAACCAGGAACTGTGACATTTCAGATACGGTTTTGCCGGGTTTATCGCTTGCGTTGTGCATTCGAATGCAGTCAATTGCCCTCGCGGGCGGCCTGATTGCCGCCGCCAGTGGTCGTGATGAGCAGAATGAGGGGGACAAATCCGGTGATCGATACGCTCGCAAATGGTGGAGCGCGCCTGCTTGCGCCAAAAAACGCGGCGCTGAAGCGGGCGCTTCTGCTCGCAACCGCCCTGGCAGGCACCGCCGGGACGGCTTTGGCGCAAACCGCACCCACCCCGCCCGCGCCAACATCTTCCACCCCGGCGAAGGGAAGTTTGGAAGAAGTGGTGGTAACGGCGCAACGGCGGACCGAGCGCCTGCAGGATGTTCCTGTGGCGGTGACCGCCATTTCGGCAAAGGCGTTGGCACGGGCGCATATTGATGATGCGAGCCGGCTGGAATTTCTCACGCCCGGGCTCACCTGGGGCCAGCAGGGCTCCGACTCGTTCCCGGCGATACGCGGCGCCCGCACCAGCCTGGTCAGCGCACAGAACGACCCGATTATCGGCTTCTATATCGACGGCATCTATCAAAGCCGCACCCAGCAGCAGAGCATCCCGCTCTTCGATTTGAGTCAGGTTGAGGTGCAGCGCGGGCCGCAAGGCACGCTATATGGCCGCAACACCTTCGGCGGCAATATCAGCGTTGCCACCGCTGCGCCAACCAACAGCTTTTCCGGCGCCATCAATGGCGAATACGGAAATTACAACCAGACCAAGTTCGACGGCTACGTCAACATTCCGGTGACCGACAATTTCGCTCTTCGGCTCGCCGCCGTCCATCAGAGCCATGACGGCTATGTGCACTCCGCCACCACGCCGAACGTGGAACTCGATGACGACAACGAGAACGCAGAACGCGCCAGCATCAAATGGGACCCGACCGAGGAACTGGATGTGGTTGTCCATGCCGGCCTCTGGCAGAGGGACGATGCGGGCTCCGGCTCCTATGGCTACAAGGTCGCCGGCACGCTGATCAATCCGAACACCGGCTACCAATCCTTCTTTGGCCAGCCTTATGCGGTGAATCCGTCGGTGCATAACGGCACCGATATCGTGAAGGGCGTGGATATCGGCGTGCCGGTAAGCGCCGGCGCCTGGACGAATGATTGGGATTACCAGCCTTTCGAACATGTCGTCGAGGAATATGTCTCCAGCACGGTCAGCTATGATCTCGGCCCGGTCGTGATCCGGTCGATCGACGGCTATACGCGCTTCCGCGCGCATCGCAGCGCCGATAACGACCAGAGCGACGTGATCTTCCAGGATGCAGCCGCCGGCTTCGGCTCCGGCGTGCAGGAGCCCGATACGCGCGACGGCACCTTCAGCCAGGAATTGCAGATCACCTCCAAAACCAGCACGCCGCTGCAATGGATTGTCGGCGGCTATTACCTGCACGACCATATCAATGAAACCTACGAGCAGGACATCACCGCCCCAAACTCCTATGTTCCCGGCTACAAGGAAACCACGGCGCTGGAGACGAATGCCTATGCCGCCTATGGCCAGGGCGCCTATTACGTTCTGCCCGGCCTGTTGCGGATCATCGGCGGCATACGCTACTCGGTGGAGACCAAGAGCTTCGGCTTCGCCGATTACGCCAATGGCACGCCAGGCACGATGAATTTTGATGGCGCGCCGTACAGCCAAACCTCCGGCGCGCCGACCTTTCATAGCCTTACCTGGCGGGCCGGGCTGGAACTGACGCCCGATCATAACAGCATGTATTACGCCACCATCTCCACCGGCTTCGAATCGGGTGGCGTGAACGATACTGGCGGCAGCAAGGACATTCCAAGCTCCTATGCGCCGCAGACAGTGACCGCCTATGAGGTGGGTGCGAAGAACCGGCTGCTGCAGGGCCTGGTTCAGACCGACCTCAGCCTGTTCTACAACGACTACAAGGATTTGCAGATCAACGTCTATACGCCGCAGGTTTCCTATTTCGGCAGTGCCGGCCAAGCCTACAGCGAAGGCGCCGAGTTCGCCACCCATACGCTGCCGCTGCCCGACTTCCATATCGATCTCACCGCTGCCTATCTCAACGCGGTGTATACAAAATATGTCAGCGGCAATAATTTCTACGGCCTCTCCAATGGCGAAGATCCCGTATCCGTCAACCTCGCCGGCTACACCATCCCGATGTCGCCGAAATGGAAGACCACGATGGCGGTCTATTATGATTTCGACCTCGGCGACCGTGGCACCATCTCGCCCTATGCCAGCTGGCTGTTCTCCACCAAATACTACACCACCGACTACAACACCGCGCTGGACGAACAGAAATCCTACAACGAATTCGACATGAGCCTGCGGTGGACATCACAGTCCGGCAAATACTATGGCGAGCTCTATGGCACCAACGTCACCAATGTTCCGGTTCTCTATAGCGGCGTCGTCGGCCGTGACGAGCGTATCCAGGTGTCTTATGGCCCGCCGGCGCTGTATGGCTTCCGGGTCGGGGCGAAGTTCTAGTCGCGGAAGCGTTGCGTCGTTGAGCGCATATCGGCAAGGCTCGACTGACCCGGGGCAATCCAGTCCCGGGTCGTTTCATGCAAGGGCCGGGTGATGTCGCAAGCAGTTACGTCGCCGGCAGAGAATGTGCTCGATCTGCCTGCCTGGCGGCGCGGGCTGATTTTCGGGCTGCTCTTATGCAGCGAATTCCTCTATGGCTGGTCATGGAACTCGGTGGATGTTCTCAGGCCGTTTCTGCGGGAGGCGCTGCATCTCAGCCTGCTTCAGGCGGGGTCGGCGTACTCCGCCCAAGGCGCGGGCGCGCTGATCGGCGCCATCGTGATGGGACAATTGGCCGATCGGTTGGGCCGCCGCAATGCGCTCACCGCGATCATTCTCGGCTACGGCACGCTGCTGCTCTGCGGCGTGCTTGTGGGCTCCTATCCGGCGTTGCTGGCGCAACGCTTTGCCCTGGGTTTTTTCATGGGCGGCGAGTTCCCCGTCGGCGTCGGCATCTATGTGAACCTGTTTCATGCTCGCGTGCGCGGCCGGCTGGCTGGCACGCTGAATGCCAGTTTCAGTTTTTCGATCGTCATGCTCGGCCTGGCCTTGGGCCTGACGGCCACGCATGATTGGCGGCTTCTGCTGTGGATGGGCGGCTTGCCGCCCTTTCTGCTGGCGCCGCTGGTGTTTCTGCTGGTCCCCAACCAGGTGGAAACAGCTGCTCCCGGGCCGGGGCGGCGAAAACTGCCGATCGGCGAGTTGTTCCACCCGCAATTCCGCCGGCAAACGCTGCTGCTGGCAACGATGACCGGGCTGAATTTCTTCGGCTACCAGGCCTATAGCGGCTGGCTTACCACCTACCTTACCAGTGTGCGCGGATTGACGCCCGCGGTGGCCGGCGGCCTGGTCGCCTGGCAATTTGCCGGTAATATCCTGGGCGGGTTCCTGTGGGGCTGGGCAGCAGACCGTTTCGGCCGCCGGTTCAACGCCATCGGCTTTCTGATTGCCGCCGCCGCCATCGCCGCTTTTCTGGCCGCACCGACCAATCTTCCGGTCCTGCAGGTCATCGGGTTCCTTTATGGGGGCACCTTATGCTCCAGTGTCATCTGGGGGCCGTGGCTCGCCGAACTCTATCCCGCGCATCTTCGCTCGACCGCTGCCTCCATCTTCAACTGGGGCCGGGTGATCAGCTTCTTTGCCCCGCTGATCACCGCGGGCATTGCCGGCCATTTCGGCCTTGCCGCCGCCATGCTGTCGGCCAGCGTCAGTTTCGGCATCGCCGCATGTATCTGGCTGATGCAGCGGGAGACATTGGCGCCGCGCCGGTAGAGGCACTCTTTCGGCTGCGCATGAACCCGGGCTCGGTGTTGCACATACGATCCTGCCGAGCTAGGCTATTGCATCCGAATGCAGTTCGGATCGGCTGGGCGGAGCGACGCGGGTGACGGACATGTTCAAAGCACGCCTGGCGGCCGGCGACATGCTGCTGGGCACGTTTGTGAAAACACCATCGCCGATCATCGTGGAGGTGCTGGCGCTGACCGGGCTGGATTGTCTTTGCCTGGACGCCGAACACGCGCCGTTCGATCGCGCCGCGATCGACCTTTGCATCCTGGCGGCGCGAGCGGCGGGCAAGGATGTGCTGGTGCGCGTCCCCTCCGCGTCGCCGGAGCATATCTTGAACGCGCTGGATTGCGGCGCGACCGGCGTGCTGGTGCCGCATGTGCGCTCGGCCGATGAAGCGCGCGCGGTGGCGCAGGCCTGCCAGTATGGCGCCGGCGGCCGCGGTTATGCCGGCTCGTCACGCGCCGCCTGCTACACCACTCGGGCAATGGCGGCACATCTCGCCGCAAGCGCGGCACGCAGCACGGTGATCGCGCAGATCGAGGATCCCGAGGCGATCGAGGCGATCGACGACATTGCCCGCGTGCCAGGCGTGGACGCGCTCTTCGTTGGCCGCGTCGATCTGACGGTTGCCTATGGCGCCGATAGCCAGGACGACACGCATGTGGTTGCCGCGGTGGAGGCGGTATGTGAGTCGGGGCGCCGGCACAGGCGGCCGGTGGGCATGTTCCTGGCCCGGGCGGAGGATGCACCTGCCTGGCGCGCCAAAGGCGCCAATTTGTTTCTGCTCGGTTCCGATCACGGTTTTCTGCTGGCAGGCGCTGCCGATTTGCGGCACCGCGCGGGAGGCTGAGCAAGGGGGCTGCGCAGGGCTTTGATTTTTTCAACCATCACCCAGCTTGCGAGGCATCTGGCCGCAGGCAGCCTGAGCGCGGAAGCGCTGGCTGCCGCGTGCCTGGACCAGATTGCCGCGCATGATCAGGCAGGCGCCGGCATTTCCGCCATTCTCCGCCTGAATCCGCATGCCTTGGCGCAGGCCCGCGCGCTGGATGCCGAGCGAGTGAACGGCACCCTGCGCGGAAAACTGCATGGCATACCGGTGGTGTTGAAAGACAATATCGATATCGCCGGGCTGCCCACGAGTTCGGGAAACCGCGCTTTGGCCAACGCCCTGCCGCTACGCGATGCGACGGTGACACGTCGGTTGCGTGATGCCGGCGCGGTGTGTCTGGCCAAGACGAATCTCTCCGAATTTTCCTTCCAGATACGCTCGCGCAGTTCGCTTGGCGGCGATGTGCGCAATCCTTTCAATACCGCGGTAACCGCTGGTGGATCGAGTGGCGGGACGGCTGCGGCCATTGCCGCCGGATTTGCCGTCGCCGGCATTGGCACCGATACCGGGGGATCGATTCGCACGCCATCCTCGTTCAACGGCCTTGTCGGCTTGCGGCCAAGCGGCGGCTTGATCGACCGGTCCGGCATCGCGCCGCTTGCACCCACCACCGATACGGTCGGGCCAATGGCGCGTTCCGCGCAGGACGTGGCCATTCTTCTGGGGGCGATGACAGGGCAGCCCGGGGGCGCCTGGCCGGCCAACCGGTTCGGCCTGGGTGGCGCCAGGATCGGTGTGCTGCGGCAGGCCTTTGGCGGCGATGCCGAGATCGGCGCGATCATCGGCGCGGCGCTTGGCGTGATGGCCGGGGCGGGCGCACGGATAATCGATCCGGTGCTGATCGACCCCGCCCTCCTGCCGGCCGGCCGGCCGCATATTGTGGATTGGGAATTTCGCCCGTTCTTCGATCGCTATCTGCAGGATAATTTCGTCGCCGGCACGGCGCCTGGCTCGGTTGCGGAGATTCTGGCGAGCGGTGCCTATCTGCCGGACTATCGCGAGCAGCTGCAGCGTCGTGCCGCCGTCGCCAGCCTCGATGCACCGGTGTACCGGCAGATCCTGGCCTATCATGCACTGTTGAAAAAAGCCTTGCTGGCCGTGATGGAGTCGCGTGGGCTGGACGTACTCACCTACCCCACATCGGCGGTGATCCCTGACTCGCTGGCCAATCCGGCCGGCGGCTGGGCCCCTGAACTGGCGGCGTGCAGCTCATTGCCCGCGCTCACCATGCCGGTGGGCCGATCAGACAGCTTTATTCCGATCGGCATCGAGTTTTTGGGCTGGCCCAACAGCGAAGAACAGCTTCTCGGCCTGGCCGATGACCTCGAACACCGCATGCTTTGCCGATACCTCCCCGATCTCGTCGCCGATGGCCCAAGGTAGCCGTCCGGGTAACGATATCTTAAACAGTACGGGCGCAGAGTGGAGTTAGCCGGCGTTGCGTGGCTTAGCGCGCTGGCTGGAAGGATGAGGGATATGTCGGCAAATCTCACACTCGATCCTGTCTCTACGGCTTTGGCTGCGGTGCAAGCCCAGTCGGTGGTTACATCCGCCAAGCCGGTGAGCGCTGCCCCAGTTTCCTCCGGCTCAGCTTTGTCGCCAGCTCTGGCCAACCCACGCCTCACGGTCGATCCAAGTGTGAACCGCGTTGTTCTGGAGTTTTTCAATTCCAGCGGCGCCATTACCAACACCATCCCATCGCAAAAGCAGCTGGAAGCCTATCGCCTGGCTGCGGTGGCAGCCACGCCCTATGATCGCGACACCGGCCTCGCCGCCTGACTCGTTCGGGCCTTCTCAGAGCCGCTGATACACGCCGATCACGCGCGTCGCCGCAAGCAGATTGCCCTTTAGGGTCCGCAGCAGCAGGCCGCGGCCAGGCGGGCTGGCAAAACTCGGCACCACGTCCACCGCAAAAAGCTGGAACGCGTAGCGGTGCGGCCCATGGCCAGGGATCGGCGAGGGGGCCATCCAGCCAGCACGGGCCATCGAATTGCGCCCCACCCTGAAGCCGAGCGGCGACATCCGAACCTGCTTCATCGCCAAACCACCCTCCTGGATGCCGGAAAGGCCGGGCGGAATGGAATGCAGCACCGCATGCACCAGTGGCCGCGGGAAGGGGGCATCCGCATCCTCGATGATCAGCGCCAGGGATTTCGCTCCCTCCGGCACACCCTGCCATTCCAGCGGCGGAAACAGGGCCTCGCCATCCTGGGTATAGCGATCCGGTATGGTGCCGCCATCGGCAAAGGCCGGGCTGGTAATCGACATTTTTCCACGCGGCAGGTCCAGCCGGCTCGTCGCCAGCGCGCCAAGGCCGGGCCGGACGTTGCGGAGCATCTGGCCGACCTTGCGCGCCCACTCGTTTGCCATCCAAAGCTCCTTCGCCGCGCTGACACTGCACTCGGCGGACGGCAAAGTGTTTCCACGTGTCCCGGCGCCTGCGCAACCCTGTCATGAAGACGCAATGGAGCCGCCCTGCGGCGGTTGACGCGGCGCAGCACCGCTCCGATTGAAGGTGGGTATCGAAAGCGGGCGATCAGTCCGTGACGCAGCAGGGGGCGGGGATCTTGAGCCAGACACTGACGCGCGAGAGGCGTGCCGCGCCACCCTCCGCTTCCATCCTCGCTCGCGGCGGCCAGACAGTGGTGGCCGTCCTGCTCGCCGTCAGTTTCTCGCATCTGCTGAACGACATGCTGCAGTCGCTGCTGCCGGCGGTCTATCCGATCCTGAAGTCACGGTTCGGGCTGAGTTTCGGTGAAATCGGCGCGATCACCCTGGTGAACCAGCTGACCGCTTCGGTGTTGCAGCCGATCATCGGCCATCTCACCGATCGGCGGCCGATGCCGTTTTCGCTGCCGGTCGGCATGGGCTTTACCTTGTGCGGCCTGCTTCTGCTGTCACGCGCCGCCAGCTACCCGGCCTTGCTGTTTGCAGTGGCGATGGTGGGCATCGGCTCCTCGGTTTTTCATCCCGAAAGCTCGCGTGTGGCTCGCATGGCCTCGGGCGGTCGGGCGGGGCTGGCGCAATCCCTGTTCCAGGTCGGCGGCAACGCCGGCAGCGCGCTGGGGCCGCTGCTGGCGGCCTTCGTGGTGGCACCGCAAGCGCAGGTCGGCGGCCAGTCACCGGGTGGCGGCCAGCAATCCATCGCCTGGTTCGCACTGGCCGCCCTGCTGGGCATCGGCGTGCTGACCTATATCAGCGTATGGTATCGCCGCCATATGCGGGCGCCGGCCTTCGCCACCGGCGAGTCGGGTGCTGCCGATCTGCCCAGCCATCGCATTGCCGGCGCCATGGCCGTGCTGATGGCACTGATGCTGTCGAAATTCTTCTACATGGCCAGTATCGGCAACTACTACACCTTCTTCCTGATCGGCCGCTTCCACACCGATGTACGGACGGCGGAGCTATGCCTGTTCCTGTTCCTGATCGCCTTCGTGACCGGCACTCTGCTTGGCGGCCCGATCGGCGACCGTATCGGCCGCAAACGGATCATCTGGATCTCGATTGTTGGCGTGCTGCCTTTCTCGCTGGCGCTGCCGCATCTCGGCTTTTACGCTACCCTGGCGGACACCATACCGATCGGCCTGCTGCTTGCCTCTGCCTTCCCTGCGATCGTGGTCTATGCGCAGGAGCTGATGCCAGGGCGTATCGGCGCGGTCTCCGGCCTGATGTTCGGTCTGGCTTTCGGCCTGGGCGGGCTGGGCGCGGCCGGGCTGGGGCAGCTGGCCGATCTCACCAGCATCAGCCTGGTGTTCAATCTGTGCGCCTTCCTGCCGGTGATCGGCATGCTCGCCACGTTTCTGCCGTAAACTGGATGCCATAAACCAAACCGCCGTCGGCGGTCTGGTTTAACGATCAGGCGTTTCAATCGACGCTTTTATCGTCTCCGCTGTCACACGTCCGAGGAAGCGCCGCGCGACCGTGCCATCCGGACGGACCAGATAGCTGATCGGCCGCGGTTCGAGGAAATAGGCGCGCGGCGAGAGAAGAGCTGGCAGCGCGGCCCTGTCGACCAGGGCCACCGGATAAGGCCGCCTATGGGCGGCAAGGAAGCGATCCCAGTTCTGTTTCGAAATGGCCTCATCCGACAAGCCGATGATCCGTAGCGTCGGGTCGGCGGATAATGTGTTCAGGGCGGGAAACTCTTCGATACAGGCGCCGCACCAGGTGGCCCAGTAATTGATCAGCAGCCATTTGCCCCGGTAATCCGCCAGCCGGAGCACATGTCCGTCGCGCGCCACAATCGACGTGCTTTCGAGATCCGGTTGCTGTGCAGCAGCCGGCGCGCAATTCAGCAGCGTGATTGCGGCAAATGCGAGAGTCAGGTCCCGGTTCTTGATCATCGTCTCAGTCCGTCTCAGAGCAGTTTCGCCAGACGCTCGAATTCTTCCACCGACAGCGTTTCCGCCCGCCTTTCGCCGGCAATCCCGGCGCGGGCCAAAAAGCTCTCGCCACCCAGGCCGCGTAACGAACCGCGCAGCATCTTGCGCCGCTGCCCGAAGGCGGCGGCGGTAACTTTTTCCATCGCCGCGAACAGAGTTGCATCGGGCTGCACTGCTTTGGGCACCAAGCCTATCACCGCGGAAAACACTTTGGGTGGCGGGGTGAAGGCACTGGGCGGAATGCGCATCAGCAGCACAGTGGTGCAGATCCATTGTGCCAGCACCGAGAGCCTTCCATAGGCCTCGGTATCCGGCGGCGCGGCGATCCGTTCCGCCACTTCCAGCTGGAACATCAGGGTCATCCGCTCCCACTGCGCCGCCTGCCTGAGCCAGCCAATGAGAAGCGGTGTTGCGACGTTATAGGGCAGGTTGGCAACGATCTGCCGTGGGGCAGGGACCAGTGCGGCGAGATCGGTTTGCATGGCATCCGCCTCCATCACCTCGAGCCGAGCATGGGTGCCGGCCAATTCCCGGATGGCGTCCGCCGCCCGCGGATCGACTTCGACCGCGAGAATCCGCGCCGCCCCGGTGCCGAGCAGTGCCCGTGTCAGCCCGCCAGGCCCGGGCCCCACCTCGATCACCTGCCGCCCGGCCAGATCGCCGGCCTGGCGGGCAATTTTTCCGGTGAGATTTTCGTCCAGCAGAAAATGCTGCCCGAGCTTTTTGCGCGCATCCAGGCCAAAGCGCTGGATCACATCGCGCAATGGCGGCAGCGTTGGCGGCGTCACAAGATGAACCGGCTGAGATCCCCGCGTGCCGCCAAGGGCGCCACTTTTTCGCTCACCGTCGCCGCATCCACCCTAATCACCTCGCCCGGCCGGTCGGACGCGGAAAAGCTGATTTCCTCCAATAGCTTTTCCAGAACCGTCGCCAGCCGCCGGGCGCCGATATTCTCCACCCGATCATTGATATCCGCCGCCAGATCGGCCAGCGCGTCCACCGCATCCTCGGCGAATTCCAGCGTCACCCCTTCGGTGGCCATCAATGCGGAATACTGCGCCAGCAGATTATGCTCCGGCTCTGTCAATATCCTTCGCAAATCCGCGCGCGACAGCGGCGACAATTCCACCCGTATCGGCAACCGCCCTTGCAATTCCGGCAGCAGATCGGCGGGCTTTGCCAAATGGAACGCGCCTGAGGCGATAAACAGGATATGGTCGGTTTTCACCGGCCCGTATTTGGTGGAAACGGTGGTGCCTTCGATCAGCGGCAGCAAATCCCGTTGCACGCCCTCGCGTGACACGTCGCCGCCGCGGAATCCGCCCTCGCTGGTGCGCGCGCACACCTTGTCGATTTCATCGAGAAACACGATGCCGTTGTTTTCCGCGTGATCCACAGCATCCTTGGTCAGACGCTCGGTATCCACCAGCCTGTCGGCTTCCTCGCGGGCCAGAAGCGGCCGCGCATCGGCCACTTTCAGCTTCTTCTGGATCGTGCGGCCGCCCATCATGCCACGCATCATTTCGCCCAGATTGATCATCTGCCCGGCTGGCACACCGGGCAGATCGATCTGCCCCATCTGCGCGCCGCCGGTATCGGCGACACTGATTTCGATATCCTTGTCTTCCATCTCGCCGGCACGCAGCATGCGGCGAAACTTGTTCTTGGTGTCCGAACTCGCTGTGGCGCCCACCAGCGCATCGACAATCCTGTCCTCGGCCGCGCCTTCGGCCTTTGCCTGCACATCCCGCCGGCTCGTCTCGCGCAACATGTTCAGGCTCACCTCGACCAGATCGCGAATGATCGAATCGACATCGCGCCCGACATAGCCCACCTCGGTGAACTTGGTCGCTTCCACTTTCAGGAACGGCGCCTGTGCCAGCTTCGCCAGGCGGCGGGCAATCTCGGTCTTGCCGCAGCCGGTTGGGCCGATCATCAGGATATTTTTCGGTACCACCTCATCGCGCATTGCGTCCGGCAATTGAGCCCGGCGCCAGCGGTTGCGCAGCGCAATCGCCACGGCCCGCTTCGCGTCGCCCTGTCCGACGATGAAGCGATCGAGCTCACCCACGATCTCGCGCGGCGAAAATGTCGGCGCCTCCATCACAAAGTCTCCAGCAGCAGCGAATGGTTGGTATACACACATATATCCGCTGCGATCTTCATCGACCGGCGTGCAATCTCTTCCGAATCCAATCCTTCCACGCCCATCAGCGCGCGTGCGGCCGCCAATGCGTAATTGCCGCCGGAGCCGATGGCGATAACCCCATCCTCCGGCTCCAGCACATCGCCATTGCCGGTGAGGGTATAACTATGGGTGCGGTCGGCCACTGCCATCATCGCCTCCAGCCGGCGCAGATAGCGGTCCGTCCGCCAATCCTTGGCCAGCTCCACGCAGGCGCGCTCCAGCTGATTGGGGAAGCGGTCCAGCTTGGCTTCCAGCCGTTCCAGCAGGGTGAAGGCATCGGCGGTGGCGCCGGCGAACCCGGTCAGTACGCCGCCATCGGCGCCGATCCGCCGCACTTTGCGGGCATTCCCCTTCACCACGGTCTGCCCCATGGTGACCTGGCCGTCCCCGGCCATGGTGACGCGCCCGCCGTGGCGAACGCATAAGATAGTTGTGCCGTGCCATGAGTCTTGCATAACGGCGCTAAATGGGGGTTTCCGCGCTGGGAGGCAAGGCAGGGGCGTTGCACGCGGGGCTTGGGGGTGACGCAACGCCTGCGTCGGTTGGGCTATTACACCGAGATCGGTGCTGACAGGGTTTGGCCCTGGCAATTGGCGCGGGAGGCGGAGGCACGTTCCGCCGCATCCTTGGCCATCTGGGCAGCCAGGGCGGCCGCGGTGGGCTGGGCGAGCAATCCGTCGACCACATTCTGGTTTACGCTGATCAATGGCTCGATCGGCAGATCCTTCAGCAAAGCCAGCGTGCTGTAGCGCATCGCCCATAGCCCGAGGCTGATCAATTGGGCCTTTATGCCCTCGGGCAGACGATTTTCCGCCAGCGATAGATCCTGCACCAGAAGCGACCACAATGTGTGGTTGCGGCCCAGCGCGCGTACGCGGGTGACGCCAGGCGTACAGGCGTGCAGCTCTCTGATGATCAGGGTGAACGCCGCGCGCTCGGCATCGGGGCCTGACATGCCGGCTTCGCTCGTCCGCCGATATTGCGCCGCTGCGTTCCGAATCGCCGCCTCCTGGTGTACTCTGACAAAGGCGAAACAAAAAACAGAAAAGCAGCCGGCGGATCATCCGCCGGCTGCGCCTGGGTCTACAGACCTTGGAACAAGGTCAGCAATGTTTGCGGCTGCTTGTTCGCGATGGAGAGCGACTGGGTGGCCAGTTGCTGCTTGGTTTGCAGGGAGGTGAGTTTGGCGGATTCGGCCGCCAGATCGGCGTCGGTCAACGCGCCGACGCCTGCGGTCAATGCGGAGCTGAGCGAGGTGGTGAAGTTTTCGATACCCGTCAGTTGCAGCGCCGCGGCGCCCAAACCAGCCGCGATCGTGCTGGCACTGGTAACCGCCGCCTGCACCGTGGAGACCAGGGCCTGGTTGCTCGACAACGTGTCGATATCCACGCCCGAGGTTGTGCTTGGCGAGGCGGACGTGCCGCCGGTGGAGGTAAAGGTGCCCGCGCTGACCGTGCCGAACTGGGCGCTGGCAATCCCGGAGCCGATCACGTTCAATGAGCCATCGGTGTTCTGCACCACCGAAAACCCGTTATCCTTGACGGAGTTGATCAGGGCACCGACGATCTGGTTGGTGGATTCCGTCGTGCTGTTGATATGCACGGCGATGATCGTGGTGTTCGCATTCTGCTGTGTCTGCAGCGGAATGGCGGTTGTTGCGCCATCATCGGTGAATTCAAAAGAGTAGATATGGCCTGAGGAATTGGTGAGCTGGAAGGCCGCATCGGTGGTCGGTGTTGCGGTCTGGCCGCCGACGGTGGAAGCCGGCGCGAAAACACCCACCGAGAGGCTGCTGTTGAACGACACCTGCACGCCACCGATGGCCGCCGCATTCGTTGTGCTGGTGTTGAGAATGTTCAGCCCGGTCAGCCCAAGCGCATCGGTGAACACCGAGGCGGTGGGATCGAGGTTCGATGCCTGGTTGGGAATGCTCAGCACCGAGCCATCCAGCCCCTGCACCACGTTCAGCGAGAAGTGGGACGCATCGACATTGGGATCCGACGAGGTGGTGAGAAGGTTCACGCCATTGAAGGTGGATTGCGAGGCATATTCATTGATCGCGGTCAGATCGGCGGTGACGGCCGCCTGCAAGGTGGTCTGATTGATGCCGGTCTGACCTGACTGAGTGACAGTCTGCTGCAAATCGGCAAGGGTCGAGTTGATGCTGGCAACCGCGGTGCTGGCGGTAGAGACGATTTGCGAGCCGAAATTCAGCGATGCGGACACCGCGTTGAGGCCGGCAATATTGGCGTTGATGGTGTTGGCGATCGAGTAGATCGCCGGGTTGTCGGCGGCGGTGGCAACCGACTGGCCGGTGGAAACCTCATTCTGCGTGGCAGTGAGTTCCTGCTGTGTGGCATCCAGTGCCTGCAAAGCCGCAAGGGCACCGAGATTGGTGTTGACTGAGAAGAGAGACATTGGGTTTTTTCCCGATAAGAGTTTTAGACATTTTGACTGTGTCGGGAAAAGCTTAATTCTGTGTTTAGGGGAAAGCGCCAGACTGAATTTTGTCCAGCCTGGAAAGAGTTCCTCCCATGAGCGGCAGTATTGGCGGTTTTCAGCCCATCCAGCTCTATCAGCAATATGCCGCCAATGAATCCAAATATGCCAACGCAACTTTGCAAGCCAACGGGCAGGACAATGCGCTGGTCAGCTATTTCCAGGCCAATGCAGCCAATATCACCACGCCCGCGCAATTGCTCGGCAACTACAAGGCGCTCACGGTTGTCCTCACCGCGTTCAATCTGCAAGGCAGCATCAACGATACGGCATTGCTCAAGCAGCTGATGACACAGGACCCCACCTCCAGCACCTCGCTGGCGCAAAGACTGCAAAGCGCGCCCTATCTGGTGTTCGCAAAGGCCCTTTCCGACTGGACCACGCCGCCTTTCGCCAGCGCCTCCACCCGGGCGCAAATCGTCGGTTCCTACACCACCAACACCTTCGAACAGACGGCCGACACCCAGGCGGCCGGCCTGGCTAATGCGCTCTATTTCACCCGCGAGGCACCCTCTGTCACCACCATCACCGCCTTGCAGGCCGATCCCACGTTGCTGAAAGTGGCGGTGAACGCCACCGCTGTGCCGTATGACGATTTCGTTCAGCTCAGTTTTGCCCAGCAAACCAGCCTGCTGACCAGCAAGATCAAGATCTCCCAGTTGCAGACACCCGCTTACGTCAAGCAGCTGGCTGAGCAATATGTGGTGGAGAATGCCACCACGGGCAGCGACACGCCGGCGCCAGGCTCCGTTGCTTCGCTGTTTTCCGATAACACCGATCTCAGTGGCGATGGCGTGCTCAACATCCTCGATCCCGGCGCCAATCTGGACAATAGCGATTCAAGCTCCGGCAGCGTTCTCTCGCTGTTCGCGTGATGGCGTCTTCTGCGTGGCGAGGCTGCCTGTATCGATCCGGCCGAGAACGGCATCTTCGTGCTTTACCACACGGCGGGTGAGGCGCAGCGCATGGTAGCATTTATCCGCCTTCGCGCAGGCCAGCGCGGTATCCAGCAAGGCGGCGGCGGCGGCCGAGGTGGTGGCCGCCTTGAATTGCTCAATCAGGATCGCCGCATCGGCCAGCCCCTGCAGGCGCTCGGCTTCATCGCCGATATAGGCGGTTTGCAGCGCGAAATAGATGCGCCGTGCCGGGGTATCGGCTTCCTTCGGCGCCATGATCTGCCGGCCGAACAGGAACCGCGCTTGCGCCGTGAGTTCGATGCGGCTGCGGGTGCGAAAGCGTATGGCGGCGCCGTTCACCACCATCATGTCGCCTTGGCGGAGTTCGAGAACGAGATTGGACATGTTGCCCACCTTTTCCTTCTTGGAGAATGGCTTCTTGAAGACGGACTTCTTGAAGACCGGCCTTTTGAAGGCCGGCCTCTTGAAGACTGGGGCGGTCTCGCCCCCGCCGCGGTGCACGGCGCTTTTGCCCGCCATCGCAGTGTGTCAGGCATATCTTGACGCAACATGAACTCCCGCAGATGCAGGCTGCGCATCATCCGTTGCTTGCCGCCCATCTGGCCAATGCGCGGCTGCTGGAGGCGCGGGCGGATTGGCCCGGCGCGACCCTGGCCTACGAGGCCGCCCTCGCCATGGCGCCGGATCTCGCGGAGGCGCAGTACAACCGCGCCAATCTGCTCTGCCGCGCCGGCCGCACCGAGGAGGCGCTGGCGGGCTTCGATCGGGCCATCGCCTTGCGGCCCGCCTGGGCAAGCGCGCATCTCAATCGCGGGGCGCTGCTGGCCGGTAGCGGCAAATGGAACGCCGCCATCGCCTGCTACCGCATTGCCACCAGGCTGGCGCCGGAAGAAGCGGCCGGCTGGGGCAATCTCGGCAATGCGCTCAGCGCGCTCGGCCAGCACGAGCAGGCCATTGCCGCGCTGCAGACGGCAACACGCTTGCAGCCGGACGGCGCCATCGGCTTCTTCAACCTGGGTGCCGCGCTCAGCGCCGCCGGCCGGATCGCCGAGGCCGCCAAGGCGCTGATGCGCGCGGTGACTATCGATCCGTCGTTTTCCGCCGCCTCGGTCAATCTGTCGTCGCGTCTGCGCCTGCTGGGGCAGCTCGAGGCGGCGCGCGATGCGGCCATGCTGGCGGTACAGGCCGCACCGTCGCTGCCCCAGGCCTGGGTCGCCCTTGGCAATGCCTGGCTCGATCTCGGCGGCTTTGCCGAAGCCGTTGCTGCCTTTCGCCAGGCCCTGGAGCGTCACGCATTCTATCCGCCGGCGTTGGTGAATCTGGCGCTGGCGCTGGCGGCGGCAGGCGCGCTGCACGAGGCGCTGGCGGTGAACGAGGCGGCGATCAAGCTGGCGCCCGGCATGGCCGAGCCCCGCCTCGGCCGCGCCACCACGCTGCTGGCACTGGGCGATTTCGCCCAAGGCTGGCCGGCCTACGAAGCCCGCTGGGCCATGCCCGGTACCAGCGAGCGGCCGTTCCCGCAACGTCGCTGGACCGGTGCCGCGCACCCGGGCGGTACCATCCTGCTGCATGCCGAACAGGGCCTGGGCGATACGCTGCAATTCATCCGCTTCGCCCCGCTGGTCGCCGCCCGCTCCGGCGCGCAGGTTATCCTGCAAGTGCAACAGCCGCTGCTGCGTCTCTGCCAAAGCCTGAACGGGCTTGCGCGGATAATCCCGCTTGGCGGCGCATTGCCGGCATTCGATCTGCATTGCCCGCTGATGAGCCTGGCCGGCATTTTTGCGCCCAGCCTGGCCGATCTCTCCCCCGCCGCGCCCTATGTGATGGCCGAGGCCGGCCTGGTTGCGGCGCGGCGCCTGCCGCCGGCGCAGGGCAAGAAGCGGGTAGGGCTCGTCTGGGCGGGCCAGGCGCGGCCGGACATACCACAGGCTGCGGCGATGGACCGGCGCCGTTCGCTGAACCTTGCAGCCTTCGCGCCTTTGGCGGCGCTGTGCAGGGCAGGGCGGATCACTCTGGTCTCGCTGCAAATGGGCGCGCCGGCCGAGCAGATTCGGCACCCGCCAGACGGCCTGGCTATCATCGAGGCCCTGGCTGGCGTCACCAACTTTGCCGAAACCGCCGCCGTGGTGGCGCAGCTCGATCTGGTGATCGCGGTGGATACCTCTGTTGCGCATCTGGCGGGTGCGATGGGCAAGCCGGTCTGGCTGCTCTCCCGCTTCGACGCGTGCTGGCGCTGGATGCGGCACCGCGAGGACAGCCCATGGTATCCGAGCATGCGCATATTCCGCCAGGCCACCCCCAATGTCTGGGACGATGTGATCGCGCGTATCGCCGCCGAATTGGCGCTCACGTAAGGTATTTTGCCAGCGTCAGCTGCCCAAGTGCGGCAACCACCGAGTAGGAGGCCTGAAGCTGGGTCTGCGCGGTGGAAAGCTGGGTTGCCACCGTCGCCTGATCCGCATCCTGCAAAGTGCCGAGCTGCGTGGTGAGTGTGGTCGCCACGCCGGAAAGCTCGGTCTGGGCGCTGGTGATCGTGTCCTGCCGCACACCCAGGCCGCCAATATCGGTATTCAGCGCCAGGCTCGCGCCATTCAGCGTGGTTTCGATGCCACTGATCAAACCCTGCACCGGCGCCTGGTCGGTATTGGCAGCACCCATCGATCCGAGGGTCGCGAGACTCATGAAAATATCCCGCATATAGGAACCGGTGCTGGTGGTGCCGGTGCCGGCCGAAACCGCATTGGTGTTCTGGTCCGCCAGCATCCCCACCTGCACGCTCTCGCCGGTGCCGAGATCGACCGTTGCCGGCTGGTTCGATGCCTCCAGCGTCGCGGAAAACGGCGAGGTGCCACCGGGGGATGCAATCGTCAAAGCCTGGCTCAGCACGCTGGCCGCGCCATTCGTGCTGAGCCCCGCAACCGCGGTCTGTATGGCGGTATAAAACGCCGAGCTGGTGATGGTGCTGGGATCGGGCACCGGTGGATTTGTGCTGTCCTGGCCGGCAAACACATAGATGCCGGCAACTTTGGTATCCAGCAGGCTGGCAATCTGGCTCAGCGCGTCATTGGCCCCCGCTGCAATCGTGGCCATGCCGACGCCTGTGCTGGTGCCGACGCCCAGCAACTGGTTATAAACGCCACTCACCAGGGTTTGTATCTGCCCAAGGGCCGTTTGGGTAACCTGCTGCACGGTGCCGGCGGAAGCGGCATTGGCCTGCTGCGTGGTGTTCAGCGCCAGCGCGCCGGTCAGATACAGGGCGGCACTGGTGCCGGTGCCGAGCCCGGCATAGTCGGTGGAAATATACCCGCTGGAGACTTCCGAGGTGAGCGTGTTGATGGAATTGGCCGTCTGACGCATGTTCAGCAGCGTATCCGCCAGGGTGCCGACATCGGTGGCAGGGGCAATCGTGGTCATGTTCTACTATCCATTATTGCACCATTGCCAGGGCGGCCGCGAACATCTCCTGCACCGTGCTGATCACTTTCGCATTGGCGCCATAGGCGTTTTGCAGCACCACCATCTGGCCGAGCTCGGTATCCATATCCACCCCGGTCACGCCAGTCAGTTTCGTCTGCAACGCGGTTTGCACGCCTTGCATATCGCCGGCCTGGGTGGTGGCGGTGGCGCTGTCGGCCGCCTGTGAGGCGGTCATGGCGTTGGCGTAATCACCGAGATCGAGCTGGGTGGCAAAGCCGGTGCTGAGCGTGCCTGAGGCGCCGAGCCCGGTGGTGGCGATCGGCGTTTGCGGCACATTGTCCTGCACATCGCTGCCGAGCGCATAATTCAGCACGCGGCTGATCATAGTGGTGAAGCCGGACAGGCCGGTGGTATTCGGGGTGAAGGCGCTCGCACCGGTCGGGCTGCCGGTAATCGCCTGGGTGCCATCACGCACCAGGGAAGGATCGGCGGTTACCGCGGGGTTTACCGTAATGGTATTGGCGTAGCCGAGATAGCCGCTTTGCAGCGGTGTGCTGGTGCTTTGCGGAATGGTCCCGTCCGGGTTGGAAAACAAGGTGAGCCCCTGGCCGGAAAACCGCGTCGACAGATTTTCGGCAAACTCGTCAAGCGAGGCCTGGTATGTCGGCAAGGTGGTATCGCGCAAGGTGATGTTGGCGCCGATCGCACCGCTGGTCAGTTGCGGGGTGATATCGCTATTTCCGAGCATGATCCCAGGCAGCCCGCCACCTGGATAATAGGTGCCGGCGCCGGTGGTGGCATTGGCGATGGAGAGCGGGTTCGGCGTTCTGGTGGGCAATTCGGTGCCGTTGCTGGTCATCACGATCACGTCGCCATTCGGCTGGGCGGCGAATTTTGCGTCGATCAGCGTAGAGATGGTGTTTTCCGCCTGGGCGCGCTGGTTTTGCAGATCGGCGGTACTGAGCCCCTGGCCTTGCAGGCTGACAATTTGGGTGCTGAGGCTGCCGACGGTGGACAGCGCCGCGTTGAGCTGCGCTACCTCGTCCACCAGCCCGTTCTGCGCCGTTTGCTGCGCCTGGCTATAGGTTTGCGCCAGGGTGTTGATCCCCTGGGTGAGGGTGGAGGCGCTCTGCACAACGGCGGCCTGCTGGGTGGCGTTGGAAGGATCGTTCAGCAGCGCGGAAAAAGCCGATTGCACGGCGGTGAGCAAACTGCCCAGATCGTTGCTGCCGCCGACAGTGCCGAGCACGGGTTCGATATTCGACAGTGCGGCACTGATGGTTTGCGCGGCAGCATTTTGCGCAACCGAGTCGGAGAGCTGCGCCTGCAAGGCGGGATCGGTGGCCAGGATCGCCGGCCCAGGATTGACCCCGAAATTCTGCCCGCCCGCGGAAAGGCTTTCCTGGGTTGCGGATTCTTCTGCGTATTGCGGCGTCGAGGCATTCGCCACGTTTTGCGAGACGAGATTCAGGCCAAGGCTGATATTTGTCAGCCCGCCATTGGCAATGCTCAGCGCGCTGGTCAGGGTCATGGCATTAGGCCGTGCTCAGGCCGATCACTGCTTCATGTCTAGCGTCGTGGTCAGCAATTCATTCGCCGTGGTGATCACCTTCGCATTCGCGCCATAGGCCTGCTGGGCCACGATCAGCTCCGAGAGCTGGGTGGCGATATCCACATTGGACGATTCCACCGAGCCCACCACCAGCCCGCCGGCGCCGTTGGTGTTCAGTGCCTCGGTTTGCGCGCCGCCGGAATTCTGCGTGGCGGTGTAAGCCTGGCCATTCTGCTTCTGCAGGTCATTGGCGTTTTCAAAGGTGATCAGGGGAATTTCCGCAATCACCACGGTGCGGCCATTATTGTAGTTTGCCACGATCTGGCCCTGGTTCGTCGCCGCGATGCCGGTGAAGCTGGCAGGTGCCGCACCATCCTGAACGGCGCTGGTGACCGTGTAATCGGTGGCGGCGTATTGGGTAACACCGGTCGGCGCGCCGATCGCGCCGAGATCGATCGAGATCGGCTGTGCGCCATTGCCGAAATTGGGGCTGATATTCACATAGCCGCTGGCCGGCGAGGTGGCGGTGGTGGTCGTTGTGGTGGCTGTGACGCTGCCGGGATTTGTCGTATCAGCCACCACGCTCGCCAGGGTGCCGTTGGCATTGAACGTGACATCGGCGGTGCCGATAAAATCGGTGGCGTCGGCGGTGTTGCCGTTGGTGTTGGTATAGCTGGCGCCATTGGTGTTGTCCGGCGAGGTGAAGGTGACCGTCCATTGGTCGGGGATGACGGCGCCGGTGCTATCGACAGCCTGGGCCCAGGTGGTTACCAGCTGGTGGGTGTCGCCCGCCGCGTCATAGACGGAGGTATCGGAAGAAAGATTGCTGGTGCTGGTGGGCGAAGCGGGCACATTGGCAACCAGGGCGATATTGGCGGTTGGCACCGGGGTGAATTCGGTTTGCTGCACCTGGATCGGCACCACCTTGCTGGTATCCACGCTGCCGGAGGTGCTCACCGAATAGCCGTTCAGATATTCGCCTTCGCTGTTCACCAGATAGCCCTGCGCATTCTGGGTAAAATCGCCGGCGCGGGTATAGAAGGGCTGTTCGTTGAACTGCGGCGCCCCGGTCGAGGTGGTGCCACTCTGTTCGGATACCGAGAAGAATCCCTGGCCGCTGATCGCCATTGCCAGCGGGTCGTCGCTTTGCTGGATGGTGCCTTGCAATTCGTTTTCGTAATTGGGCCGGGTGGCAACGCTGCCCGACTGGTTCTGCGTCGCCGTGCTGGTGGTGAGGTAATCGATGAAACTGGTATCGGTTTCCTTGAAGCCCACCGTCTGGCTGTTGGCCATGTTGTCGCTGATATTGCTGAACGCGGCGGCCTGGGCGTTCAGGCCGCTGATCGCGGTGCTCATCGAGCCGAACAGGGACATTGGGATTTCTCCTAAGCTGGGTTGCGGTCACATCCGGTCTGGCGCTGGCACAGCAGAAACCATGCCAGTGGCGCGATACCGGAAAATCGCCTTGGTTGGGCATAGGTGCGTGTCGCCTAACGGCCAATGAAGGATGTGCCTCGCAGGTCCAGCATGGTCTGGCCCGGCAGGTTTTGCCGGGCGTGTTCTGCCGGCCGAGTCATCCGACCCTGCGCAGCGCGGGGTTTTCGGCAGTGGCCCAATGCTTGCTGTCATGCGAAGGGTTTTTCCGGGGCTTTCCGCGTGCCACTCACCACGGCTCTCTTGGCCAGTTTGCAATCGTCTGCTTTGCCTGGTGCGGCCAGGCCGCAAGCGGCGCGGGTGGTCTCGAGTTTTGCGTCCCTGCTTGGCAGTGCCGCAACAATTTTGCCAAGGTCCGCCACGCTTGGCGTCACGCCCGCTCCACCGGTCGAGACCTCGCAGCCGGCGGCACTGCCGCAGGCGCCGCAAAGCATGGCATCATCGCCTGCGGTTGCGCCCTTGCTCCGCAGTACCGTGCCAGAGCGGAAGAGCACCAATACGCCGCCGCCAAAGGCAGCGACCCCAGTATTGCCCGCCGAGAAAGCTGCTGCGCGATCTGTCGCCGAGGTGAAGCTGCCGGCAAAGCTGCCGGGCCCGCCTGGTGTGTTCGGCAATGCCGCGCTGGCGCAGCCGGGGGACCAGATCGCGCTGACAATAGCCTTGAACACGGCGGAGACAACGGTGCGGTCAGGGCCGGCAATCGCCGCCTCAGCCAGACCTGTCGCATCACAAGATGCTGCCGCGCCGGCGCCCGTCCCAGCGCAGCAGACACGCAAAACCGTCCGCCGGGACACCGCCTCGGAACCGGTTCCGGTCACACGCCCATCGGCGCCGCCACCATCGCCGATGGTGATGGCGCCCGTGTCGCAGCCGCGATCGGCAGAATCGGCTTGCATCAGCATCAAGCCGCAACAGCCTGTCGCCGCGCCTTCCGGCGCGCGCGCCGCTCCGCCCGCCGAGGATGCGCCGCTGGTGGCGGCAAAAACCGCGACGCTCGCGGCAAAAACCGCGCCCACTGCCAAGCCGGCCGAACCACCGGAAGCAAAGCCACATCCACGCCAAATCGCGACGTCTGACGTAACGACGCCCGTGCCTGTCTTGCTGGACCCGATGCCGGTCACGCCAACGCCCATGGCGGCACCTGCAACACAGCAGGCCATGCCGGCGCCGGTCGCCACAGCGATGGCGTCGTCTACCGCCGACCCGGTCCAAAGCGTGCCACCGATGCGCCGAGCATCCGGCACCGTATCACCTCCGCCGCCTGCTCCGGCTCTGCGCCGGCAAGCAGCAACGCTCGTCGAACAGACGGCTGACGTTCTGCCGCCGCCGCAGAGAGTGGTGGCGCAGCCGGTATCACCATCGTCCGCCAGGCGCCCGCCCGCCGTCGAACCACCGGCAAGAGCACCCTCGGCGTCGCCAAGCCATGCGCCGGTCCCGCAGCCAGGTTCGCCGATTGATGGCGCTGCGCCGGCATCCACACCACCCCCCGTGACTCCGGCAGAATTTCAGCCTTCTGCGGCATCAGCCTTCGTCCTCCCAGCCCTGACGGCCTTGGCCCCTCCCTCTCCCGCGCCTGCGGGCGACGGCATTTTGCGCGCGTCAATACCTGCCCAGGCTGATCATCCATCAGCCAGCGAAGCGCCGCGCTCGGCCCTGCCCGTAGGGTGGGCCTTAGCCCACCATGTCCCAGCCGCCGGAACGCCGCAAAGTGAACGGCTCGCGACATCAGGGGTGATGGCAGAGGGAGCCGGCAAGAACGATCTCCCCTCGTTGCGGACAGGAGATATGCCGGCAGACCCTGCCGTGCCGCCACCGGCCACCATGGCATCGTCACCGCCTGCAACCCCGCCTGGGCCCGGTCCGGCAAAGGCAAAGCCGCCACCTGCCGCGATCGCGTTTCCTGACGCGCCAGCCGAGGCCGAAACCCAGCCTCCCGTGGCGCATCCGCCAACGCCGGCCGCGCCGCAACCCGCGCCGATGCCAGCTTCGTCCATTGAGACAACGCCCCTGCCATCCCTGGACCCGCCGGCCGCGCAGAATGCCAGAGCCATCCCGCAAAGCCCGGTGGTACAGCCGGAAGCCGGCCATAAGCAGCCATCGCCAGCCTCGCCGAGACCGCCGGCGCAGGCCCTGTCGCCCACGCCTGTAGCACAGGCTAAGGCAAGCCAAACCCCCGCTGCGCCGGTGCACATCGCTGCCGCCGCTGTGCCAAAAGCGCCGGCATCACCAAGCCCAATCGCCGCTCCCGCTCCCGCGCCGGCCGCCGCCCCGGTCGAGCAAGGCGAGGTGCCGGCTTCCATCCGAGCTATCGCCGTGGCGGTGCAGGATGAACCTCCACCCAACGCCGAGCCGGCACCTTCGTCCATCACGCCCCAGGCGGCACGCAGCCCCACCCTCCAGCCGCAGGCCGCCGCGCCCGACTCTGTCCAGATTGCCGCCACACCACGTGCCGAGATCCCGGTGCAATCGCGCCCAGCTTCGGTCGAAACCGAGCGGAAACCCGCGCCAGCAGCCTTGTCTGCCCCGGATCGCCTGGCGCCGGCCACGCGGTTTACCGATACGCCACCAAGCTCGGCTCCCAGCCCGGCGCAAGCCTCCAGCGCCCCCACGCCGGCAGCCCAGTCGGCCATTGCGCCGCAAAATCCCGCCGCCGCCGCGCCGCAAACCAGTGCAGCCCCCCCAGCCGCCCCGGCAACCCAACTCGGCCACGCGGTTGCCGCCCTGCATATCGGCGCGGACGGTAACAGCCACGTCACCATCCGGCTGCAACCGGCCGAGCTTGGTCAGGTGGACATAAAGATCAGCCGCGCCCAGGACGGCACCGCCAGCGTCAGCATCGCGGTAGAGCGGCCGGAGACTCTCACCACCCTGCAAGCTGATCTGGGCCATCTGCACCAGGCGCTCGATCGCGCCGGGGTGCCGGACCAACGCAGCGTATCGATGCACCTGGCGCCGAGCACCGATTCCGGCACCGGCACCGCGTTTGGCGGCACCGCCCAAGGCGGGTCATCCCAAGGCGGCTTCCAGCAGGGCGCGCGCCAGGAACGCCCGCAGGCCAGCGCCCCGAACCCACCCCCCGTTCCGCAACCCCGCGTTGCCCAAATGGCCGCACCCTATGCCCGGCCAGCCAGGCCGCAGGCCGGCATCAACATCACCGCCTGATCCCCACCAACCAGCCAGGATTGCCTTAAGATGACCGCACTCACCGCCACCAGCCTCTCCCAGGCAGCCGACCTCGCCGCCGCCAATAACGCAGCCAGCGCCGCCGCCGCCAGTTCCAGCAGCGGCACCGCGGCCGCAGCCGCGGCCAGCGCCGCCGGCACCAACGCCTTGCAATCGCTCGGCAGCGATTTCACCAGCTTCCTCAGCCTGCTCACCACCCAGTTGCAGAACCAGGACCCCACCTCGCCGATGGACACCAACCAGTTCACCCAGGAACTGGTGGAATTCACCGGCGTGCAGCAATCGGTAGCCACCAACACCAATCTCACCCAGCTGATCGCGCTCACCCAGGGCTCGGATGTGCTGCAATCGGCCAACGTGGTCGGCAAGACCGCCACCGTCACCGCGCCGGAGATCACCCTGCAGAACGGCACCGGCGAGATAACCTTCAACGCGCCCACCGCCGAGCCGGTGCAGATCGCCATTGTCGATGCCTCCGGCACGCCCATCCTTGACGGCACCGTCAATGCGCAGGCCGGCAATAACAGCTGGACCTGGACCGGCCAGACCAATGCCGGCACCATTGCGCCAGACGGCGCCTATGGCATCGCGCTGGAAACCGGCACCAGCGCCAGCAACGCCACCACCTTGGCCTTTAGCGTTGTCGGCACCGCCACCGGCCTCACCAACCTCTCCACTGGCATGCAGCTCGATCTCGGCGCCCTCCAGGTCCCGCTGAGCAGCGTGCAATCCTTGTCCAGCCAATAGCCAGGTGTCCGACAACTGAAAGCTGAGACCTGCCGAGTGTTAATCACTTAACCAGTCGGAAACCGCCCCAGGCCCAGTCTGTGGCCATGTGCCCACAGCGCCTCAGACGCATCGCATGAAGCCGTTTCTCGACGGTTTCCGCGCCCTAGGACCCGCACGCCTGATGGCGCTCGGCGTGGTCGGGCTCGGCATGCTGGTGCTGCTCGCCTTGCTCGCCTTGCATGGCGGCGGCGCCGGCCAGCAATCCCTGCTCTATGCCGATCTCGATCTGCGCGAGGCCGCGCAAATGGCCGAGGCGCTGGATCGTGCCCATATCGGTCATCAGGAGCTCGGCGCGGGCGACCGAATCATGGTCGGCGCCGCCGATGTTGCCCGCGCGCGCCTGTTGCTGGCCAAGGATGGCCTGCCCTCGGGCGGTTCCATCGGCTACGAGATCTTCGATCGTGGCGATGCCATGACATCGAGCCAGTTCCAGCAGGACATCAACGAAACCCGCGCGATGGAAGGCGAACTCGCCCGCAGCATACGCATGCTGCAAGGCGTGCGCGGCGCCCGCGTGCATCTGGTTCTGCCAAAGCGCCTGCCCTTTTCACGCGATGTGCAGCAGGCCCAGGCGAGCGTGGTGCTCACCATGGCAGGCGCCGCGAGGCTGGACCCGCAGGCGGTGCAGGCGGTGCTGAACCTGGTCGCCGCCGCCGTGCCGGGCCTGAAACCGCAAGGCATCGCCATTATCGACAGCCGCGGCACGCTGCTGGCCCGCGCCGGCCAGCCCACCGGCGAGGAGCAAGTGACACAGACCGATGAGGAACTGCATCGCTCCACCGAATTGCGCCTCTCCCGCGCGGTGGAGGAAATGCTGGAGCAAAGCCTTGGGCCGGGCAGGGTGCGCGCGGAAGCCTCGGTGCAGATGAATTTCGACCGGGTGAACGAAACCGCCGAAAGCTTCAACCCCGATCAGCAGGTGGTGCGCAGCACCCAATCCTCCACCGACAAGAGCACCAGCACCGAGGGTGAAAAACCCGTGACGGTGCAGAACAACCTGCCGAACGCCGATGCGGCCGGCGGCCAGACCGGCAGCCAGGACAGCAAACAGGACGAAACCACCAATTACGAGATCGGCAAGACCGTGCGTACGCTGGTGCGCGAACAGCCGCAAATCGCCCGCATTTCGCTGGCCGTCATGGTCGATGGCACAATGGAGCCGGGGCATGACGGCAAGCCGGTCTGGACCGAGCTGAATGCCGACCAGATCGGCCGGATCAAGCGGCTGGTGCAAAGTGCCATCGGCTACGATGCCAAGCGCGGCGATACCGTGGAAGTGGTCTCCATGCGCTTCGCCGCCACCGATGAAGCGGCCGGCACCGCCTCCACCGGGCTATTTGGTCTTGGCATCGAGAAGGCCGATCTGCTCGGCCTGGCCCAATCGGCCATTCTGGCGATTGTCGTTCTCCTCGCCTTGCTGTTCGTGCTGCGGCCGATGGCGCTGCGCCTGACGGCGATCACCCCGCCGGGCATGCTGGCAAACGGCGACAGATTGCTGATCGGGCCAGACGGTGCCGCCATCGCGGCACCTGCACCGGCAGGTGGGGGGGGCAGCGTGATGGAGCAGGTGGCGCAGGCCATGCTGACCGATGAGAGCATGGTCAGCGTGCAGAATATCGAAGGCCAGCTGCGTGCCTCGGCCATGCGCAAGCTTGCCGAACTGGTCGAACAACATCCCGATGCCAGTCTGTCGGTGATGCGCAGCTGGATGACGGCGGATCAGCACTGAGCCATGGCAAAAGCCGCCGAACCAAACATCCTGACCGGCGCACAAAAGGCCGCCGTACTCATGCTCGCGGTGGGCGAGGAACATTGTGCCCGCCTGTTCAACCTGATGCATGAGGACGAAATAAAGGAAATCTCCGGCGCGATGTCGCAGCTCGGCTCGGTGAAAGCCGACATGGTGGAAAAGGTTGCCAAGCAATTCACCGAGAGCATGGGCACCTCCGGCGCGCTGATCGGCAATTTCGAAAGCACCGAACGGCTGCTGCAAAAAACCCTGCCAAGGGAACGCGTCAGCCAGATCATGGAAGAAATCCGTGGTCCTGCCGGCCGCACGATGTGGGACAAGCTGGGCAATGTGAACGAGGCGGTGCTCGCCAACTACCTGAAGAACGAATATCCGCAGACCGTCGCTGTGGTATTGAGCAAGGTGCGGCCAGATCATGCGGCACGGGTGCTCACGCTGCTGCCGGATAGTTTTGCGATGGAAGTGGTGATGCGCATGCTGCGCATGGAAAGCATCCAGCGTGACGTTCTGGATGGTGTGGAACGCACCTTGCGCGCCGAATTCATGTCAAACCTCGCGCGCAGCACCCGCCGCGACGCGCATGAGATGATGGCCGAGATTTTCAACAATCTCGACCGTCAGTCCGAGACACGGTTTCTCGCCGCCCTGGAGGAACGCAACCGGGATGCGGCCGAACGTATCAAGGCGCTGATGTTCACCTTCGATGATCTGGCACGCCTGTCTGCCGCCGGCATGCAAGTGCTGCTGCGCAGCGTGGACAAGGAAAAACTGCCGCTGGCGCTGAAGGGCGCCTCGGAGAAGCTGCGCGACATGTTCTTCAAATGCCTGTCCGAACGCGCCGGCAAAATGCTGCTGGACGACATGGCGTCGCTCGGCCCGGTGAAATTGCGCGACGTGGACGAAGCCCAGGCCGCCATCGTTCTGGTGGCAAAAGAGCTGGCGCAGACGGGCGAGTTGGAAATGGGCGGCGGCAAGGACGAGGAAATGGTGTACTGACATGGACGGATCGACCTCAAATTTCCTGTTCGACCTGCTGCCTGAAACGGCGCCGCGCCAGACCCATGGTCTTGGCCGTATGGACGGCATTCTCTATGTCGAGGATTTCGACACGCCACCGCCACCGCTTCGCGATGCTGAACCGCCCGCCCAGCCCCCATCGGCGCCGGTCTTCACCGCCGCCGATATGGAAACCATGCGCGAGGCTGGCCGGCGTGAAGGGATGGACGCCGCCTTGGCCGATACCAGGCTGGTGCAGGCGCAACTCCAGGCCGCCGCCACCCAGGCCCTGGCCGATGCCATCTCGGCTTCGCGCGGCACGCTGGAGCGGGTGGTTGCCCATCAATCCGACGAAATCGCCCGCCTTCTGCTCGGCATTCTGCAGGCGGCCATTCCGTCGGTGATGGCCAGCCACGCGCGGGCCGAAATCGGCTCGGTGATCGCAGCACTGCTGCCAGGCTTGCGCTGCGAGCCCGAATTGCGCGTGCGCACCCATCCGGATCTGGCTGATTTCGTGCGCGAGACTCTGATCGGCATGCTCGCCGAGGATGGCAGCGTGCTCTCAGTTGCCGCCGACCCATCGCTGAACCCGGGCGATATCATGGTGTTTTGGGAAGACGGCCAGGCCAGACGCAGCACCGCCTCGATTTATGCCGATATCGTCAAGGCGCTCGCCCCGCTCGGCCTGCCCGCGCTGGAGGAGATCTGCGGTGGCCGTCGAAGCTGAGTTTTCCGAAGCGCTGAGCCCCCCCAACGGGCCCGGCGACGCCCCGGCCCGCAACGCGCGCGATCTGGAAGCGGTCTATGACATTCCTGTCACCGTCATCGCCGTGCTCGGCCGCACCACCATGCCGGTGAGCCAGTTGCTCAAACTCGGCCGCGGCGCCGTTGTGGAACTCGACCGCAAGCTTGGCGAGGCGATCGACGTCTATGTGAATAACCGTCTGGTCGCGCGTGGCGAGGTGGTGATGGTGGATGATAACCGCCTCGGCATCACGATGACCGAAATCGTCAAGGCGGATCGTGCAAGCTGAAGATGCGGAGGCGGCAACAACCCGCTCCGCCATGCCATGCGCGTTCTGATCATCGGTTCCCTGGCGGGCGAACTCGCCCAGGCCGCGCGCCTGGCCGCCGCGCGCGGCGCCCGTGTCAGCCAGGCAGATGATGTGCCCGCCGCGATGGTTTTGCTGCGCGTTCATGCGGCGCAGGATCTGGTTCTGTGCGATGTGTCCCGCGGTATAAAACACCTGACAAAGGCGCTCGCCGCCGAGCGCATGGCCATTGCGGTGGTGGCGTGCAGTACGTCACTGAGTGCCGAGATCGCCGCCCAGGCCATCCGCGACGGCGCGCGCGAATTCCTGCCACTGCCACCCGATCCCGATTTGATCGCCGCCATCCTGGTGGCCGCCTCCGGCGAACCGCATGCGGCGGTGGTGCGCGATCCCGCCATGCTCTCGCTGATGCGCCAGGCAGAACAGGTGGCCCGCTCCGATGCGTCCGTGCTGATCACCGGAGAATCCGGCACCGGCAAGGAAGTGGTGGCGCGACATATCCATCGTATGTCACGCCGTTCGGCCGGCCCCTTCATCGCCTTGAACTGTGCCGCGATTCCGGAAAACCTGCTGGAAAGCGAGCTCTTCGGCCACGAGAAAGGCGCGTTTTCCGGCGCCATAGCCAGGCGGTTGGGCAAATTCGAAGCCGCCGATGGTGGCACGCTGCTGCTGGACGAGATCAGCGAAATGGATGTGCGCCTGCAGGCCAAATTGCTGCGCGCCATCCAGGAGCGTGAAATCGACCGGTTGGGCGGCACGGCGCCGGTGCGGGTGAATGTGCGCATCCTGGCCACCAGCAACCGCGATCTGCGCGCCGAGATCGATGCCAGGCGGTTTCGCGAGGATCTCTATTTCCGCCTCAATGTCGTCAGCCTGCGCCTGCCGCCCTTGCGCGACCGCCCGGCCGATATCCCGGCGCTGGCCGCCCATTACGCCCGCCATTACGCCGATCTCAATGGCATGCCACAGCGCCCCGTCTCGCCCGCCGCCCTGGCGCGTCTCGGCGCGCAAGCCTGGCGCGGCAATGTGCGCGAACTGGAAAATACCGTGCACCGCGCGGTGCTGATGGCAACGGGCGACGATATCGGCCCCGAGGCGATCGACATGCCCGATGCGCCAATGGCCGCCGCCTCTCGCCTGGCACAACCCTCCGGCCTGGTTGGGCGGCGCATGGAGGATGTGGAGCGCGAGCTGATCTTGCAAACCCTGTCATCGACTTTGGGAAACCGCACGCATGCGGCGGTGATCCTCGGCATCTCGATCCGCGCGCTCCGCAACAAACTACGCGATTACCTGCAGGCGGGTGTGCCGGTTCCGCCGCCGCACATGGCCGCGCCGGCGGGCCAGGCGGATAGCGAAGCGGCCTGATGGCCGATTTCCTGGCCAGCCTCGCCGCTGCCTTGCGCCGTTATATGCCAGGCACCGATGTGGGCCTGGCGCTGGCGGTATTCTGTCTGTTGTCGCTGCTGATCCTGCCGCTGCCCACCACCTTGCTCGATCTCGGCCTGTCGCTCTCCATCACCGCCTCGGTGCTGGTTCTGATGGTCGCCTTGTTCCTGGAACGGCCGCTCGATTTCACCAGCTTTCC
>Ga0116229_10002348_pt1 | contig 30544 bp, 26 predicted proteins | sample S1TSphgellanicum_3_FD_87313 | JGI IMG/M metagenome (GOLD analysis project Ga0116229, IMG submission 87313) | Host-associated microbial communities from peat moss isolated from Minnesota, USA - S1T2_Fc - Sphagnum magellanicum MG | ecosystem: Host-associated > Plants > Peat moss > Unclassified...
ACCAAATGACACCTGCGCCTGGGATTCCTACCTCCCCCGAGCGCCACCCCCCCCCCCCCCCCCCCCCCCCCCCCGGCGGCCCAGGACCACAACCCCCCCCCCCCTGCAAGAACCTAATGAAACCCATGAAGCGGAAGCCAGTGAGTCAGTGAGTCAGCTAGTAAGCGAAAGTGGTGCTGGTGCTTTGAAACCCATATACATACCCGGGTGCAGAGCCATCCAGGTAAGGGGGACGAGGCTGTCCGGGCAACCATTCTGCCATGCAGCTCACGCGGCTGCCATTGCTACACCCGAATCTCCTCCCGGCATGAGAGACACTTCCTGCATAAAATCTGGATCTTTGTGCAACGCCACCCGCAACAGCTGGAGCGGCAGCTGCCGCCAGTTGGGTACAGGCCATTGCTGTTGCTGCCATTGCTGCTGCTGCTACTGCTGCTGTACTAGTAGTAGTGTGAAAATTTGCGGGTGCGCGCACTGTTGACGAGTCTCTCGCCCTCCTCTTCTTCACCAAGTGCACAGCGCAGAATGCAAAGCACAGGAGGCTGTGGAGAGAGAGAGAGAGGAAGAGAGGAGAGAGGAGAGAGAAAGCAATATGGGATATCTCTGCGATCGCATCCGCGGTTGCCTATTGGCTCTTTTCTCTCCTTCAGGATTGACGTCCCAAATGACATCCCGAACAACTGAACTAGATAAGGGTAGGGAGGGTGGGGATCTCGATTCGACCATTGGATGCAGCAACTGCTCATCTGTGCCATGGATTATTCATTTATGTAATTTTAAAACAAAATGTGGGTTTTAGCATTTATAGGTCAAAATTGGCAACAATACATTTTTAGCGGCCCTTAATCCCTCTCTCTCTCTCTCTCTCTCTCTCACATCTTAGTTCCTTCTTTGGTTCGTAACCATTTTAGTGGCCTTAATCTCGCTCTCTAATGTTGAGTTTTCTTTGGTTCCTAACCATTTTAGTGGCCTTAATCTCGCTCTCTAATGTTGAGTTTTCTTTGGTTCCTAACCATTTTAGTGGCCATAAATAATCCCTCTCTCATCTTGGGTTCCTTCTTTGGGCCTTAATAATCTCTCTATCATCTTGGGTTCCTTCATTCGTTTCTAACCATTTTAGTGGCCTTAATAGTCTCTCTATCGTCTTGGGTTCCTTCTTTGGTTTCTAACTATTTTAGTGGCCTTAATAATCTCTCTATCCTCTTGGGTTCCTTCTTTGGTTTCCAACCATTTTAGTGGCCTTAATAATCTTTCTCTCATCTTGGGTTCCCTCTTTGGTTTCTAACCATTTTAGTAGCCATAATAACCTCTCTATCATGTTAGGTTCCTTCTTTGGTTTCTATCCATTTTAGTGGCCTTGATAATCTCTCTCTCTCTCTCATCTTGGGTTCCTTCTTTGTTTCCTTCATTTAACTGGAAAGCTTTTAGGAGCCTTGGTTAAGGTTTCATATTTGTAATGTAACAGTTATAGTCCCATTCATCGTCATCCCCCTTTGATGTTGCTGTTGTTGTAGCTCCAAGTATCCTATGCAAAATGTGCTCACATTTGTGACATGGGATTGATACATGGATATATATATCATAGTCTTTCATGCAATTGTTTGTTGCTCAACTTCATCGTCATACTAGATCCAGACCTCCATTGGGAAATGGGCTTGATCTGCCTTTGTAAACTTTCTAGTGTACACCATAACAAATTTCCTGAGAGATCAACCATCCCAACATAGTTCTCATCCCAAGCTCCTTAACTTCAATACTTCCTATGGCCTGTATCAGTGTATTATTGAACCACCTTGCTAGATCCAAGTTTAGTTTAAGTAGCAAGCACGCAGTAGAACCAATTACCCCACTTGGTTACACCACCATATGCACACCACTATCAGTTTGAGACTTCCAAAAGGTCTCAACCCTTCTGAGGCTGATTAAACCCTAAAATGTTTTGAGGCTTGAGCCTCTATTTTCAAACATTCGGATTCCAAATTTCTTCTCAATGGTAGTCATGTGAGGCCATCCAACTTCCCTCTTCATGTCTCAAGTGAGGACTCAGAATTTTTACTGAAAAACTGGAGGGATCAAAGGTCACAAATCGTTCTTTCAATTTGATCCACAACAAGAAGATGATGAGATGTACAAATTATCAATAGTTTATACAACTACAAATCTCCCACAATCGTATTTTCAGAAAGAGACAGAGAGGGACAATTGGATTGGAAATTTGAGAAAACCCCCCCAAATAACATAAAGATGTTTGTTGGCTTTGCAAGAGTATTGGTCCCAATTGCAAAGGGAGTGAGATAAAATGATTCCTTTCCAACAATAATAACAAAAAATTATAGCCCACAATGACCCATCACTTCTTTAGTTTCACCGAGTACCACTGTACTCACCTCCACAGGATATACTAAGAATTGTCCTCTCAGATGTTGCCCACATACACCCCCAAAACATACTGATCCTAATATCTATCAATTCAAAAAACAAAAGGATGAACCTTCAAAGGATTCATCCCTGTGTTTTTTTTTCTCAACCAGTTGACTCTCTCAATAATTTGACATTTTCTGTAGCACTTCAATCAAATTGAAATACTAGACAAAAATCTTTGAGATCCAAGAAATATGAATTTCAATCAAGGGATCAAGCAAAGTGGCATTTTAGACAATGCGCCCATGAGATGGTTAAAATTGCTTGGTATTCAATTCCAATCCTAATAAAGTGAGACTTTTCTTTGGATTGCTGGATCCATCTAGTGCTGAAGCTTTTCAGTGTGCCATCTTGTTGCACTTTAGAGTTCTTCCAGCAAAACATTCTTGAATTAGTATTTGGAAAGGCGGGAAGGACACACGACTTTGTCCAGGACCTCCTTTGACCATAATGATTCTTTTAAATCTCTGTAAGAGCAGCCCTAATAGTTGGCAAGGTTTAGGATTTTGGGTTTAGGGTTTAGTGTCTCTAGATCATTGAACATATATCCTAATCTTCCAGTGATGCATACCTCATGGTGTGTGAGGGAACTTGAAAAATCTTGATTTGCTCAAGCTCCTGATTATCTTGTCTTGCCTAAATGTTCCAGCCATGATTGCAGCTCCTACATACTTGGGAGGTTCTGCAGAGAGAAAGCTTGTGGTTGTCAGAAGTGCTGGCAATCATTTTCATGTCTGCCCATGTGGTATTGTGATTATCAATATTGGCTTCACAATCAATGGACAAATTTGAGAGAGAGGATGTTCATGGTGACACATGCAAAGAATGGAGAAGCACCAATGTACTCCCACTTGTAACAAGATGGTCACATAAGTGAAGGTAGCCACCCACCAGATGTATGAATGAAGCACGGCCTTTGCTGTTCACACCAACATCCCTCTCTAGATTTTCAAGTTTATCTAGCTCGACTAGCAGGTCCATGCAGACACCTGCATCTCCATTGCTGTCAAATCTCTCTTGCACTTTCTCTACATTGTACACCTGCAACTGTCACCAGAACAAGAATTCAGATGCCACAATTTATCTGCATAATCAAGTCATGCAAATGGGATCCAATGGAGTTTGTGCAGTTGAATTCTAGCCTGAGTAGCCAGAAGAATCTGGCACACTAAACCACTATGAATCAGGGTATCCACATCTTCAGAACATCCAGATATGACCTCCCTTTCAGCTCTACAGCTGTTGAAACATTGGCAAAGTGAAGACCAGAAATAGCAAGAGAAAGATAACTACTAAGAGCAACAAGATTACAGAGATGACCTACACTCTGATTACCAGGGTGCATCTCTAAAATTAAAGCAAAAAGAGGCCAGATTAAAACAGGTTTCTTACAAGTGGGTAGAGTACACCGAGAACATCAAATGGGACACGGAGTTGCACTGAGACCTGTAACATATAGGAGAAAACAATCAAGTAACAACATAGTTGAAACAATGCTGTACCAGATAATAAACCAGTGAAAAAAACAAAAATAGATTGACACTATCTGTGTAAGTACTGAGAATTGACTCCCCAACATACAATTCAAGTCAACCTGCATAGAATTGAGAGATAAGCCAATAACAAGTTTAAATATATATCAGATCTGACAACATTACCACAAACATATAAACACTGCAAATCACTCAGCAACTACAAAATCAGACAGCATCACACACATCCTGCTCTGAAACAGAGTTTGAAAATGCTTGCAACTATTCCAAACTTGCATTTTGAGGGGCGGGAAAAGAACCTTGGGCTTTATGGTAATGGTTCGAGCATCTTTCAAACACTCTGTTGTCACTTTCCCATAAGCCCTCACCAAGCCTCCAGTCCCCAGCTTTATTCCACCAAAATATCTGCCAAACTCATTCCATTAGTTGATTGAAGGAAGTGTCTTTCTTCAACGCTCGGTTTCATTTCACAATTAGAATAATCCCAAACCTGCACTGTAGAGGCTTACCTTGTGACAACCACCATAATGTGATCAAGTCCTGAGGAAGTAAGGGCACTAAGCATTGGCCTTCCTGCTGTGCCACCAGGTTCCCCATCATCACTGCAGCGTGCATGGTCTCCAATCTGCATCCATGTCAGTCTCAATCAACCAACACAATTTTATGGAGTAACACCAGAAACTTCCACCTCAATTTGTTTGAAGGACAATTTTGAGTAGTCATTTCACCCACTCAGCTGATGAACAAGCATTTCAAAGTACTTCTCTAAGGTATGATATGAATTGTATTTTTTGCTGCAGTAAACCTCAATCAATCAATCCTAACAGATGTCTGAGAACCTCTGTACTTTAGGGATTGATTTTCTGCCTCTAATTTAAGGGCGTCCAAACCAAACAGATTTTGGCTTTGCATTCTTGCCCCCTTTCTCCTGCATGATGTGTTGGTCTAATGGAGGACTACTACTACTGTTGCAGTGTGTAGGAAATAGAAAGCCAAAAGTTCACATCAAAGTACACACCTTGAAAGCCCAGCAGTTATGGGATGCGTTTGATTTCTGCACCTGTGTACAGAACACAATAACAACAACAACAACAACAAAAATATTCCTCATCTCATAAATCCATGAAACCTGACTTTTCCGCAGCTTCAATGCTGTACGCAGCACCAATTGCTGCTCCTCTTGATATTTGCTCTAAGACCACAAGCTATGACTATAAGCTATGTATTTCTTCTGACACAAACAGGTGAAGTACATAGATGAACTCGGTCTCTAGAACAGAATTGGAAGCAACGTTCCACATGTAAAGTAGAGCTGCAACACATGCATGTATAGAAGGTGCATAGTAAGGTTTCCATCATAGATATTACATGCACACAGACATATAGATAGATGCTTTGCAGACTAATGAGAGTGATGATGAAGTCGTCGAACACGATTTGCAAGATGTGAAGGAACCTTAGAAGAACAACAACATGCAATGAGGATGTTGTTGGTAAAAGGACCTGAGAAAGAAAGGCTAATGCAGCACCTTCGTCGTCCACTGGAGCTGCGGACGCAATGAACTTACTGCGCTTGATCTCCACTGTATGCTGCAGCACCGGTTCCGCAAGCGTGATGTAGCTGCTGCCCTTCGTTGAGCCAAACGACCTCATCGACTTGCACTGAGATTTGCACGGCAAGAATCGACCCTTGCTACTCGACAGCAGAAGATCGGTAGCAGAGCCTGCCGTGGAAGCATTCTTGTACGTTGTCCTCCGCAGTTGATGAAAGGCGTTCTTCCTATCGACTTTGGCGATTTGATCAACATGGAACGCGAGCGCACTTCTTCGACTGCACCAGCTTGTACAACACTCCAAGGCTCTGAAAACCTGCGCTTCAACCGCACCTGTAGAAGAAGACCTCATCGACAGATTCTCCAAACCCGGACCAAAAGAAAGCTCCGTGATCGAGTAAGGCACACAACAGCGGCCCGATTCCTGTAATTCCCTCGACCACGAGGCGAGGCAACGGAAGGATACACGGACGAGAGAGATATAACAAAGGCACAGTTGGAGCGCTTGGCCGAACATGAGCGTCTCTCTCTTGCTGCGACGCGCGCACCTGCATCAGCGCACATGATCCGCTAGTATCGTGCGCATCTTCGTTAGCGTACATCATCGCTAGTATCATGTTCTAGATGCTAATGGCAAGCTAATCCATGTCCAGTACAGAGGAAGCTTGCAGAGTCTGGCAGAGATCAGATACAAAAGGATTCTTCTCTCGTGTCAGAAAAACCATTGCAAAGACAACACTTGTTGACACTTGTGACATCCTGGATGCTCTCCCTCCCTCCAGTATCATGTTGAATGCTACCAAAGAATGAGCAAGCAAGGAAAATTTGCATATGACCAAAACAAGGGAAAATTCTTCAATTCTCGATGCTTGAAGAATTGGAAAAAAATACTGTATCAAAGATTTCTTCTTCCTAACCTAAAAGGATTGCAGAACCAAACATCAAACTTTGTGAGTATTGGTGTAGTGAAATCTTCACCAAGATAAAGTAAATTAGAGTAATAGAATAAGTCATGCACTATTTACTTACAATCGTGCTTCACATCTGCCCACAAGTACCTTGAAACTATGGGGCATTTTGAGGGAAAGTTGAAGAGAAGACTATTTTGATTGCATTGCTAACAAAACACAATCACACAAAATGTCTAGAAGCTACATACATAGAACCTGACCATAAACACTAAACCCATCACATCTCTGAGAAAGGAAAAGAAAGCAATTTCTTCATGTCCTGCTGGATACTGAACAGTCCACTCTTTATTCCCTGCAATCATCGCCCTTTGTAGGTTGCTGTTGTACCCATGTTGATGAAGTAATCCGCCAGTAGAGAACAAAGAATACGATGGATTTGTGTCCCTACAGGCAGCACCAATGTTGAAAGGAGAAAGAGAACAATAGACAAGACACAAAACTGAGAACCCTTCCTTGCAGGGATTCTGCAGGTTGTGACTACCTCTGCCACTGGACCTCATTGCATGACCAGCAGGACTTGGAACCGAGTTCTTCCTCGTCATATACATGAGAAAACACAAGAAGCATCTTTTCCAGATGAGAATAGAGAGGGAGAATAAGTTAATGGTATTGAAGCAGGAGAACTCAACCTTGGATCCAAAATGTGAACAAAAACACAGAGCTGTTGATAGCAGTAGAAAAGGCTACAAAGAGTATTTGACAATTTAACCTCAAAGCATTCACAATTTCTCTGAGTTTCTGCTACAATGTACATGCATTCATATGCATCTGAATGACACAAGAAGAATTGATCAGACTGCTTGGACCCTGTAAGCATTCAAAGGAATAATGCATATGGTACCATCATGAATACAGGGAGGTGTTTTGCTCCTTAAGCTTCAGCACGTTCACGGCCTTTTGTCTGCAAAAGATTGGTACAACCAACACATCAAATAATGGTTCGGGTATAGATCATGTTATATTGCATTGGTTAGAAGGGTTTGCATGTGGGAGTGTGAAACATAGCTAGAGTGTGCAGGGACATACAAGGCGCTCGTGATCACCCAGGATCTCCTCTATTAGTTCTTCAATGAGCTTATTGCTGTTATTTGGGACATGTGATGCAAATACAGTGTCTTTAACTCCTGCAGCAGCAAAAAGAAATTTGAGGAATCAAAAATGATAGAACAAGATTGGAGATCAGTGTGAAGTTTTCAATGTTTCATGGTTGATGAAGGAAAGGAAGGATGGAGAAAAAATTACCAGATTGTGGAAATGCGCGGACAAACATCAGGATCTCTTCACCAGTCAAGCCTGATAGGAAGCATATGTGTGGTACCCCTTGCACAACCTGCTTACCCCCAACCACAGTAATGAGAAGGGAGCCTTGACATCAAAAATACAAGCTCTCATTCAGTTCAAAAAACACACAAAACCAACTCCAGATGTTTTGATACTCATAACAAGCTTGTAGATTTCCAAACTACCAGGGTTAGGCCTGACATTCTGCCAATGTCAAGACAAGAGCTATATTGAAGACTGCTACAGTGAGGGCTTTGTTAGAAGTGATACCTGGCGTATGCAACAATTGGGAACCAGAATTTACCTCCACATCAGAAAGATCAGGCTGCTCAGCAGCAAGGGCACTGTTTAGGGTTCCCTTCACCATCTCCTTAGTGTAGAGCAGCACCTGGAAAACCAAACTTTTTAAAACCTCTATGCAATTCCCTCTATATTGAGCATCCATACATCAAGCAAACAATATAGAACTGGCACTTGAATCATCTCTACCAGAAAAAAACTGGCTCCTTTGGATGAAGGCAAACTTAGACAATGAAATTGCAGTGAACAAGCCTCCAAGTGCAACAGAACAGCACAAACCTTCATAAATTCACCACCCATGTATGCCACCAAGTTTTGCACCTACAAGCATACCAAGAGTATACTTCTCATCAAAACTTAACAGTAATTTGAAAGTCCTGCCTTTCAGGAAGAGCGTGTCAGAAGCTGGAAGTTTGTAGTCCTTGCAAAACATTCCATGGATCATAAGCATGTACGTGATCATTGAAAGCATGCCAACTAATGCACCTAGGAGGAGTTCATCTGAGTTTAAGACCCAAAAAAGGTATGCTTACATCCACAACTTCATCCTTATTGAACCCCAGAAGCAGCATTGCCTGCAGGCCCTCATCCAATTCATACCACTCTGTATGAGACTGAGACTTAATGCTCGATTGATAACTTGATAAGAGCAAATCAATAAATCTACAAACCATCAAGATGTTGATGAATTCAGCTAACAATTTCCACATCATCAGAGTCACACCCATCCACATGCAACTTGCAGGATAACCAGAAAGAAGTGAAAACTTACTTACTGGTGGACCAAATCGAGGATCATCATCATTAATTGCCACAAATTTGCTGTCTTCCAATATCTCATCTGGCACCTCTGCCACACCCTAATAGTTGTGACTCTCCTGGAAAGGAAAATGTACATTCTACAAGTTTTGGTAAGGTTAGGTTAGGAGAATTCCTGCATAACAACACATCAGACAGCACATGTTCTAGAAAGCTAAAAAAATTTCGATGTCATATCACACTCAGTAGACAAATATTCTCCTGCACCTTTGTAGTTCAGATTCTCTATGTTGGTTTGCCAGGTTTTGAAAACATTGCTGCTCAATTATTCCCCACAGAATAAATCTCAGGGAAATTAGGTTTTAGCGTTAGGGTGGCTCTTTAATGGCCTTGTGCCCAAATGACCTACTGACCTTGATCTGTGTTTTCCTTGGTGCTCCACTTCAGTTCCTAAAAAAGGAATTACCTCTTCAAAAACCTCAACAATGGAAGCACAACAGTACTGCTTCCAACTGAAAAGAAATTGCTAACCCAATGTCAGAGCACCACTCTGACATAAGAGGATATGACATATCTACAATATTGCAGACAAAAATCCACAATACCACATTGAAGGTCACTCTACTGTCAGTTGAGAAAATCTTCAAACTAACGTAACAAGAATGAGTGTGGTCAGAACCTTATGAGTGTCCCTCACAAAGTATAAGACCATCATCACCTTCATCATGAACAGCAGTGACCAGCTGCCATGACTCTCCACTGACTTCATCAGTCCCCCAACAGCAGGTGTCCTGAGTCCTCAATCCCCCAACTGCTTCCATTCCAAATTCCACTGAGGACTTTTGCAAAGCTCTAGAATGACCTAATGCCATGGACTCTAAAATCTGGAAACCAAAAACTGCAAAACGACAACGAACGGGAACTCAAATCAACGCTCCTCACAAATTACACGCAGTATGCAAATACATATCAGGGGGAAAAAAAAACAAAAAGAAGAAGAAGAAGAGCGACGTACTTTCATTTGCAGCCGCACGGATTCTACGAAGCCGCAAGGATGTTGATGAAGCAGAAGCGGGTTTCTTCGGCTTCCATAATACCTCCCCCTCCTCCTCCTCCACCGCAGACCTCCTGAGCCACAAACTCCCACTCCTAACGGAAACACAATGGCTGAAGATTGTTGTTGTTATACTAGGCCGCCAGGCCAAGGATTCGATTGCTCCATTCCTTGCCTTCAAGGAGGAAAGTTGGAGTCCACCGGCAGCGAAGGCGAGGTTGGCAACGGAAGAATTGGATACCATGAGCGCCATTGAAGAGGGAGGAGCTTGGCCACACACACGAAGGCGAAAATTATTAAGTAAAAACCCCACTACTTCGTGAACACAATAAAAAGACTGTTCGAAGTTGGAAACAATAAGAGAGAGTTGAATCCAAAAACATTTACCAAAATGATGTGGTTATTTATTTATTTATTTTTCAAAAAGAGACTAAGGAAATTCCTTTTTTTTTAATTTTTTTTAAAGGAGACTATGGAAATAATTTTTTTTCTTTTTTTGAAAATTAGGGAAATACATAAAATTTTATGTAGTTTTTCATTTGGTCCCACATTTTGAGGAATGTTCACCAAGTGTTGTTCCTTTGCAAATTAAATAACACTTTGTTGGCCTTGCCTACCAAGGCAAGGATATTGTGTTTAGATTCATTATAGAGTATAGTAGTAGCTTAAGGGATTTTGGATTATTGGGGTCTATTTTTAGATGAGGATTTTTGAAAGATGATATTTTGGCTTGTGTTGAAACTTGAGATTAGTTATTATAGAGTTATTATAATATCTTGAAAGATTTTGGTTTCTTTTAGAGGATTTTTTGAAGATTATATTTTTGCATGGTGAAATATTTGAGTTTCCCTAATTCTTCATTTGCCTTAAGATCCATTTTAATGTAAATGTGTGATTCAACTTGTGCATGGATGAGAGAAAATACATATGTGTCTGGTCAATGAACTCGACACTTGGTCCTCAACAATGAAGAGATTTTGCATGCACTCGTGTACAATTTGGGATACAATTTTTGAACTGAGAACCAATTCATGGGTGACAGCTGAAGACCTAGCTCTATTCTCTAGGCAGGCTTTTTATCAAGTTGATTTTGCAAAATGAATAATTGGGCCCCCTTGTTAGACCATCTACAGCCATGGTGCTCAGTATGTGACCCTGCAAAAATATTTTTCACATCAAGTTCAGTTATTTACTCTTTTTTTCAACCCCACCCATAAAACTGAATCTGGGATAGCAAATAGGTGCGGGATTACTAATAGCAAACCACCTGGACCAATCAGTATGATGGGCCAATCAGAAACACTGACCAGCAATCAGATCATATTTATTACACTCTTTTCTCCAGGTGTACAACGTTGCTGCACATTTTACCAGCCACGGTAAACTGTTCAATCACGCTAAGCCCGACACCATTTCCCAGAGCCAAACCGGCATATTTTGACTTTTTTTCATCCAATTTTACCCTGCAGATCATATATTGATCACTCCTGAGTTCCAAGGTTTTCTTTTTCAATTTTGTGATGTAGCCACACTGGCAGTCAATTACAAGAGGAAATAGCCAAATTTGGCTACAGGTCAGAGAGGAAAGTAGATTTAAGATTGCTACTATATTTTGGCAACCTGCTGGAACCTATTGTCTGAATATGGCAATGTCAGGCGAAAAAATCCTTCAAAACATCAGGCAACTTTGGCACATAATTTCACAAAAATCCTTTGTATGAGTTTGCATTAGATTTTCATTTGTCACCAAGTGGCAAAACTTCACTGGGAAAAAAAAATGCTGCAGCTAGTTCCATTAATTTTTCTTGATTTTGTTTGAACCTGCCCCTAATGGGTAGAGACATGATGTGATGACCTGCTTGTTATATTCTTGAATTGAATGGCAATTTATATTTCATGGTCAAAATGACACAATTTCACATCAACAATTTGCAAATTAAGGCATATTATCACAACACAAAAGAAAAGAGAGTGACAACTTTCACCATCACAACAAGGAAAGTGATTTAAGCTTTACCAAAAGCAATTAATTTGCAATGTCCATTTTGCATATCAACCACCTTAGTTGATGGGCATGGTGTCAAAGTTTGAGTCCACTATTGCTTCCTTCACATTTTGTTCTTCCTTGATTTTTGTTGATCTTTGCAAATTCACCACACACTCTCCATTATTTTGGCTTTATCATGTTGCCATATTGCAAGAAGTACACTTTTATTTTTATTTTTGTTGTGTTTATTATTGAAGTTGTTGTTTGTAACTTGACAATGGTGTTGGTAGTTTGTAATTATTGGATGGTTTTGAACTTTGAGTGAATTGAAAAGAGCTTGGATTTTGCAAGAGAAGGGGCCCATCACAATCAAGAATCAAGATATAAACTTTATTAACCTCTTTGTTTTCAATTTCATTCAACTTTCTATATAATCAAGAATGTAAGCTCTTGTTTTTGCAATCTTTCTTTCTTGCTGCAATAGTCAATTAACATTTCTCCTTCTTATTTATGTGCGTGAATGTTATTCTTTTTTCAATAGTCAAGTACAACCTTTTGTTAACTTTTTGCATTTTATCATCATCTTCTTCATAGTCAATTGTCTTATCTTCTTGCTTGTTGCAACCATTAATCATGCCCTTCTTGTTTCTATAGTTTAACCAATGCTACCACACATAGCTCCCCCACTAAACTTCCAGTTCAGATTTTTTTCAACAATGTGTTTTTCTTCATAGTCTTCCTATTAAGTCTAATGACTATGTTGATGTTAATTACCTTAAAAATTACTCTCGAACTATAAAGAAACATGTTTGTTGTCACATTGATGTTTCCCAAATGATCTTATTCTTGACATCCATGTTTCCATTCTAAAAACCCATGGTTTTACTTTTGAGAAATGATCCACCTTCAACAACCCATAAATGTTAGCATTTCATAATAACACAATGTTAACAAATTTGTTTATTTTGGTGCAAGTGGTGTTAGTGTGTTTTAGGGATTGCAAAACAAAGTTGCAATGTAACTTCATACAACTTATTCACCACTTGTTGTGAGAATGCATTACATGGCTCACAAGTGTAATCTTGTAGTGCAAACATTTTTAGATTTGGGGATTGCAAGGTTAGAGAACCTCATGCAAATTTTGTGAGGTTACTTTTCCATGAGCCCAAAAAGGCACCTTGAGTTTTCTAAATTAACTTAGATAATGAAAACAAAGGGCAACAAGATGATCTTGCACAACATCAAGACATGTTGGATCTCCATGTTGTCACCTTTGAAACATATCCTCTTTAAATATCAACCATTTTTTATAGGAATGGTGTTCAATTCACCAATTATTCTGATGGTGGCTTCCATCCTTGACCTTTTATGTGATGTGGAGATTATGTTATTTATAATGTGCTTTGTTCCAATGTTGACAATTGTGAAGCTTTGATGAAATTTGTTTGATTGTGCAATGTTTTCATGTGCAATTTTGTGACAACCATGAAGATTTGCCAAGATGATATTCATAAACTTTATGTTAATCCAATTTCAACTTTCAATAATCTATTTTGTAGATTTCATGGGCTCACAACCACTACTCATGAAGAGATGTGCATGAAATGGTTCATTGTCCCAAACTTGGGACTTGATCACCTAGCATTTGAGTTCAATAGTTAACACATTTGGGCAAAGCATAAAATGTGGAAATAAAGGTAAACATTTGGGTGATTTGTGATATATATTATGTTTTTGTTAATGGGGTGAAGCAACAACTTCATTTATTGTTGTTCAACTAATCATCAAGTGGGAAATTCAGTTTCTTGTTCAAAAGTTAATGGATGTGTTGGGGGTTGTGTAACCTCAATATTGATTGCAAGATGAACCTAAAATTAGGTTCAATAGGCACTTGAACACGATCAAATTTTCCATTGTGCCTTTAGAAAGATTGAACCTTAAGAACAATGGGTTCTTCCTCTTTCAAATGTAACCACCTTCAATTTGAAATAATCCACCTTTGTGTTCTTCATGAAAAAAAATGTTCAAACTACCATGGCTCCTCCACATGACATAATATCTTGATTCGACTTTGGAAGGGAGCTAATTACAAGTCAAATTGTTGATCATTTCATCTTGTAATACATCAAATTGACGAAGGTTGGACCTATTTAAATTGTTGGGTTAATAGACAATGAATGCACGTTTAATACCCTTAATTTTATGAAAAAAAAGTTTAAAAATAAGCTTACCACCCACCTTGATTTGAAAATTTGCATGTTTTCCTAACATTTTTTTTACCCTTGAAAACTTTTCTTAAGATGTAGCCATTTAGAAATGGAAAGGAATGAACAATGGTATGGTGAGGATGCATAAATTTAAATAATGTGTGCAAACTACTCACAAAATTTCTAGTTTCTTCACTTGTTTATTTGTTTGGCTTAATAATGGTAAGAGGAGCAAGTGTCATGTAATCTAAAGCTAGGTGTATCTTCCTTGAACCATACTTTGGCATTTATAGAGTTTTTTATGTTACGGGATATCAACAAAAAATGTTTTGGGATCACTTTGTTCCTTGTAGAATTGTTGGTTCAAGGTGGGCCTTTTTTTCCATAATTGTGGATTGTTTAGTATTTGGCTACTTGACATTTAGTAACTTCATCTATTCATAAGCCAATGTAATTGATTTCTTAATAATATTAACTTAATTTGTTCATGTAGATAAGCCATTGTTACAATACAACAAGCAAAATACTTTGTGTTGGGGTTGAATTCCCTTGCATGGGTTTTTGGGCCATGCCCCAAGAAAGGACAAGGCCTATCGCATTGACAAGAAATTTTCAACTTCAATTTTAACTTAGCTAATTTCACACTGGTAGAAGATGGTTTTTTTGTGGGATGAAGGTTGACATAGTAAGGTTATGAGGGATTGAAAATGTCCAATTTAATATTTTTTCCTTCCCCCCCCCCCCCCCTCCCACACCTCCCTTTTTCAATTTCTTGCATCATTCTTGGGGGAACTAAATGCATTTAAGGCACATAGACCAAATTGTTGCATTGTACCACCAATTCATGTTTTCCTTCACCCCTCCTCATATTCAAAAAAATTTAAGCAGGCAATTAAACAATGAGCACCCAATTGTTAAGTAGTGCCCAATTTCTAATGTTTAGGGTTTTGGAGTATTTGCAACCAAGGAGGTTTTAGTTGCTCATAGCTTAATTGGGCAAGAAGGTGCAACCATTAAGTCCATTCAAGATGCATTAAGGGAAACAATTTTAATTCTCCCACTTGGTCAATTTCCATCTTTGCATGGTTACATGCTAATTTTTTTCTTTGGCATTTGTTTGCATGAAAATTATGGTTTGTGTTACGTTTTCTATCACACAAAGCTCCAATAGAGGATAAAATGAAGAACGGTGTTTTGGTGTTCGGACATATTGCTTCAAAAGCAAGTTGGTTTGTCTTTGTGCAAATTTTAAATAACATTAAATATGTTCGAAAAGGGTTGACATTGGGCAAAGAGGTATCTCTTGTGCACATAGGTGCCTGCATTGCGAGGTTTGTTCAACTGGTTGTCATTTAAGAAGTATTGTATGTGGGTTGGTTTGTAAGGTGTATACCCAAGTAATGGTGTAACCAATAATGTATGTTGTACTTGCTTTGAAGGTTATGAGGTTTAGAGCCATATTTGGGACTAGCCACTAAAAAAATCAGCTTGTTGGGTTGTGTTGGGTTTAGCGATTTATGGTTGTTTAATTGGTGTAGCAATAGGTTTGATTTATTAAAATGTTAAAGTATCCAATGTTATATTTATAACCATATTGGGGACTTGATGACCAAGGAATGAACATAATGGGTTGGTTCGGTGTAGATGACTTGTGGCTATGTAGCTAGTGTTGCAATAACTTTAAAATCCCCTATTAACGATGTGTTGTTTGCCCTTGATGAAATCACTTCTTAATACTTGAATTGTCCCTTCCTATTTTGTATGAAGTGCTCCCGACTTGTTATGTGACTCATTGATATGCTTGTGAACCATGCATCTACAATTGTTCACATTGTGATTATTCCTTAGTAGTATAAATATCAAGAGCCTTATTAAAGAACATAAGTTGAAGAGTTTAGGTGAAGAAAACCCATTTAAAGATATTTTATCAAAAGATAACAATTTAATTAACATGCATGCATAAGGACCAACTTCAAATCATGCAATTTGTTTCATTTCAACTTTATGAATGTTTGGGAATGTAATGTAAAATACTTCTTCAACCCACAAAATTGTTGATCTATCTTGAAAATGCTTGGTTTCATGTGTAATAATTGAATTAATGGACAAGTTGGACCTTCTTTTTGACATCTTGGATTTTGAAGTGACACGAATTTTCAATTTTCAACAAAGGAATAAAGCTTATTGTATCAATTTGACATTGGTTTTTAGGAAAACTTTCTATTGATTCATAATACACCTCATGAGGATGATAGGATGTAAAGTTTTATAGGTAAACTTGTTGAATGATACATGGATGCTTCATGATCACACCAATATAAACCATTCAGCTTTTAGTTTTTTTAATAAAAAACTAGAATTAAAGTATGCAATCCCATCATTCACAAATAATACAATGCTTTGGATTCATTTCATAGAGCTTGCTACCTCTTTTCTTTGTTCTTGTCGACCATGTTAATTTTTTCATAAGTTTTTTTCTAATGCCATTTTATTTGACATGATGTTCGATTGTAGAACTGAAAACAACCAAGAGTAACATGATATTCAATAGTTAATTATCAAATACAACTATTATAGTTGTCATTATACTACCAAACCATGACCAGAAGATGATTAGATCACAATTGGAAATCATGTGCAGCTAACAAATTTCTAAAATGTTGTTTATGAATTTTGTGAAAATTACTTGGACTAAAGGGTAATAAATTTGATGAATGTTTGATTCTTTTTACCTAGAACAATGGGGTATATTCTTAAATTTTGTTGGCCATGCAGTGGGTGCTTTGGTGAAATTATCCATGTTCATTCTTCAGGAATGTTTGGAAATGCAACAACTTTAAAGCATGCAACAAATTGATCTAATTATAAAAACATTAAGGAACATTGTTATTGTTCCCTATCAATCCATTACACACATTAAGGACAAGGTATTCTGATCCACCTCATTTCCAACTACTCGTCTTCATAATCTTAGTATCCCAAAATATTTTCATATTCTACATTATTGCATATTCTTATCTTTCTTTACTTTCCCAATAGTAAAATTCATTGTATGGGGTCACATTAGTTTACTATAATTATAATATGGGTTGTTGAAAAACAATAATCCATTGTAGTTTCATGTATGGGCTTTTCGAAAACAATAATTTACTATACTCTTAAGATAATGTTTCATAAAAGTACAGAAAACACATGTCAACAAATTAAAACTAATTTTCTTATGCATACTCAATTGGAAATGAAAAAAATAATATTCATTGGACAAATTTTAATTCATTTCATGTTGAACCCTACAGCATGGGGTGGTAACTAAATCTAAAGGCCTAAAGCCTAGTTCCCTAAAACCCTAGGGTTTCAACCTAATGGGTATTACTCATGCACAGGGGTCAATTTTTGTTCTTGAGGTTTAACAATTCAAAAACCGTTTTTGGCTTCTAGTTTTTAAAAGATTCTATAAATTATTGTAAGTAGTGTCCATATTTTCTTTCCAAGGTTGAAGAATCCCATAAGTGTTTTTTGTTTCTAACTTTTCAAAAAAATCAAAATATTGATAATCATCAAGTATTTGGGGTTCAACTTTGAATTTGTCTACAATTTATAGATCTTGGAAATGTAATGTCTTATCATTAATTTTTAGTTTTTGCCTTGTATATTTTTCAAAAAAAATTGGATTGTTATTTCTGAGATAGTAGTATGGCATAATTAGTCCTAAGGCAAATAGGAAAATAGGTGTACCTTTCAATGTATTCAGATCACCAACATTCAACAAATAATGTTAGATTGCTATTTTGAAGGTCTTATTATGAATAGATATGGATCCTATAACATCCCAAGTAGTGCTTTCAAATATATACATTCTAACTTAACATATGCACGTGGTTTCAAGATAGTAACCTTGACGGTTGGTTTAAATTTTGTCACTACCTTCTCTCCAAGACTAAATTCTAGGTTCATTTATTTGCATTTAGAATTTTGGAATTGTTTTCAAAGACAAATTTGAACATGGGGGGACCAATTTTGACTTGAAGATCGGGGCAAACACCACAATAGACCATATCAATCCATTTCTTATCACAATATAGTTTGTTTCAACACATTCCATACAAAAATTTATGCAAACACCATACTTGGAAGAATTGGGCACTCTCAAGGTTATGGTTAGTGGTATTTATGGTAGGTCTTCAAAGTCTTTCATTTAGTGGTTGCTGATGGTTTGGGTCCCAAAAATATGTAGGCCCTTTCCTTCTTTCCTAAATTTTATGCATAGTACAACCATCTTGTTGAGTTGTATAGGATTAGTAAACCTACAATAGCCCTTGTCAAGAATATTGCAAGTGTCATCTATGGCGAACAACAATTAGTGTTTAACTTTGCAACAATATTTTTACTTTCAGCACCCAACATTGTTGTAATATAAAAGTTGACTGAAGTGCATAACAAAAGGATGAAAGGACAAGATTTCACCATCAATTCCAAGGTACGTTGGATTTTTCAACTTTCTTTCTGTGATTTTATCAAAATTTCCAACTTTCATATCATAGAATTGTTGAAATTTCAAATTGTGAATGTTGGATTCTTCATTGAATAACCAAAATTTTTATTTGCTTAAACATATAATTAATATTAATAATCCAAAATTCAACCGAAAAAACTAAACATGGTTTTTCCACATAGGTTTGGTTTTTTAAGAATCCAACTTTGGTTTAAATGGCTTAAAAAAAATAGGGAAATTGGGTATTATGGCACCTAAAAGAGTAAAGCAAGATGTTATGGGAAATAATTTAGAATAATAAAAGTTGAATGTGGTGTGGTTTTTTTTGTTTTAATACAACAATGTTGTTCACTTATCTTTTTCACTAGGGTGACATCTTTTGAAGGATTGAGGTTTGTTGAAATGAAAAGGCATGTTCACATTGGATTTCTTAATTTCAATATAATGTAACAATTTGTGGGTCATGACCAAAAAATATTCATATGATAAAAACAATATAATATGTTAAAAGGCATGCATATAAGTAGAGTATATTGTATTGATATGGTGTTTTATAGCTTAACATTGGTCATTGGATTTTCTACTCTTAAAAAACCTATGAATAAAAATGCAAAATCAACAGGTGAATAAAAAAAGCTAAGCACATGAAGTTCAAATAAATAGAAGTTGAAAAACCCAAAGTAGCCGAAGAAGTTTGTAGTTATTTTTAAAAATTCTTAATTTGTTTGAAGAGTTTGAAATCCTTTCATGTACATAACAAAAATTTGATGGATTATTGATATAATGCATGTGCATATAAACTGTAAACCTTTTTCATAGTCGAATTCAAATCTTGTATATTTTTTAATCTTTATTTTTTGTTCATGTTTTAAATGTTATATTTGTATCATCATTTTGTAGGTTTGGATTTTAGCTTGGTTTTAAATTTGCAACTTCTTGGATTAAAAGAACTTGAATATGGTATTTTTGGAATTTTCCTTTAATAAATGGCCAATGGTGAAATATGGATGGGTCTTGTTGGGATTTTGTTGAAATTTTTAACTTTTAACTTTTAACTATAACTTATATTTAAATATCAACATATTTCAACATGAACCCTGAACCTTAAACCTTAACACAAGTGCAATTTAAAACTTTAAAACCATAACCTTCAAACTTGAAACCCTAAAATTTCAATGCTTGAAATTTTGAAACATTAAAACTCAAAACTTTACAACTATAAAAATGAACATCTACAATCACAATTTTGAAACCTTAAAAACATAATTTTGAATGTGTACAATACAAATCAAAAATCCAAAACCTTAATACATGAAATCGTAGTTCCAAATTCCTTAAAATCAAAAGTCAAATAATATAACCTAATTGTGAAATAATAAATCGAAAAATTCAAAACCCAACACCTTAAATCTTGAATCTCCAAAAAATAAAATAAATTTAAATACAAAGCCAAGAAAATTCATAAAGTTGATAATATGAATTGCAATTTCCATTACAATCCAAAGTACACTATATATATTAACTAAAAATTAGATCAAAGGTATTGCATATATACTCCAATATAAGTTAATATAAATTAAATTTTAGTACATAATTTAAAAAATTACTTTGGTTTTTTAACATATAGAATTAAGTGGAATTTTCAAAATAAAATATTTATTTCATGGAAATTGATCAAAAATTAACCAAACTTGGTTTTAAATGAATTACTAATTTTCAATATAATTTTGGAGATTGCTTATTGCATGCAATAATTTATTTATTAAGATACTCAATAACTTCAATTTTAATTTGAATGAATTTTATGTTCCATTTATAAGAATGTAAAGTTTGAAACACCAAAGGCACAGTTAAGTCACAAATGTGAATTAAATTATGAATTATACATGATTTACATCATGGGCAAACAAATAACAAAAAAACATACTTAAAAAAAAATGTCATTATCAATTTTGAATGGTGGATTATGGGGTGACTTTATTGTGGTTTATTGGATATCACATTATTTGTAACATTTAATCTATGTTTGAAGTAAAAATAATGATTGTCCAATGGTTAAAGTATGAAACGAAAGCAGTGGAAATACATTGCACATTGTGTACGGAAATAACCACTTTGAACCTGCATATACATGTTATGAAACATTAATTTCTTTTGATTGCAAAAATCAAAATATGTGTGAAACAAAAAATGATAACATGAAAAAAAAACCCATTAATAAAAAATGAACTTCAAAACAAATGAAAAAAAATTACATGGATTTTTTAGTTAGAAAATAATTTGTTGGAAATTTAAAAACAACATCATGAATGGATGCCACAAGAAATTGCATTAGCATTCACACCAAATTTCCAATGTTAAGGTTGAATATATTGCAAATCAAATGACATTTGAAACACATCAACTATAAAAGAAAAAAAAAAAGAAAAAACCTAATAATTTTTTTTCAAATGAAAATGGAAAAAAATCAAATATTACCATTCCCCATATTAAAGACCTAGCACCAAAGAAAAAAACAAATCGGAAATACCAATGGAAGATATATTTCCAAAACTTTGCATTATGTAAAAAAAATTATTGAGAAAAAAAAAGCTTTAAATAATGATATTGAATGTAATAAAATAATATTTAATTGTAATTGTAATTATTATAATTTTATTTTTTCATTTAATTTGAATACTTTTGATATAAATCTTTTAAAACTTAATAACCCACTAAAACAAATGCTCATATATTAAACAAAACATCACAAAATATTAATAATATTGGAAACAAAAATGTACATGAGAAGACTTGTAACTATTTTGAAGACACAAATAATTTGATGACATTACAACAAAAACATTTACACAAATAATGAAAAAAAAATCAAAAGATAAACATGTCGTAAAATATGAAAAAAAACAAGACATTGCAAAACATGTTTGTTATTCTTTTCAAAAATTATGTCTTGCATATTAAATCCAATATTGAACTAAATCATATATTAATTGATTTTTTGCAACCATTCCAATCATAACATTAGATGATCATGTATTATCCATAAATTGTGCGAAAAAAATATAATACATGGCAAACCATTTGATTCAACTTTATGAAATCATACTATAAAAAACAAGCCAAACATGAATTTTGTTTCAATGTTAATTTATATTGAAGAATGTTTGATCACACCTCACCTTGGATTTGCACAAATTTTTTAATTGCAAGGATACAAACAATATGGAATATATGGGAATGTTGTGAATGTTCCAACCAATTTGAATCTAGTTCAAATATTGTGTATGCCATAGGATGATTTATAAATTGTTATGCTTCTAAAAAGGAAATTGAATTATAAATTAATATATATGACAAGTTATGTTCGTTTTAATATAATTATGAAAGCTTTACAATAACTTTGTCAAACTCCCTTGTACATAAGTGAAAAAATCTCTATAAAATGGAATTGGGAAGATTTCCCAAAATTCGCAAACACAAGTAAAAAGATTGATTTTGAACATAAAATGATTGAAAATGACGTCAATGAATTTGTTTTTGACAAATTTGAAGAAATGCTAGAAAAATACAACACAAAATATTAATATATAACCACTTAGATGTAGAATATATTATTGACAATAATAACAAATCACTAACAATCGCACCAAGTGAAGGTTTTCGATTTTAAAGATTATTTCAAGATACATATTATGAAGAATACAACTTTCCAACATTATTTTTTGGTCATTCAAGACCATCATTGAAATGTTCATATAAAAAAATAACACAATTGTCTAGCACAAATAGGAAATTTGCATACCATATAACAATTAAATTTTTGATCCATTTCATATTATATTATACATGGATTCACATTCAAAAATAAAGCTTTTGGGCTACATTTTGATAGTTAGTGATGTATCAAACAATGTCAACTTAGATAAAATATTAACCTCAATTATAAAGAACTTAAACATATATGAACATCTTTAGACTATTTAGACCAACTTTGAAAATATGTCTTTGCAATGATTAGACAATTAAGACCACCTACATTTTTTCGTAAGATTCACAACATGCATCAATAATTGACCTACATTTATAAAAACATTGAAGCAATTATATGAAAAAATTATTAACAAAAAGACAATAATAAAAAATTGCAATTCACCAACCATTAAAAAACTTGTTAATATTGGTCATGTTATTTATGTGCAATATTATGCACATAGAATGAATAGTTTATGAAAACTTTTGAAAAATAGTTCTATTGTGTTTGGTAAAATACAAGTCTTTTTTTGGTGACAAAATTGCAATTAGAAGGTCTAATACATGACCATGGATTACTATGAATAAAAAATGCATCACAATACAACATTTCTTCAAAGGACCACATTGAAAATTTTATCAACAAATATTTAACAATAGATCAAACAATATTGAAAAATGAATTACAAAATGAATTACACAAATATACAAACACAAATGAACATGTAAAAAAAAGGTTGATCAATTTGTCAATTTCAATTTCCAAAAACCTCCAATGATATGCACAAAAGTTTAATTGCCATTTAATGAAAACAAACATACACAAGACCTCTCTCAAATAACAATTCACATATTTGAAAAACTTGTTTACATGAGTTAAGCAATGAAAATTCTTTCAACAAATTTCATTCAAACTTACAAATGATCAAAGATATTTACCTTCTTGCATTACGATGCACTCTACAAAAACCAACATTGTTACTAAAACATAAACCATGTGACATGCATAAATTCATTTAATATACATACAAGCCATTTGTAGGAAGCAAATACAAATGTGCAATACAACTTAAATCCATATGCAACTGCAACTTACTGTACTTCTTATTTTCTTATTTAACAAAAGTAGATAAATCTATGACAAAAGAGTGCAATCAATTTTTAAAAAATGCAAACATGAACAAACAAAACACTAATGGCAACTAATAGCATAGAGAATTTTTCATGTTCATTCACTCATTCACCTTGAGTGATAAACAAGTATAATCACAAAATACCCAACAAAAAAAAGTCCAAGTACAAATACACTTAGAACAAGTTAAAAGGCAAGTAGCCATTTGCTCTCAAGTTGGCCCCCCAAAGTCGCAAAGTTATTTACTTCGACAAAGTCCCCAAAAAAAACACTGCGTGTGCACTAGATCTCAAAAATATGAAATAATATTAAACTAGGAAGAGACAATCTTCATGATCACTATCAAAATGGGTGTTTCTCAACCTTATTTTCAATTGTCGACTTGCCAAATTATGACTAAACTCACTAAATCTTGGCTCATTAGGTTTCCAAGAACTTACAAGAGAAGTCAAAAGTGCAGTTAACCTCAAAAATGATTTAGGGTATATATCACATTGCCAGTAAATACACTACATTAAAACAAACAAATAAAGGGAATCAAGAGGTCACAAATCATCAAAAGACCGAACTACTGACAGAAAAACTGGATATGCATTAAAAGTCATTACATGTATCACAAAGGCTGACAGACAAATTTGCTAAACAAATTCTTGGCTAGATTATCAGAAATAATCTACCCAAGAAAATTAATCTGCAAATACATGATTAGGATTTATTTATTTATGAAATTGAGGCAAAATCTCAAGAACAACAATTTGAAGGTAACGCAGAACAATTTGTGCTGTTCTAACCTTCTGAAAGCCACTCACAAAGTGTCAGACCATCACCTTCATCACAAATAGCTGTGATGAGCTGCCATGACAACCAACTGACTTCATCAGCTCCCAATGGAGGAGTGAAGAGAGCCAGCCTTCAGAGAGTCTACATCCTCCCTATCTTCTGCACACATGGAGCTCACCACAGGATGCTATTATGCGTCTAATCTTTCAAATGATTCATTGTTCCCTAGTGCAAGGGCAAAAATCTCAACATACTACCCAAAACAGAAGACTTTCGGCCTTATGTATGATATGATTTTGAATATGAATTCTTCAACTTGTTCTACACTGGTGGTGTTTGGCACTCCCACATTCCTTCATGTCAAAATATTAAAGTGTTCAATCATTGCACCACAATCATAATCCTTCAAACAGTGATGTTCTATGTAGGCACCTTGATGAACAGTGTCCTGCCATCCTCCATGCTCCCATGTTTGACATTCATGTCAACAAGATATCTCATAAGATTCATGTCAACAAGAGTGTATACCAAGACAATAAACACAAAGACCTCCCAATGTACAAATTCTCCACAAACATGACTCCCTTTCTAAGGGATCTGTGAGACACATACATGTCCTCTTTCAATGCAGGAGTTTAACAAGAACCTCAAATTTCAAGCTGGGCAAAAAAGTGCAGAGAAAAGAAAAGAATATACAACAAAAAATGCCACAGAATTTTGGGCAAAGTCACAAAACATTACTTACCTGAAGGAAGAGAAGAAGCATTCAATGTGCCTTTTGCATTGTTCTAGACTCCTGCCACCAATGCTCCTTGACACGTGAGATTCTTCCTGTCCCTCCTTGAACCTTCTCACATATTTTCCCTTATGAAATCAGATTCTAAATGTCTACTTAAAAAGCCACTTTGCTCTAACACGTAAATTCAACCCAGATTTGACTACTTCTCAGTTCAAAATTTAGGAGCCTTGAGATGGTTACAAGTGGAATTTTAGAACTTGGCAACGGTACCATTGCATATGTTACAAAACTCCACCAGACATTTCTGGAATGACCAAAAACTAAAGATCTGAATGCCAGTTCTTTTGGTGGATAATAGTGGCTGATTCCAGCAATATATGTTAGTATCCCTCACCCCTGTTCCAAATACAGCCTAACCTGTAGCAGGGAACCATTTCTGACCTGCATACTTAAGACCTAAGAGGCTTCTAACTCATAAAGAGAAAGAGATATAACAACAGAAGGAAACAGAATTAGTTCAAATTGCTGGCTGACTTTACCCACCACTGTCCACATTACCTAGCTTGTTGAATCACACTCCTAGGTGCCTTCATCACAAGTTATACAAAGGACGGTCAGTCCAAGCACCAGCGACATGGCCATTTTCACACACATAAGCTCGAACAACTGGCTCCCCATCCTCATGATACTCAAAAGAGCGCCGCAGACAAAATGTTGTCACCATATCCCATGTAGAAAGGGATGAACAGAAGGCACATGACAGCTCTGATTTCTTAGCTTGATGATCTCTGAGGTTGCGCCACACATGTGACTGCTTGAAGTTTTTGAAAATGCCCCTAAACAGTTTGTACATCCGTTTCTCTCCTGGATGTACACAGCCTGGCCAATCACAGATGTAAAGGCTGTCTGCACGGAACCTGTAAATTTTGAACAAAAAATGTGAATAAGTTAGGTGAGTTAAAAAGTTGTAACATCTTGGAAATTTCTCCAAAAACATCAAAGTGTAGGGATCCTTCAATCTCTGCCAACCCAAGACAGACTCTCCAGAACAAACACATGCAGAACCTGGACATGCCAGAAACTCTGAACTTAATTTAAGCATTACCTACCTAAAGGCAGATCTGCACAAACTTGCTTGCCTGGAAGAAGAGAAGAAGTCTAATTCTGGACTTTCTACACTCAAGGAATAAAAAAACACTGCATGCTCAGAAGACAGCGAAGCTCCTTTAGAAAGAAGATTCTCAATTTACTATTGGAATGAGCAAAAATAAATATGTCAGTACAGAGCCATATTTTGATTTAAGCTGACCTGAAAAGAATTGAGAGATCACCTGATAATAAGCTTATGCATAATTCAGATTTGACAACATAACAGTCAACTATGAGCAAGAACTAAAACAAGGAAACCCAACCCTAATGAAAACAGAAAACAAGACCAGAAACAAAACTGAGTAACAATATGAACTATATGGTGGGTCAGACACATGTTTAGGGATCTTAGATGGTGAGATGCACAATATTGATCACCAACAATTATATCCTAACTGAATGTGCGGAGGTTAATGTCGAGCAGGAACCAACTTAGAAGCATCTACAATGATCATTTTGGATAATCTGAAGGCAGAAACACCAAACAGAAATAAATCTTTGTTAAGCAAACTTCCCATCCAATTTAAAAGAAAGTTTGAAGAGTTGCAAATTTCCCTTCTGAGACCAATTAAGCTTTGGCCATTTCAGCAACAGAGAACTGTTTGGATCTACAAAGCATTAAGAACCTACTAGACTGACTATTGATTACTTCAAATTTCTCAGAATCTGGAACATTGGAATTCACACAAGGAATATGAATCACACTACCACCAGCACATTCTGGCTGTGAATACTGGATGAAAAATATGGATGCCTCTGGAAACTTGGGACATTGCTAAATCCAAGAAAGTGCAAGAGAAGCCATCAGAAGTAAAATTAAGCTCATAACTGATCTAGGGTATATGCCACTGCCAATAGAGTCTTTGTCTAGATACATGAAGTTCAAGTGAAAAATAAGTTAACGCTAGGCAACAGAAAGTTAAGCAGGATCGCAACAGTGTTAACTGTGCAACCACTTAGGTAGTCACAGTTGCCTCCGTACAGCATGTTTGCTGACAAAGCTTTGTTTCAAGAATGGACATAACAGAAGAGAAAATAATGGAAATGACCTTGCCTAAGAAGCAGAAAAGGCCCAAATGAAAGAATTCAACTAATTCAGAAATGAGGACAAATGGGTACAGCACTGTAAAGAGAATTAGGGTTAGCAACAAATGGGGATGAATACAGACCACTGACCTGCTGGCAAGCAGCTTGTTGCCTTGTTCACGAGTTAGCATCCGTATTCCTTTCGCCAAATGGGGATCTTCATGATTACAGTTCGTATTGGAATCAATTGTCATTCTTCCTGAACTTTCATCCCCACATTTGTCTGGAGATGGACGCCATTCAATAGATCTCTGTGTCCTGAGAACAACTCCTCTGTCCTCCCCTGCTGCAGCTTGTTGTCGCAGGTAGCTCCCCATAATTTTGGAATCCTTCATCATCTTGTTGTGGTAGTGCAAGCCTCCTTTCTTCATCTGCTTCACAGGTCCCTCTGGATTCACCTCAGTCTTCTTCCGCTTGGAAAGCAACAGCTTCTCTGCATCAGGATGATGATAAACTTCTACTGCCTTGGCCTTTAAGTCAGAATTCTCATACTGACACAAAGCTCCTGAAACTCCTGCTGCTGATGATGATCCCAAAGCCTCCACATCAGAATTCTCCATTTTGATCTTCTTGTTCTCCATTAAAACCCCAGATCCTTCGAGCTTGATCATCACAACGCTCTTCTCAGGCTCAAATTTCCCATCTACATGTGGATCGACATCATTGCCAACAGCAGAACCGAGCCTTCCATCCGAGGGGGCGCTTGCATCTGCCTTGAGATCTTCTTTTCTAACGATTTGGTAGTCATCGGACTTCCCAATCGCTCTCTCCAGGCCGAAATCGAAGCAATCGAGCAGCACTCCGGCATGGCGCAAACCGGGGCAACAAACGAGCAACTTCTGAAGCGATCCCCAGCCACAGGGCGGCTCACCGAGCAATTCCGGTTGACTGCTGGACTGCATGAGCTCCGAGACGACGGTAGGCAGCACACGCATACATTGGTGACGCCAACACGAGGTTCTAATCACGTTGGTAAAACGACGGCACACGCAGGCCAATCTCGCCAAGTCTCGAGGATCATCTTCAAGCCGCGACAACACATTGACGAGAATATCTTCCGAAATCCTACTGAAGAAAGGCAGAGAGTTAGGGTTTACCGGCTGCGGTTGCTTGAACACGGACTGCGACGGCGGTACTGCTGCTGGCGCTACTACTGGCGCTACTACAGGCCCCATCTCCATCATCAATCCTTCCATTGTTGCTTATGGCTACTACAGCTGCCGATCTTCACGCGCTGCCGCAGCAAACCCTACTATCGACACCCCGAAGTCTCTCGCAGTTTTCTAGGTCTACAATTCAATGCCTGTTGCAATACACTCACTCGCTCACTTAAATTCCTAAGAAGAAAACAAAAAAAGAAACGCTTTCTTGCGATTCTCTTTCGTTTAGAAAACCGTCCGCACCGCGCCTGCACACACCAGCAAACCGCCGGCGACAACGGCGACAAAAAATGCACGGAGACATTGGGACAATGCACACAGAGGAGCGACGACTAGAATCACAAGGCTCTCGTGGTTTGCCTGCAACGACCCCGTGTCCGGCGGGTATTAGACACGTCGATCCCCTAACACACACTCTCCGGTCATACCCGTGGCTCTCGAGAACCCAAAGAACCGGCTTTGTGTAGGGTAAATAAAGCTCGCCCCCCGCCAAGGACTTTAAATAATGTAAACCATCGTCGTGCTTTTGCTCTTTTGATACCCGGAGGGTAAAAACCTCGCGGGTATCATCACATTACAAAAGCAACATGCATTTCAAAATATGGAATAAGTACTTACCTTTATGAGCATTTCATTTTCCAAAATGCCTACCATCTTCAAAGCACGTTTATGTTTTGTAATGTGTCGTCATAACACATGTTACGATTTGTAACACTAATTAAAAATTAAAAAAAATTTACAATTTGTCTTATGCAATTAAAAATAATTATATGCGACATTTTTTAATTACATAAAACGAGTTCCAAAAGACAATTTTCTTTCTAATATAATGAGTCGTACAACTACATTAAAACAAGATTAAAAGCCCACGTTTTTGCAATATATGAACTATGACTCAAATGTGTCCAAAGAGGATGGCTTTACAAGAAAAGAAGTGCAATGGCACATTTTGCTTCTAGAATGTAACATCATTGAATTTCATCCAACATATATTACCTTTTATTGCATGATACAAATGAACGTGCTAAAGCTATTCTTTGAAGGTCTCATTAACAACAATTTCATAACTAGGGCTCACACACACATCTCAAATTAACATTAGATCTATAACTTTTTTATTGACAAGTTAGATTAGACTTTCAATTTCTTTTGCCCCAACCTCTAAGCTTATCTGACTTGAAATGATATTGTCTTGACAATATGTTTCTCACAAATTTTCTCACCCTCAACTTCAAATCTTGATGTTACGCTTTCTTTGTTTAAACATTATCTCTCATTATCTTTCTAAATATGAATATCTCATCTTTGTGTGCACTCAATATCAATTATCTTCATTACTTTTCTCAACCTTTTTTAAATACGCACATCATCAACCTTCAACTGTCATGCAACTTTGTTTCATTCACTAACATTGACAATGCAAACCATAAATGAAACTTTTCTTCCACCATGATAAACACATTCAACTATATTCTCTTGTCTTCCATCAATCATCTAATTTTTTTTCCAAACCTACTTCCCATCACATCTAGAGCATGCTTGATCCCAATACTAATATTAAAAAAATGACAATAATTGTACCTTTAAACATTACTATTGGCAATACTTCAATCCCCAAAAGCTTCCTTCACCAACAAGTTACAATTGTTAGGACTTGGTTAGCTTTTATTCCTCAATTTGTCATCATATCCTCTTGCCATAAGGAACATTATAATAAAGCTTGACTACTTACATATTGTTAGAAATGAGAGGTTTCAATCCTTGCATTGTGAAATATATATATATATATATATATATATATATATTATCAACTAGTTTTGTAAAGTGATAGTCTAGGAACATAAAATCATCACTTCCATCACACCAACAAGAAGGTAATACGATACTTAACATTTCTATTGTAAAAAGATCCTTTTCTTCTTCCATAGTTAGCAACTTAGCCCCATCAATTTCACACCTCCATTTTTGGGTTCACCAAACATCATAAATACACTCAACAAAAATGGCAAAATGTGTCCACATATGTTCTCTTGTTAATTGGACATCCATTGTTGTCATTTATTCATGGGTAAAAAGAATTTTGCCACTACCACCAAAAGCTCTATCAATATCTAGTTATTAAACCTCTAATGTGCATGTCCATCAACTCATATGAATTAATTTTAAGCTACATAAAAATATTTTTGAAATATAAATCATGGTTTTTGGGAAAAAAAAAAAAAAAAAAAAA
>Ga0116229_10002349_pt1 | contig 30533 bp, 34 predicted proteins | sample S1TSphgellanicum_3_FD_87313 | JGI IMG/M metagenome (GOLD analysis project Ga0116229, IMG submission 87313) | Host-associated microbial communities from peat moss isolated from Minnesota, USA - S1T2_Fc - Sphagnum magellanicum MG | ecosystem: Host-associated > Plants > Peat moss > Unclassified...
TGACAGACTAATACCCATTGAAACACATTGCAATACCTAGCAGAAGATTCAGAAACTGTTCAAACAGGAATTAAACAGTATGTAGCAAAAGTGATTACGTTGAAAAAATCTTACATGCATTTCTCTACTCTGTACCCTTCTCTACTGTGTTTTTGGTGATTCTGCCGTCTCTGTCTGTGAGAGAAGCAAAGAGACTTTTCGAGACAGAATTTGATCATTGTTTTTTTGTTTTTCCCCTCTTTCTTTTTTGGCGGTTGTGGCGGACGTCGTTTTGTGTTGTGATCCGGTTCTTTGTTTTTGTGGAGTTTTTGTTCTGGGTGTGAGGAGGAATAGGAGGAGGAAATGGAAAGTTCAGAAACTGCAACATTGTTCTTGGGAGGAGTTTGTTTTTTTTGGCTTTTGATGTGCAAAAGCCATGGATCTTTTCATGCTTGCATTCTCACATTGCACATTCCTGAAATTGGAAGGAAGCTAATTGACCACGCCCTTGCTTCCCAAATTCCTAGTAACAGAACAAATCCTAGAGCTGGAGCTGCCTTAAAGGAGGAGGACTGTTGGTGGTGCGGGCATGGAGAGCATCATGCGACAATGTGCAAGAGATGTGATTCCTTCTGTAATGGGGCAGGGTCTGACATTTCTGCAATTCCACGAGCTTTGGCACTCATACCTACTACAAATGCAACAAAATGGTAGCAAATCCACCCGCCACTCCCCCAACTCCAAAACTACCACCACACCTCATCAGAATGTCCAGCTTTTTCTTCAGATTTCAACGATCTTTTGACCAACAAATGTCCCTACAACACGACACAATCCCTCTACCAAATAGTAGGAACCTATTGCTGATGCTCCAGCTTTTTAGGGTGCCGGGGTTTTGGAGGGTTTTAAGGCCGCTGTTAGCTGCTGAATCCTCAAGATAAGGCTCAATGTCCAAATAGGGCATAGGGTTTCTTTGTCCCAACAAGAGATGCACAAGGGGTGGTGGGAGAGAGATTGCATTGGGGTCGACTCGGGACGCTCCAGAGGGAATTGCATTTGGGTCTACTTGGGACGCTCTTGAATTGTGAGGAGCGAACGAGAGAGAGAGAGAGAGAGAGCAATTGCCAATGTTTCTGCGAAGCAATAATGTATTCATCAACAGTGCAGCACGTGCAATTGCCCTGTGCAAGATCTGACTCTTTGATTGACCACAAAAGTAGCATCAGTAGCAGTTCCACCGCCACATGGAGAGGACGGAGGTCGATCAGGAGGAGCTTGCAGCTACGCGTCTGTGTGCACCCGCAATTGCACTTTACCCATCAACAACTTTTGCAGTACACCGTACTCCTTCCCAGAGCACACGGGATAGAAACGGAGGCAGCACTCATAGATCACGGCAATTGTAAGCTCTCTTGTTTTATTCCTCTGTGTCTGTCTACTGCCTTCTTCTCACAGTTCTTCTCACAGCACGTGTGGTTGCTTTATTTGCCGAAAGATTTTGACCTGAAAATCGTCGGAAGCGAATCGAAACTTGGACACCTTCTGTGCAAGACGCAGAACCTCAAGGTGGCTTCTATGTGATCAAACAATATGATTTGAAAGGAACTTTTTCTCGTCGCTGTAGGTCACAGAGAGAAACGGTGGCTATACTTCCTCTTGGATCCCTCACAATGGTGGGATCACGGATCAGAGAAGGTAACTGAACACCAACCCTGTCAGAATTCACGTGTCAATGGAGTCGTAGCTCTTGTTGATGTCAATCTTGCTGCTCTCTCTTGGTTGCTATATTGCTGTGGTCTAAACAGTGGCAGAAGTTCTTTCAAATCCTATGCACTGGTGGGATAGTAGATGCAGGTGGAGAAGGTAAGTAAATGCAATATGCTGATGGAGAAGGTCAGTGTGGCTTTCTCTGTTCTTATGATAACATTTATGCCTGGGATGTGGAGAATGCATGGCTGATCAGCTTGACCTGGATCTTTGTTGTAGGCAAATAAAAGCTACCTGGATTTCAAACATAAGAAGACAGGAGAAGCACTCTGGCTTGACAACAGAAAATCCGCCATGTGTGGCAGCAGAGATGGCTGCAATGGCACCAGGCATTGTGTAATTGCACCCTTTTGCATGGAATCAGATGCTTTCAAAATATGTGAAGGATGGGCAACTTGAAAAGGCAGTTCAACTTTTCCAACAAATGCAATGAGAAGGAACAACTCCTGACAAGTCACTTTTGTTCATGCAAATAAGGCATGTGCCTGTTTGGGAGCACTTCAAGATGGCAGGCTTGTTCATTAACAACTCATTCAAAGTGGTTGCAAGTCTGATATCTTTGTGGGGAATAGCTTTGTTGACATGTATGCAAAATGTGGGAGCCTTGAGGATGCTTGGGGAGTGTTCAATAAGATGCCATCTCAAGTTGTGGTCACTTGGAGCACCATGATATTGGGAGATGTGAAATGGAGCCTGAAAATGCTGCTAGTTATGTATTGCTGTCAAACATCTATGCTGCTGTTGGCAATATACATCTCTGTGAGAATGTTGAACATCAGAGAAAGGAAAAAGGTGTGAAGAAATGCTCGCACCTGGATTGAATTGAATAATGAGGTGCATTGCCTTTGTAGTAGATGTCAAGACCACCTCCAGATGATTGAAATTCATGCAGAACTGTAGAGATTGACATGGCTCATGCATGATGCCTGGGTATGTGCCTTGCACAGAATTTGTTCTGGATGATGTGGAAGAAGAAGAAAAGGTATTTCATTTGCATCACCATAGCAAGAAACTGCCTATGGCATTTGAGCTCATCACCACAGCTCCTGGTATTCCTCTTCAAATAAGAAAAAATCTTAGGATTTGTGAAGATTGCCGCACTTCCAGAGTTCATCTCGAAAATAGTTGGGAGAGCAATCATGGTGAGGGGTGCCAGTCACTTTCATCACTTTAAAGATGGTGTTTGTTCTTGCATGGACTATTGGTGATGCCCAGTAGTCTGGGTTGTCATCATTAAATCAAGTACATTTTGTTTACAGTAGCATGTCCAGCGGTCTTTTAACACTATCAAAGTTCAACATCGATATCAGGTGTGCTACCACTAAAAAGGTGGCCATGGAGCCACCTCCCAGGATTTTTGGGATATTCTTTTCTCCCCCACAATGTTTCTTTACCCCAACAAATACACTTCACACTGGAATCATAGTTGCCTCTTCTTTCCATCAGGCACCTCCTGATTTGCTTCTGCAATTAGACTTATTCTTCACTACTTGTGTGAAGTTTGGTTTTGTTCTGCAGACAGACTTTTTGCTCAACACAGATTCAAAACCTCCATGATTTTTTCTATTTCAACATTCCTCTCTTTTATTGGATCACATTTTTTCCAGAAGCATATTGAATTAGTACAGATGGATCAAGAGAAAGAAGAACATTGAAGAGATTATTAGTACAGATGAATCCAGTCCAAGAATCAAGAGCAAGAGAATATCCAATATCCAATACTTGGATTTGCAGAGTGCAATTGCAGCCACTGAGCAGGGAGGAGGGGCACATTGAAATCCCATTAGCAGGTGCACAACGGTGTTGAATGGGTACTTGTGCACCTCCACCCCTAGATGTGCACATATCTCTGTGTAGAGAGGAGACTGCAAGCCTTCAAAGGTAAAGACAACAAACAGAGCAGCTCCTTGTCATGAGTTTGTAATGTGTGCTGTGCCAGAGATGGAAGAGGCAATTCTGCATTGTTCAGAGGTAATGCCTATGCAGAAGTATGACAGAGAGAAGAAAATGGAACATTTCAGGGAAGCTCTTTACTGACAACTCACTGGATCCATCCTAAAGGCAGCATTACCCAAGATTGCAATTCTACAACCATACCTCCTCCCTTTAGATCCAGAACTGAGGAGAGAACACAACTCTGTCTGCAATAGCTAAAATGAAATCAAACACAAAGCTCCTTCATGGAATGACCAGAAAACCTGTCAAAATGCTGACAAAATCAGAAGGGTATAGGGTTCAGGGCCAACAATTTGGAAAAGCTCTAGTGTGAGGAAAAAAAAAAACTGAAGAATTCTTGTGAACATTTTTGTTTATTGATGTCAAATGCACAAAAGGCACTTCAACAACAGAAGCTCCTCTTAAAAATTGGAAGTTCTCTACCCTCATAGATCTGCACAAAGATCAACTGATGACCAATTCTTCTAACAGGCAAATCAGTGGTCATCATCATTGCCTTCTTCTTTGTCTTCTTCTGGTCAACAGTCTTCTTCTGGTAACTGTTGACAACTACCCATACCAAAATTTTGAGGTGATGCATGCACATCAGATGCAGCTTAGCTATGAATAGAAAACACAAAAGAGATAGAAAACACAAGTACGGAGGAAGAGGACTCTACTGAGAAGAGAGGATGAGAAGAAATGGGAGTAGAATCAAGAGAGAGGAATTAATGCTGAAGAGGGAACATGGAACCCATTTATGCATGCAGGAAGAAATACAAGCTTTCTTCACCCCCACAACAACCCAAAGGACTTCTATCTATCTAGCTCTCATCAAGAAAATCCCAATACATCGGAAAACCTCATCACTCAGGGCAACAACACCATGGAAGGAACAATGGGGAATTGCTCTCTCGACTGAAAACATGTAAGTCAATAATGCAATAGGGGTGTGCCTTCAAAGCAGTTTGGAAATTACACCTGCACCCACTGTCCTCCCTCCTTCCCTAAGTGCAAAACGTTGCCCTGCAGACATGTACAGGGGAGCAACATGTTCAACAAGGGGATTGCCCCCTATTGTTCTACGCAGAAGAAGGATGCAGTACTACAGTGAATCAGAATTTTTCTTTTGAAGGTTGTGCATCAACCTGTTGTTCCTAGTTGATGCCAGTTTTGCACAAAAGTTTATGTTGAGAGCAGCAGCAGCAACAGGAAAAACTTACCAGCTTCAATGGGGCAAGGGATGATGAGCTCAAACTGGGCTGTCAAATTGTCACCAGGCATCACCATCTTGATGTGTTCAGGTAGCTCCACCTTGCCTGTCACATCAGCTGTACGCAAATAGAATTGAGGTCTATAGTTGGAGAAGAAAGCAGTGTGGCGGCCCCCCTCTTCCTTAGTGAGAACATAAATCTCTGCCTCAAATTTTTGATGGGTCTTCACTGTACCAGGCTTGCATACTACCTGTCACACCAAAGAACAAACCTTTCACCTCTTGTGCTACAAACTGAGCAACTCCAAATTGTACTATAATGCCATTGACGATGGGCTAGCAATGTGTTCCATCTAAGCTGTCACTCCCCAAATAATCAAAGACACATCCATAGGAGATAAAATGAATGTTTGAATGTGATCCAGAACACCTCTGTCAGAAGACCACATAAGACTCACCTGACCACGCTGTACTTCATCACGCTTGAGCCCACGAATAAGAAGACCTACATTATCTCCTGCCTGTTTCACCATCCAAAGCATTTAGTGAACACTTCCAGCTTGAGCCAGGGCAGAAAAGGAATGCTAGTGTAGATGAACATCCTGGCATGATTAGCAAAATTTAGAGCACATGACACATTTGTAACCAGATCTAAACATCTCCATTGGTCATGCAACATGGTGGGTATGTTTGTTTTCCGGGGGACTTGCAAAAGGTGGGTATTACATCTTTTAACTTCTACTTTTTACATGCTTCAGAGTTAAAAGAATACACACCTGACCCTGATCCAGCTGCTTTTTGAACATCTCTACACCAGTCACTGTAGTTTTCAAGTTGGGTCCCTGTAGTCACAATACCAATGCAAAGTGAGTCACAAGTGTCACTTATAGTTTTATGCCCCTCCTAAACCAGAAATGAAAAAGATTACCACCAGACCCAACTTCACCACATGCAGTATCTCAATTAAAACAACCCAGCTTCACATGTGCTGACAGGAAGCTGAGATTTTCCCACAAGATGGGGTTCAAGACCAGAAATCCACCTACAGTGGGAAACATTGTAAAGCACAGATTCAAAACACCAATAAACTATCACACTAGATGTAAAGGCCCTCCTCAGTCATATCCATATAATGGTCACTGGACGAGTGCGGAGATTAGACAATGAGGCTTGAGGTCAACAGTAATGTTGCATCTTTTACCATTCGAAGGCCAACAACTTCAACCTCCTCTCCCACTTTAACAACACCCTGCTCCACTCGCCCTGTGACCACTGTGCCTCGGCCCTACCCAAACACAGAATTATCCCATCCATGTGCACACATAGGTTGATCAGTAGCCTCCTGTAGCCCATGTTCTCTCTTGAATAACAAAGATCTACAATAAGAAAAAAATCCCCAGATGCAAAGCCAAGACAGCCTCGCAGATCTCCAGCCAACCATAAGAGGTAGTTCACAGATTAGGCCTCTGCCCAGGTGACCATGATGCTCATCTCTGTCACTCTCTGATTAGCTTATGTGGCTCCTAAGCAAATTCAATGTCAATGGCTCCAAGGTTACAGATCTGAAGCTCACATCTAGGATCTTCCTACTCAAAAGTGCTAGGTTTTCAGGGTGCTTGGGCTTAAGTATTCTAAGAGTTCTGAGGTTCAAAATCTGAAGCCTCCAAAGATGCAAGTAACTAGAGCCTCAATAGTTGGCAGATTTCTGGTAGCTTATTTCATAAACTGGGAGAGGTGAAGCTAAAACCTGAATAGAGAAGACATCTTCAATTGGCATAAGGAATGGTTTATCAAGGTTGCGCTTGGGTTCTGGAATGTAGTCATCCACAGCCTGCATGAGTTTCAAAATTGACTTCCTGCCAAGCTCATCATTGGTCCCTTGCAATGCTGACAGTGCAGACCCTCTCACTATGGGGATCTCATCTCCTGGAAATTTGTAAAATGACAACAATTCTGCAAATACCCAAAACCACTCTTACATGTTAAGCAGTACCTACCAGCATCACAATGCCAGACAAGTGAGCAAAGCATATAACTAAGCAAAAGTCAGATCCACTGGCAGGATGAGCTAAGGATTCCATACCGCGCAACTCCATTTCCACCAGCTCCAAAAGCTCTTCATCTTCCACAGCATCCACCTTATTCAGGAAGCAGACAAGAGATGGAACTCCAACCTGCAAGGATGGATGCCCCAAAGAGGTGCAAGCTCACACATTCATTAAATTCAGACATTGAACAATGGCAAACTGAGAACTTGTTCTTTCAAAACTTCTCACAAATACATCTAATTTAAGTGCAAAACAACCTGGAGATGTTCACAAAGTTGTATTTGAGATTCTATATGTTGCAATACAGAATACATACCTCTACATTTTTCCAATCGGTACACAGAGTAGTTTATCAAATCCTCTGCCATATGATGGGGTTCTTAGACTAGAAAGAGCCATATATGTGCAATGCATGCTTCTAAATGGAAAGAGAAAGCTAGTTGCATCAAACAGAACACTATATAGCTGTATACATCTGAAGTCCAAACCTGGCGAGCAAGAAGGATGTGCTCTTTGGTCTGGGGCATTGGTCCATCTGGTGCTGACACAACCAGAATACCTCCATCCATTTGAGCAGCACCTGTAATCATGTTCTGCAAGCACCCAAACCATCTCTCCATGTTCAACATATTCCCTATTCTGATGTTCAAACCATTAGATAAAGTTGACTATATTTTCACATTTACAAGTTCAGTTTAAAAGAAAGCTCACTCATACCTCCAGAAGATGACAGTGAGCATGGAGGATCCTTACGGTTACTAACTCTTAAGACACATCTAAGCCTGACAACCTGAGAAGGACAACCTCCAGCAAACAACCTTCAAAAGCCTGTGTTGCCTTAACATCAAATTTCAAATTTTTTAGTGCAGACCATCACTGGTCGGCATGAGATCTTTCTGAGAAAAGACAGCGACACACCTTTACATAATCAGCATGGCCTGGGCAGTCCACATGAGCATAGTGTCGCTTCTCTGTCTCATACTCCACATGGGCCTGATCACAAGTCAAATCATGGAACATTAAATCCTCAGCATTTCGAGTCTAATCCTGAAGTGCTTCAAATAGTAACATGCACCTCCTCTTGAGCCCTCAGCAAGGACAATAATACTAAGGTGAAATGGCCTTGATTGGAATTCTCTGCCATGGCTATCACCACTTCCCAATGGTCAATTATTCACCAGACTCCTAATATCTGTGTCAAATCTAGAACAACTCACCGTGGCAATGGTGATACCACGTTGCTTCTCTTCTGGTGCCTTGTCAATCTCATCAAATGCTACTGCCTTAGCCCTTCCATCCTCTGACAGAACCTGTGCAAACAAACCCCACTCAAGCTTCAAATCAGTTTCTGCAATGCATCAACAGAAATATCGAAAATACAATAATTGCTACTGATGTGGGGAAAAGGCCCATCGACAAAAGAGCAAGCCTTGGTCTCTGAGAAGAAGACCTCTTGTTTACAACCCACTACAACTTAGGCAACTATTCTTGCATAGGATTTGAGGTCAATAGTGACCATTGACTGACTGAGGGTTTAGGGTTTAACAAATCTTGCAAATTTGAAAGCTTGCATACAAGAGTCCACCTCACTGCAGAACCCAGTTACACTACTGCTTCTCTTAGTTAATTGCAACTAACAACCAAAAAAAATATTCTGAGAGATATCTGAGAGCTGAAGATGGCCAACAAAAAGGAAAGTAGCAAACCCTGGTGATGGCAGCAGTGAGAGTGGTTTTGCCATGATCAACATGTCCAATTGTCCCAATGTTCATATGTGGCTTTCTGCAACAAATCACACACATCATTCAGATGCATCAAACACTATTATACATCTAGAGATCATCAAACCCTACACACCTCACCAACATTCAGAGTTTCTAGGGATTTGCAGCAAAACCCTAATGGTCGAAACTCTTGATCTTTATACAGAAACAAAAGACCATTGCAAAAATCTGCACATTGTGTGTGTCACAAGTTGAAAACCCAGGTAAAGCCATTCCAACAAAGAAATGGGAAAACAGAGGAAGAAGAAGACTCGTCATCAGTCATACTTTTATTCTTCTATGTGAACCAAAACAGAAAAAACGAAGCAAAAAGAGGCAGAACTACTTACGTCCGAAGGAAAGTGGCCATTGATCTATTCGACAAAGAGAACAACAACCCTCTCAAGTTGTATTCATTGGCGCATGTTGTTCCCACATGCACGAATGAATGATCCTGAATGTTAGTCCCTGCCCCTACTCTGATTATCCTCACATCTCCTGCCAAAAATATAAACCACAATACCCCACAAATCAGTGAGGATAATCAACAGCTGTGCTCTCTCAAAAGTAAGAAAGACAGACTCATACGCAATTGGTATTTCTGCTCTACTCTCTCATGGTGTTGCCTCCGTGACAATGACAGAGCTTCCCACAAGGGTTGTAACTATTAACGTCCAACAGTTTGTCAGCCTTGTGCAAAGGCTATTCTGAAAAGACTTACCACACGACAAGAAACCCCTTCTTTGAAACTGGCATCCCGCTCGATCAAGCGCCTGACCCGTCTCCCGGATCCAGAAACCGATATTGGACCGAACTCTCCCCGCCATTCCGTCTCTGCTACTACCTAAAGACTTGCTCTTTGTTTCTTCTTTCGCTGCTCCCAATCCACCAGTTCTGTTTCTTTCGTTTCCAAAACAACAGACGATTGCACAGAGGGAGAGAGAGAAACAAAATCAAAAGATTGCAGAGAGATTCCTAAAATGACTGCATCTCTGAGGAGCTCCTCCGTTGCGACCAGAGATGCAATTTGCAGATTGCAGCAATACGCAAGGAAACGAACGGAGGAGCGAGGAAGCGCATCTTGCTGCTGGTGCTCAAGAGGATTTGCTCTTCGGTGCTGTTCAGAAAAAATTAGGGTTTTTCGGAAACCCTAAATGTACGTGGTTTTCCCCAGGAAGGAAAAGGGAGGGCGGGGGTTTAGGGGTTTTGCCATGGGTGAACCAGGCCAGGGTGAACCTGCACCCACACTGGTACCTTCACCAATTTGAGTGAGGCCTCTTTGTGACCATATTAAGCTCGGAAAATGTTAGATTTGGACTCAGAGATCCTGATTTAGTCTAAGCAAGGGATACTTACTAAGATTTAGAAGCAAGTTGAAAGGATTTTGTGATCCATCTTCGTTCAGTGAGGTGTCTTCGTGATCATATTAAGCTCAGAAAATGTTAGATTTGGACTCAGAGATCCTGATTTGGACTAGGCGAAGGATATTCCTAACATTTAGAAATAAATTAACAGGATTACATTGGTGGGTTGAATGATGACTCACAAGCTATCATCATTGCACACCAAAAAACCTTGGAACGCATGGGGGAAGGTGAATTCCGACTCGAGCAATATACGGTTGTTTGATGGCTGCCTGTAATGCCCATGCTCTTGTTATTTTCATGAAGCTCTTCTTCTTGGAATGTTGGAATTTGGGACAATTACAAAATTGGGTTACACTGCATCGTTGTAGGAGGCAGCTCCAAGTTTTTTTATTGTTGGTCGAGAACTTGAAGTTATAGCAACCCTCATATGTACATCTCTATAAGTAGCTGTCTATTGGAACTAATTGGTTCTTATGGAAAATGATGCAATTGTTAACAAAATGAATTGTTGTTAGTGAGTTGCTACATGTCCATCTTCCTGAATTGAACATGGTGAGACTACTGTCAACACTGTGTAGTTTGATTTTACAATTGGAGGTGTTGATTTCGTGGTCTTGGAATGGACTGTTAGTAAACTGTTCATTTGAATGCTTTTCAACAATGCTTGCTTCCATGTGTGCAGGGTCACACAAATGGTCAACTTTCACTTTTGTTTCACATGACATGAACTCTCCTTGGTGATCATTATGTGGGGTAAGTAGTGTAGCGGGGATGAGTAATTCAAAAGAGTATGAAGACTTTGCCATGAGAAATCTAATTATTTTGGTTGACATTCAAAAGCAATTTATCAAATACCTCGAGAAGCAAGCTAATATGGGTGAGAGTAAACCCTACTTTGGTGTTGGGACCATGAATTTTTGTTTTTGAAATAGAAGAAGAGATGCAACAAACAAACTTGGGAAATTGTTTTCAATGGATTTAAGGGTGCAAAAGTAGATAAGGAATCTAGATCTGATTGCATAGAGCATAGCAAGCACATTTATCAATGCATAGTGCATATGATTATCACAAAAACAATGTTTTTGACATTGCATGACAATTGTTGTGCTTCAACCATTTGGACCTTAGGTATTTTATTTTCTTTGTGACACATGGATGATCATTCACCCATAGTAATGTTGAAGTCAAGAACCGGTGTTGAAACTCTAAATCCTTTGTGCCATTAGCACTATTGATTGGCTTTATGTTGTATCTAAGGTCAACAATTTATATTGAAACGTTGCAATTGGAGAAGTGTAGTTTTATCTTTCATCAAATTTTTTGGGTAGTTTTTCACATTGTTGGATAAAGTTGTCACGTTGCAATGGTGAAGGTGGTTCCAAATTTTATGACAATGGATTGTTGAAAGTGTCTACAACCAATGACCATCTATTAGAAAGTTGTTTTAAAGTTTGAACTCTAGTTGTTCATAAGAGGATTGGAATCAATGTCAAAATGCCTAGCAAGGATGGAAGAATGTCTTAGAAGTTGTCTATACGAAAACATTGGTGTTTTTAAGATCACCTTTGTGTGCAATAGGACATTGATAGATCTAATTTTGGTTGTATTAAATCTTAGAGACCCAACTTAGAAAAAAGGAAATGGCAACAGTAATGAAATTGAAGATCAAAGTTAGGAGATACCAATGAAGGTGATAAAAAACAATGTTACTAGTGACGGGTATGGCATCAATGGTAAAGTAGTAACAATGTCCATTATTAATGAAAATTTTGAAGATGAAATGACAAAGGAAGAACAACACATGGTGAGTCAATCCTTGAATTATTTGAGCCTAAATAGAGGACATCCCCTTTAAATTCAATGTGATGAATATGTAGTTATTCAAGCTTGTGGTCCAAATTTTTTTTCTTTTATTATTTTTCTCCTCCAAGCTACTAGGGAATGCTTATAGTGACAAAAAAATTCATTTCATGGTGAAATTTAAAATGGCTTACACTTCCCATAGTAATGAACATTTGTGTGTATTCATATGCATGGTGTATAATTTTGAAATAAAGTTATGATTGATTGTTTGGAACATGTTTTTGGGATGGGCTTAAAAGGCCTTTGCACAAGCCACTTTTGTAAAGGCAAAGGGTAACAAATTATATGCAACACATAACTATATAAGGAGGATTTGCAAAGTTATGCAAATGCTTTGGAAAGTGCACCAAATCATCCAAGTTTTAATGAAATATGAGCCCAATGTTGTTTTAACTATGTAATTGCCAAATTTAATTGGTGCATCCAAATTTTATCTCCTAATTTAAACCTACCAACATTACTTTCTATGATGGGCACTTCACTATTCATCTATGACTTCGACTCAAACAATCGATGATTCTTTGACAAGATAACATCATAAAAATGATTGAGAAAGGTGGCCTATTGGATGAAAGGAAACCAAGATTACCTTTAGCTACACAACCATTTGCAAGTATGTGTAGTTGAATGCAGGGTCCATTGTTTGATCATATGTTTTTGTTGTGGTAGGATAATTATTTGCGATGCTTGTCTTTCAAGTAGCCATGTATAATTGAGGTTGCATTGGTGATGAAATGCCCAATACAAAGTGTAGGAGCATTGAAGATTTCATGTGGATAACTAGGTGTTGGTAGTTATGGTGAAGGATCTAATAAGAAAGGGCATTTGGATTGAACTTTAATCTTGAGATGAGTTAACCCATTGTAGAATAATTATGCAGAAGCAATAAAAGAGAGCACTAAAGCATTGAAGCTGGATCCAAACTATGTGAGGGCACACATGAGACATGCACAAAAGTAGCTTAAGAACTTTGAAGATGTCATTACAAGTATGGTTTATTTCCTTGAGAATCCAACCTTGTGTGAAATAGTGGAATGAAATATGATGCAAAGGTTCTTTTGATTTTCAACCATCAATTATTGATTAAAATTAAAGCATGAATCATGTGTGACTTTGTTGCCCTGAACCCTTGTATCAATTGATGATGGTGGAAAATATGTGTGTCATGCCTATCATCTTTATGCTTGGAAATAACAGTGAATATGCCAATGCTGAGTTTTGGCTGTTCTTTGAATGCAGAAATACTCAATTCATAAGTGGGGCTCAAATGCTTGGTAGCTGTACAAGGACCACAAACCAGTAAAGCATGATTCTTCAACTAATTATCACAACATTCTTTAAAATAAAACTTGCACAACAAGAAGGCATGTAGTCCATGCCAAAGCCTTCTGGAATCTGGAGATGAGGAGATGGAAAAGTCCACATAGATTCTTGCACATGTGAATAATGCCATCGCCAAGGTGCTGAGTGCTAACCACAATTGAGAAGACAATCAATATCAAAACAACTGTTCTTTATTTTCCGATTAAGCAATGTGGACTGAAAAAGTGAGATCTGACCCCAAAAGAAAGAAAAAGTATAAGTCCCAAAGAAAGGCTCACCTTTATAATTTCATTTCTCCAGTCCAATAAATTGGGCCAAATGAAGGATGCCCCCTGAAAAGATTAAAACTTGTTGAAAGTTACAAAATTATTTCCTCAAATAGTATCCCTTTACAAGAGTGTTGCCATTGTTAAATAGGCCTTCTCCTTCTCATAAAGCATTGCCTAGATTTTTCCTTTGTATTTTCATCTCCCGTCTTTAGCGAGGGGGATCTTCTGCGGTGGAAGGTACCAGCTAGGCGGTACTAGGATCTTCTGACCAACGGAACCGCTGGTACCAGGCAGCCTGTCACTATTTCTAAAAGTGAAAAAATCTCTGTTCTGCTTTACGTAGGAAAAGGACCCGACTCCTGGCTCTTCAGTGATTTTCGACCTATTCCCTCGGCCTGCTGGCCTTGGGCACAGTTCTCAAATCACGGAAGGGCCTGTACTCAGGCCCTTCTCCTACCCCTCACACCAACTGGGGGCCCTTTGGCCTTCCGCCGCTTTTAGGGTTACCTGTGTGCGAGCGATCTGTTTAGCGTGCCGGGGTTTTGCAGGGTTTTAGTGCCATTGCAGGCAGACCGATGACATTGAATCTGGAATTGTCGCACCAAGCAATGCGCATGTGGCGGTGGTGGGAGAGAGATTGCATGTGGGTCAGACGTTCGAGATGGAATTGCATGGGGTCTACTTAGGACGCTCTGGGATTGTGAGGAGCGAGAGAGAGGAATTTTGCCAAAGGTTTTTGTGAAACAGCAATGTCTTCTTCAGCAGCAGTGCAGCAATTGCCATGTGCAAGATCTCACTCTTTTCTAGACCACGAAAGCAGCAGCATTAGCTTCACCACCACATGGAGAAGAGGGAAGTCGACCAAGAGGAGGAGCTCACTGCTACGTGTCTGTGTGCACCCGCAATTGCACTTAACCTATCAGCAACTTTTCCAGTACACTGCTCTTCTTCCCAGAGTGCACGGGATAGAAACAGAGGCGACTCTCCGAGTTCACGACAATTGTAAGCTTTCTTGCGTTGTTGCTTTCTCTGGGTCTGTCTATTGCACTTCCTGGTTTGTTTGCTGGAAAATGTTGACCCTGATGTCTTCGGAAGCAAGTCGAAAGATTGGACACATTCTATTCAAAACGCATTACCTCATCGTGGCTTCTATGTGATCAAACTACATCATTTTAAAGGAAGTTTTTATGCACTCTGCTGCAGGTCAGAGAGAGAAACTGTGGCGGGAGTTCTTTTTGGATCCTTCGCAATGGTGGGATCACAGATCAGAGAAGGTAAGTGAATGTCAAACCTCTCAGATTTATGCCTGAGATGTGGAGAACACATGGCTGATCAGCTTGATATGGATTTCTGGTTGTAGACAAATGAAAGGTATCCAGATTTCAAACACAAGAAGACACAGGAAGCACTCTGGCTGGATGACCAACAAAAACTGCCATGGGTGGCAGCAGGGATAGCTGCAATGGCACCAGGCACAGTGCAATTGAACATTTTTGCATGGAATCAGAAGCTTACAAAATATGTGAAGGATGGCCAACCAAAGAAGGCAATGCAGCTTTTCCAACAGATGCAACGAGAAGGAATGAGTCCTGACACATTCACTTTTGTTCAGGTCATTAAGGCATGTGCTGGTTTAGGAACACTTGAAGATGGCAGGCTTGTTCATAAGCAGCTCATTCAAAGTGGTTTGGAGTCTGATGTCTTTGTGTGCAATAGCTTGGTTGACATGTATGCAAAATGTGGGAGCATTGAGGATGCTTGGAGTGTGTTTAACAAGATGCCATCTCACGATGTGGTCACTTGGACTGTTATCATATTGGGACATGTGAAATGTGGGCAAGGGCAGAAGGCACTGGAACTATTTCGACAAATGCAACAAGAAGGTGTGCAGCCAGATTCTGTTACTTTTGTGGGGGTGCTGAATGCATGTGCCGGCATGGTTGCAATTGAAGAAGGCAGGTGTGTTCATCAGCAGATCATTCAATGTGGTTTGGAGTCGAATGTCTTTGTGGCAAGTAGCTTGGTTGACATGTATGCAAAGTGTGGGAGCATTGAGGAGGCTCAGAGAGTGTTCTACAAGATGCCATCTCGAAATGTGGTCTCTTGGACTGCCATGATACTGGGACATGTGAACTGTGGCCAAGGACATAAGGCACTGGAACTATTTCGACAAATGCAACAGGAGGGTGTGCAACCAGACTCTGTTACTTTTGTTGGGGTGCTGAATGCATGTGCCAGCATGGTTGCGATTGAAGAGGGCAGGTGTGTTCATCAGCAGATCATTCAAAGTGGTTTGGAGTCTGATGTCTTTGTGGGTAGTAGCTTAGTTGACCTGTATGCAAAGTGTGGGAGCATTGAGGATGCTCGGAGAGTGTTCAACAAGATGCCATCTCGAAGTGTGGTGACTTGGAATGCCATGGTATTGGGACATGTAAAATGCGGCCAAGGGCAGAAGGCACTAGAACTATTTCGACAAACGCAACAGGAGGGTGTGCAACCAGACTCTGTTACTTTTGTGGGTGTGTTGAATGCATGTGCCAGTGTGGTTGCAATTGAAGAGGGCAGGTGTGTTCATCAGCAGATCATTCAAAGAGGTTTTGAGTCTGATGTCTTTCTTGGGAGCAGCTTGGTGGACATGTATGCAAAATGTAGGAGCATGGAAGATGCTCAGCGTGTGTTCAATAAGATGCAATCTCGAGATGTTGTTACTTGGACTGCCATGATATTGGGACATGTGAAATGTGGTGAAGGGCAAAAGGCACTGGAACTATTTCAACAAATGCAACAGGAAGGTGTGCGGCCAGACCCTGTTACTTTTGTTGGGGTACTGAATGCATGTGCCAGCTTAGTTGCCCTTGAAGAGGGCAGGTGTGTTCATCAGCAGATTATTGAATATGGATGGGATTCAGATGTCTTTGTGGTGAATAGCTTGGTGGACATGTATGCAAAATGTGGGAGCATTGAGGATGCTTGGAGAGTGTTCAACAGGATGCCATCTCGAGATGTGGTCACTTGGAATGCCATACTTGGAGGATGTGCCATGCATGGGCATGGTAAGGAAGCTCTTAAACATTTTGAACGGATGTGTGAAGAAGGTGTACAGCCAGATGATATCACTTTTATTTGTCTTCTGTCAGCTTGTAGCCATGCAGGTTTGGTGGATGAAGGTGTGCGCTGTTTTGCTTTGATGAGCACAGTCTACGGGATTTCTACAAAATTAGAACATTACACCTGCATGGTGGACCTTCTTAGCCGTGCTGGCCATCTACAGGAGGCAGAGAATATGGTAATGGCAATGCCTTGTAGACCTCAGGTGGCTGCTTTGATGGCTTTGCTCGGCGCTTGCAGAATTCATGGTAACATGGAGATGGCAGAACGTGTTGCCAAACAAATTCTTGAAATGGAGCCTGAAAATGCCACTGGCTACATACTGCTATCAAACATCAATGCTGCTGCTGGCAACAGGCATCTCTGTGAGAATGTTGAGCGGCAGAGAAAGGAAAAAGGTGCAAAGAAACAACCAGGTCGCACCTGGATTGAAGTAAATAATGAGGTGCATATGTTTGTAGTGGAGGATCAAGACCACCCCCAGATGATTGAAATTCATGCAGAACTGCAAAGATTGTCAGGGCTCATGCATGATGCAGGGTATGTGCCTTGTACAGAATTTGTTCTGGATGATGTGGAAGAAGAAGAAAAGTTATTTCATTTGTGTCACCATAGTGAGAAACTGGCTATTGCATTCGGTCTCATCAACACAGCTCCTGGTACTCCCCTTCGAATAAGAAAAAATCTGAGGATTTGCAAAGATTGCCACACTTGCACAAAGTTCATTTCAAAAATAGTTGGGAGAGCCATCATGGTGAGAGATGCCAATCGCTTTCATCACTTTGAAGACGGTGTTTGTTCTTGCATGGACTACTGGTGATGCCAGTAATCTGTGTTGTCCAGCACTAAATCAAGCTCATTTGCTTACGGTAGTATGTCTAGTGGTATTGAAAGACAGTCAAAGTTCAGCAGCCTTATCAGATGTGGTACAACTGAAAAGGTGGCCATGCAGTGGCCTCCCTGGAGTTTTGGTTTCATGCCTCTGCCATTTGTAACTCTTACGTCTGGTGCCTCTTTCATCTTTATGTATGTACAGAGTTATTTTGGAAACTGAGTGGATGTTGAGACTATTAAAATGGATTATGAGGTGTGGACCAACAAAGGTTGGAGGTGTTAGTCTTGGCCTTTAGTGTTGGTGAATTGATCATTGTATCCACTAAGGAGTTGTAACATATGGATATAAGTGCCTGAAGAAGTAGGTTGTGTTATCTGCATAGTTTGAATAGAAGTGCAAATGTAATTGTAACAACCCATACAAACAGAAGATTAATCTCACTGCCCTAGTAATGGTGCATTTTTGTATTTGAGTTTCTTTTCATCTCTATCTGAAGATGACCTAAAGTCTTGACCCTTGTACCCTAACTTGAACCTGTAACCCTGAACTAGTATCACTTGTTGAATGCAATTCAATGGTCTCCAATGAAGTGCTTGGTACTTTAGGTTTCTTTTTTATCTCTTACATGTATTCACTTCACCTTGCTCAGGCTTTTGTTCCTTGTGAGACCAGCCTCTTTTGAGGTTGCATCTTAACCTTCAAGTGGGGGAGCCCATTTCTGAGATTCACTTCGGCTGGTTGCCAAGTACTGGATTGTCTTGGTGACAATCTCCTTGACAGTTACATGGTTATGATCTGTTGTCAGATGATGCAGAACAACCAGCAGATTAGACAAGTAGTTAGGCACTTGGACCAACCCCTCAGGATCAGCTTCATCTTGCTTGTGTGACACAACTCCCAGTGGGTCTTTGTGTTCTGACATTGTTCTTCATCTCCCTCATCATCAGTCTCGAATCAAACTTCTGGGTAGTAAAATCTCAATCTCATATGTGAATCTGGAGATGGAATTGAAGTTCTTTGCAGAGTTGAAAACATTTAGTCTGACAGTTCAAGGAATGTTCCCCAGGTGTTATTGCCAATTGTGAGTTTGTGTTTTGGAATTTCATTGGAACATTTCCTATTTCAACTATTTCTCGTTTGAATGAGCCTTACAAGGCAGAGCCATTATGCCCCTTGTGTGTGTGTGTGTGAGAGAGAGAGAGAGAGAGAGAGAGAGAGAGAGATGTGCACGTGCAAGAAGTTTTCTTTTATTTGGGCATGGGAGGGTGAGATTGTTTGGGGAGTTGAAGACCAATTTTGTGTAGTTCTGAGGGGCTCAGGTTTTGACAATTGTGGCCTTGATCTCTATGGAGTCCTTCTGGCTGCATTTGGATTGTGGAAAGAAGTCTTGGAACATACAACACTCAATGTGTGGACAGCAGTAGTGTTCCATTTAGATGTTTAGTATATGAAGTTACTGAATATAGCAGGTTCCTAAAGTAGACGAGGTTGAATTTTAGGGGCATTTGTTAACCACCTGAGTGTTGGAATCAAAATTGGTGGCCTTGACTGTGTCACTGGTGTGCAAAAGGGGAGAAATTCTTGGCAGACCCCTCTCTTGTACAAGGGGATTTTCTGATCAAGCAGTGACCTTGCTTGAGCACTAGCCTTGTCTGATTGTGTGAAAATATTTGTTTTGTGTTTTAGCATTCACCTCACCATTAGGACCTTCCTGATTTCTAACAAACAGTGATGAGTTTGGGACCAAGTCATCCCCACCTCTTGAAGACCTCTTGCTTTCACACTCAAAATAAAATTTACCAGTTCACTGTTTGCTCTCATCTGCATGTTCATCATAAACATTCAACAAGGCTCTGATTGTTTCTTCTCAACAGAATCATGCACACAGTGCATATGATGATAATAACCCCGAGCCTGAACCACCAGAGTACAATCTGGACCACTAACTCATTAGAGAAACCAAATGTGAAATGAAAGAATGGATTGATAAAAGATACATAGAAGACCAACATACAACCCAGTTCCCTTGAGAGCAGAGTGGGATACTCCACATTGAGATCAGAAAGTAAACCCAGAGACTGGTCAACTACTCTGCTTGATGACCATGGCAGATGCAGTTGCTGGGTTCAGAGACATGCCCCAATACAGACCTCTTTTGAACCCTCCTTACCCTAGTCCTGCAAGCTGCAGCTGGCCTCTCTGGGTTCAGAATTCTACAGCCCACTCCTTCCCCACACCACGAGTGACAATGAGAATGAGAACACTGCCATCAAACCACCCCATGCAACACCAGTGAGATCAAACGGCTCCGTTGCTGCCAGTGCAGGTGCGGCAACGGCCATCATGGAGGTTGAAGCAGCTGCAAACATGGCGCACCTCTTAGTAATCTCAGCACCAGAGTTGCGAGCTGAGCACCTGACTGGCCCCATCTGCAATTCATTCACAATTGACACAAATCACTCATCACATTTTGACTGTAAGAAAATATTATGAGCACCATTCATTATCACACAACAGAATTGACTAGCCCTGAGATCAACTACGTTTTATGCATTATTTTAATTCATGGCCGGTACTCAAAAATCAACATCATAGTGCATATCAATCCTCATGTTGCTTCATGATATGCAAGAGAAACCCAAATTAATACTCAGTGTCCTCATCATTAATTAAGGTAAGGAAACAGGTAAAATATATAAATGCTTAACATCCCATCTTATACTCTAAATGTCACACCCAATGTGCATCCTCTGAAGCATCCCCACAAATTTCACTTGAGCATTTGGAAAATGGTGCACATGTTACAGATACGAGTCCTGTGCACGAAACCACCAAATGCACGCTGTTCTCAATCAGGAGCACAAATCTACATGAACGAAACCCTAGAGAACTCAACTGATAATGATCCCACAAGAACCCGATTCAGTTCCAATGTCGTGTGAAGAGCATACCTGGATGGCGACGGCAGCAGCGCGAATGTGAGAGACATCAAATTCGGAGAGAAAAATTTCCATTGACGATGAAATATTACCAAAAGAGATTGAAAAGACTACTGTGTACTTCCAATATTACCAAGCGATGCTCTCAATCTCAAATTTTCAACTAAGAAACCGGCCAAACCCCACAAAACTCACCACACCCGAATTCAGTTCCACTGCTGCGTGTATGAAAGAGCATACCTGGACGGATACGGGGGCGACGCGGACAGGGGCGGCGAGGCGCGTCCCTGCCAAGGAGGCGCAAGCGCCGACGACTGGAGAAGCTGCAGTGACGAGACCGGCCATGGCTTCGCTGATGTACTTGCTTGTTCCAGGAATTTGAGAAGCAAGTGATTTGCACAAATTATCAGCTCGCAATTACACAGTCGAGATCAGGAGCTCAAGCGATACAACACTAGACACGCATTCACTCCACTAAGTTTTTGATCGAGCGAGGCGTTGATTGTGAGGTTGAAATTTGCGCTTCCAAGGCTACGAATCAGAGGCTTGCTGTTGTCGACGATCAGATAAGGTGGGCTTTTCCGTTTCTCATCCATCCATCTTCAACACTTCTTAGTTTTCCATCTGCCAAGCTTCTACATGTTGGTGACCTTTAAGGTAACTGCCTTAGTCCCTTGGCCACTTCCACACATGTTTGTTGAATAATTAATTAATTTTGAGGATTCCATTTTGACAAATGACATATTCTCAAATATATTCCATCAGACTCTTGAATTTCCTTCAGAAAAATTGTTTCAGAATTTTTTTGGTGAAAATTTCAACATTTCTGAAAATAATATGATTGGTGTTGAACTGGGCCTGGTACTCGGGTACTTGACCACAAGAATGGACGATTCTCAGAACAACACAGTTAAGTGTAGGGTAACACCTCAGGAGGAGAAGTAACCCTAAAACCCCACTTGAAGTGGAGCGAAAGGGCCATTTCTAGAACTCCCCTGCTCTGCTGAAGGAGTGATCGAGCATAAAAAACAATGCAACTTTAAGAAGAAAAAAATTTACCATGATACTCAGCAGGTAGGTATCATTGGAAAATACGTTTACTTCTTGCACATGACCCGTTATGGGTGTGTGAGCATACCTCCAAATACACTAGAAAAATTTGCAGAGGTTTGTAAGTTGTTGGAAGTGCAAGGTTGTTTTGTGTGATGCAGTTGGAAAACTCTCTTGTGAAGTTGTGACTATTTTAATGTATTAAATTGCCTTTGGTAATGACTTGGTAACAGTGAGATTGCATGAGAATAAGGATTAAGTTTTTATTGTTATGAAGAGTGTGATTTTTTTGGGGGAGGGGTAGATCGTCTGATAGTTAAAGAGAGTTCATGATTATATATTCTGGATTACATTAGTCTCAAAGTTTCCACAAATAAATTGGATTTTGGATAAATGAGGACTATTCAATTTGGAAATGTCAAATACAATTGACAAGTTGAGTGAAAAAAAATCAATATCGTCGTTTCTTACGATCTTTTGTTTACAATGATTGGTTGGTTGGACTAACTAAGATTTTACTATTAGGACACAACTACCTTTTACAAAAGGCACAAAGTGTGCAAATTTCTAAGAGAGATTATGTGCAAAATACATTATAAGTATACATTACAAACAGACAACTCATTTTAGGAAGGATAGTGCAGTTATATGAAGGTATCACAATACTCACCCAAGCTAATTGAATTCACGGGTAATAATCAGGAACAAATCACTTTTTTTTTTTCCCCAAACCAATATATATTTCATTAATGAAAATGGAAATATTATCCATGTGTTAAAATTTGACATTTATTTGAAATCTTGTTTCATTCAAGTTGCAATTCTAGTTTGAAATGTTAAATGATATACTGGATGGACACAAAATAATATAAATAATAATAATAATAATATAAATAAAGACAACATGAGCTTATTACACAATTGTATCCCTTCAACTCTACCTCCTAACCTTTAAATATAAATCTTCACATATATTACAAGCCTACAAACATTAATACTATACCAACAAAACCACAACAGTAAACATAACCATGATGCTTACTGCTTTTTCAGAAACTTTTTATGCAACCAAAGTGGCTATCATCCACTGGAAGATGTAGAAAGAGTGACTATCATCTCTTGCAAGATTTAGCCAAATCTAGCCACCAAACCAAATATGAAGCACAAATTTTTTTATCATGTTTCTATAATTCTAGCTATAAACTGAAAACCAGAAATAAAAATACATATTTAGACCTCCCTAACAAAGATTTCCTGAAAATTTATTAAATATCAGAATTAGGAAGACATCATTTAGTAAGAACAAGATTGGTGATAGTTTTTTTTTTATCAATTTAAAAGTTTTATCAACTTTGAGCGGATTAATTTAACAGGGTCGAACTATAGATCGTAATCACTTCCTCTCTCATTCCCCCCTCCCAAATCTCTCTCTTTTTTTCCCTTATGTTTCCATATGGTTCACAAAAGTTCATAATTATTTATTCATAAAATCAAAATTATTTTGTGCTTTTTCATGTCCATGACTCCATGTAAGTGGGTAGCGGAAAGGGGGTTGGGTAATTAATTAGGCTTCAAAGAGATAGGTTATTTATTATTTATTTATTTTTATTCTAATATAGTTAACATGGAAATGAAAGGGCAGATGTTACATGGCCACTGTTTAGTATTTTCATTCAATAAAAAATATTGTGAATAAGTTTTCCTAATTGAAAATATATTTAAATTGAAAATTTGTAAGTTAAATGAGGTAAAAAATTAGACTTTGACATGTGATTGCAATTACAATGAATCAAAATTTAAATCACTGAAATTGTTAGCCTAATTACCATTAAAGACTACAGTAACTGTAATTTAATAAATTACATTACCATAAGCAGATTGCTGGAATAAAATGAACAGAAATAAATTGTGATTATTTATTTATCATTATTTCCATAATTAATTTAGAAATTCTGTGAAAAATAAAGTATTGTAAGTAACCACAGTAAAGAAATCTGTTTTTTTTATATTTGCTTTCTTTTTCTGCGTGCAGGCCCCAATGAAGCTCCAAATGCAGAAAAAGAAAAAAAAAAAAAAAAAAAAAAAAAAAAAGTTGGTTTCTCTGGTTTTGTCTTAGCAGATTTGACATTAATTACATTATTTGTTAGAAATGTTGATTTTTCTTTAAAACTTATTTCAAAGAAAAAGATTGTACAAAGGAAACTAGCGAGTCTTTTGGAATTTTCAGGCATTTTCTTTGGCATGGAACCTTAAAAATTAATTAATTATTCAACAGACATGTGTTGAATCTGCCCCTGTACTATGGTATATTCATGGTTAATTTCTTTTTTTTGGGCAACCCCTATATCTATTAAGATGTCACTAGGTCACAATGAGTCAAGCAAGAGGTAATTAGGAAAAAGGAAAACCCACAGTAGGCAAGTTGAACGTCATGGAAGGCAATGAGACACGGATTTTTTTTCTCCTAATTTTTAAATTTTTAAATATAAATAAAAATAAAGTGAATTTAATACTTTATATATATATATATATAATTTATTTATTTTATTTTATTTTTCTAATGCTGACCCCAAGATCCTGAGGGTCCAAATCCCTTTGGCCAATTCACATGTCACCTCCATTGGTGCCACAGTGCAAAAATTCCCCACCACAAAATACACTAATCCACTCAATCATCTTCTGTAGTTTATTCATTGTTGCAATTTCCGAAATTTACAACATCTACTTTGAGAATCTGAGATGTAATATTTTGAATTCTTGAATTTTGTCTTCACTTTAAAGTTGGCATTCAGATTGCATTGATGAATCTTGATTGTTGATTAACAAAATCTTAGATAATCTTGTTTGTCTGAAGGTTCAGAACATCAACTTTAACATAAGCAGGTTTCTGCCTAGCTCTCACACTGTGCCATTGTCGTCTATTGATACGCTCAACCTTGAGCCTTCACCTACACCAAAAAATGGACACATGCTTGCTTTCATTCATTCAAACTTCATGTTTGGATCTTGGGTTGGTTTCATATTTTGGTTGTAATCTTCATTTCTGCAAAAAATTGAGAATTAAACACAAAAGAATTGATAGTATGCTTTTTACTTGAGATATTATCTTAGCTTCATATATAGATCTTCATATGCTTATTATGTCCACGTACATGTGTTAACATATCCAAAAACTTTGATATCCTCACAATACTTTCGTTATTAGGTCAACTACACCTTCTACATGCCTACAACCATTAACATGGTGTCCTCTCAAAAGATACAAGTTTTGGATGATAATAATATACAACACACTAGAATGTCCTTGTTGATGATCTTTTACTGTAGTTGAATAACATATTGGCCAATTGATTACAATAAATCAAATCGGGTTTTTCAAAAAAAAAATTTGCATTGTTTCGATGTTTTGAAATGAATTCGAGATACATAAACATAGCGTGAGTCGGATGCAAAAAAGTTCATGTCCAGTGTTTTTGGGAGAATATTTTTTTCGATAACTTACCCTCATAACAAAAAAATCAAATTTGAATGATCTTGTATTGCAGGCCAAATTAGTTAAAGGTACCTAAATTGAAGTGGGTTATATTTGATGGGAAGGAGAAGGATACTGAATTGTAGATATGGATTTAACATCATGTTATATTATGTTTTCTTTAGTTTTCTTTCCCTTAAAAAACCAGAAGCTTTGAACAAACACAAAACAATTATCCCAAGCAAGGATAACCAAACACAAGAATTTAAATCAAAGGACAAAAGCATGATTAAATTATTAACTTTTCACATTTTGAAATGTTCACATCTTGCACTAGTTAAAATTGATGTAATAATAGTAATTATCAAACCATAAATATTATATAATTATTTCTCATGCTTTTGGTCAAAAGTATTGATAAAAAGTTTTACAAATATCATTATATTTGTGATTGGTCAAAAAATCTATGTGAAAGCTTGAATATTTCAATATGAAATAGACTATAAAAAAAAAATGATGAAAATATGTAGTTTTAAAAAATTAAATTAAAATTTCTTGTATTGAATTTTTTTAATGCATTTTGTACTTATGTTCTCCATTTGATGGCGATTTATTTTTTAATTTTAATTTTGACATTACTACAACATTTTTTTGAGTACATATTTTTCATTTTATTTGTGTGACGAACACAATGTCATCATTTTAAAAGTCAATTACAAGTCCATTTTTTCTTAAACCTCATTCATATTTTTAATTATGATTTTCACTAAATTTATTACAACATGGATAATTAAAAAGGTGATAATGTTAATGTTGAATAATTGAAGTTCATTTACAATTAAAAAAAATTGTGACTATGATACACCAAACAATTCCCATAACTATGTTTTCACCTCATAAGGCAATTGCATTAAGGAAAATGTTACACCTCATGTAAAGGGCCAACATGACCAAGAAGATTAACCATCTAGATATGTCGATCCACTATTGTAAAGATAGTAAATTGAACCCATGAATTCAAAATGGTTTTCAAATTCCATGAATGTTAACTCGTCGTGCCTTCTATGCTTTCAAACTCAACATACTTGCAACAAGGCTATCACCCATAAGAACACTTGATTCATAATCACTTTTGATTTGTCTTTTCATGGATGGGTTTCACATGTTTCAATGCAACTCCAATAGCACATACATTGAGCGGCCTCACAAAAGTGACAAGGTGTATGAGTGTACCCTTTCACATGTTGCAATTGTTGTGCCTTCTAACCTTGTTGAAATGAACTTTTACAAATCATCATCATAAACAATTGAACACAATTGTGGTTGATTGTTTGCTCTAATATCACTAAAGATATTCCTTTGGATTGTTTGATTACATTTGACATTTTTTTTGCATCTTCTATTTTATTATAACTATGAATAGACAACCAAAACCAATTATATACAATAAGAATACACGATCTATGAAGACACATTGAACAAGATTGATAAAAAATGGAAGTCAAAATTTCATGAAACAACACAATTGCGTCGAAATTGATTTCCACCTTAAGAATACCAAGGGTATAGGAGCTCAAAGAAACAACATCCTTGAAAATAATTAATTGAAAAATTGAACATTTGAATAACTTAGGATCACAATGCCTTGTGTAAGCTACAGATATATTGTTAAACTTGTATATCCTAAAACTCATTGTTGAAAAACTCATCTTTTACCTCCACAACATATCCAACCTTGAAGCCCTAAAGGTCAAATTGATACATGTTGAATGCACTTTCCTCAAGGGGGATATCATGCACAAATTGATTCAAGGGAAAAGTGATATTTTGCAATATAATTTTAACTCTAGGATTTGCAAGGTTGACATGTCCTAGCTTCTTTAGTGAAACTCAAAGTACTCAAATCAAGTCTGATTATTTCCCTTGGCCTACCCTAAATATTTCATTACCCTCTTTTTGGCTTTAGCGAAGGCCACCTTCCTCCTCGCCTTATTAGAGAGCTCCACCTCCTTCCAATAGTGTTCATGCATGTTTTCAAAATTTTCATTGAATTTTTTAATTCTTTTTGCATGTTTAAAATTTCTTAATTCAATTGTCCTTTTTGTTGCTCCATATGTTCCTTTGGTTAATCCTTTTGATGTCGTCATTCACACGTGTTTTCCAAGGTTGCCATTGCTTAAACATGATAAACTCTCTCATTTTTTTTCCTCCTAGCAACCACAACAAGAATTTTTTTTCTCCGCTATGAAAATCTAGTAAGGTAATAATGAAAATGGACATTTTCACCTTTTTAAATCTAGTTGTTTCTAGTGCAAAAGGACTAGTTCATTAGGACATTTTTAGTGGAACCATGTTTAGTCATTTCAAAGAGTCACATGTTGCACTAAGGAATTTCATAATTATATTTATAATCATATTTTCAAAGTTCCAAGATTTATATTTATTTATATTATTATTATATTATTATTAGGGAATTTGGTTCCAAAAACTTTAAAACATTTGTGAGAAATTTGACCATGTGGCATTTGACAATTGTAGTCATGTGTCATCCATTGTCATAGCCACATGTAATTTTTTATTTCTTTAAAAAAACTATTCACACATACACAATTTTACACACACATGTTTACATGTCCCATTGCCCAAGTTTGAAGCCACAATCTCATGAAAAAAATGTCAAAATTTCAACCATCAAACCACATAAGTTCTTGTGAACATGATGTGGCAAAGTTTATATTCAACATGTTCAAATTGTTGGAAGTCCTCACTTTGACACATGTTTTCTTTATCATAATTTATTCAAATGAAACAAATAAATGCAAGATCTTGAAGTTTATTCAAAGGTCCATTCAGAAAAAATATATATGTAAATTTAAAAATTCACATCAAGGTGTTAAAAATGTTATTGAAAATACTATATTTCAAAAAATCAATTATTATTTTTAATTATTGTTATTTTGAATTCAAGACCTTCATCAAAACCTTGACAAGGGTATTTGATTGTATAACATGTTTTTTATTTTATGAATAGGAAAATAAAGCAATGGAAAATTCCAAACTCACCCAAAAAAATGACAACATTAAAAAAAATTACTTAAAATTCTGAAATCGTTAAAACGTAATGCATAACATTTGAAAACTTTACAATAATTATTGGTGATGTAACATTATGATCATCCATTTAAAAATTCAATTATTTTTTAAAAATTTAAAACTATGACATTTTTTATTGCTTTCCCCAATGGGAATATTTAAACATAAAAATGAAATCTATATATTTTTAATATTAAGTGATTTAAAATATTTGTGAAATTTTTGGTCACTTGTCATATCTTTGTGGCAATGACAAATGTAAAAATATCTTTTCACAAGAATGTTTTAAGTTTATTCATATGCAAACCAAGATAAACCTCCAACTTGTTAATTTATGATCAATCAAATTTTACATTGAAAATAAAACAACTTATATAATGTGATCATGAGTATATTTTTTGGATTTAAAAAAAAATTATGGCTTCAAGAGGCCTATGTAATCTTGTAATACTAATCATTGTTTTTTCCTAATTACCTTACTTCTATATTATTAACTACTTCACTCCTTCCCCCTACCCACCTACACAAACATGGAAAAACATGTGTTTATAATGTGTTTTTTTTTGTGTGCATGTTATGTGGTAAAATCAAATTTAAAATGAGATAAATAATAATGAACTATTGGGAACAATACAAAGGAAATAGAAAGTGGGGGAGGGGGGGTTTTGTTCACTTTGGAACCTTCTTCAAATATTACATTCATGATCATAAAATTAAAATTTAGATTTAATTTGAATATTAAAATACATTTCATAATCTTTTGTAATGATTGTCAAATTTATATCTTTACAACTATTAGAACTAATTCACATGTAAAATTATTTTAAATATTGCAATACATTCTTTGCCATTGTAGATGTTTAAATTTTTTTAAAAACAATTTATGTAATAATTTATTCCTTATTTTTTTATAACGTGTAAATCATAGGCATAAATACGGAAAATATAAGTTAATGCAAGTTGCATCATAATATTTTGATATTTAAGAAAATTAGGAATGATATTTAATTATTACTATTTGAATTAACACTATATAAGAAGGTTATTAAATGAAATTTAGTATGTAGCCTAAATGAGAATCATTCATAGGAAGGTGGGGAAAAAATGATGATCATAAGTACAAATATTTAGCAAAATGTAGCTATAAATTATATATTAAATAAAATTATTTAATCAATTATATATTTATGGGTACACATTGAAAACCATTTTTTATTATATTTGTAAATGATTTTGGGTTGTTTTGGGTTAAGATATCATCTTGAAAATTCATCCACTTCCCTATCAACCCACATATCTTCTCTTTTTAATTTAACCCCAATCTCTCTTGCTTATGATCATTATATCAAACAATATTTCTACTGCCTTCAATCCTCAATTTAAGAGACACCAACTAAACCGTTTAGAATGCATTTGAAATGCATATAATATGTATCAGTGGGTGCAAAGTGTGTAATATTGATAATAAAAATAACTTTTTATGCATGAATGTATCCACATATGTATTGACATTGATAGTGCACAAAACATAAAGAAAGGCATTCAATCATTTTTGAGTTTCAAGAATGAAGATTTTTGTCATTTTTTTAGTTTTCAAAAAAAATTATAATTTTTTATTAGTAAAAAACTAATTAATTTCACGACATCAAGTTCATTTGTCTCCAAGAAATAATGCAAAGTTATTATCTTAGTGCAAAGTTTTACTATTAGTTAAATTATACTAAAATCAAACATTTCAGTTAAATGGAGGAATGGTTGCAAGGGACAAAATCTCTTGTTATTAATTTCTTTTGCAAACATTTTGTTCAAATCCCAACTATGCATCACATCTCCTTGTAATTCACTAATCTAACCACTAAGACCAAGTTGTCTTCATATATTTCCATCATCTCAATTGTTATAAACCTTTTCCATTTTTCCACACTCATCAACCTAGTGGGTGTAGGCCTAAGTTTTCTAGCTATAAGTATTGAAAAAACTCCATACTTACAATGAAAGGTAGCCAAAAGAGAATGTAACTAAGTAACATCTAAACCCCCAAGGTTAGTAGCCTACTTGAAAATTATTAAATTGGACGGGAAGGCAGAAAAGAACCCAATTAAAAAATAGAACAAAACAAATCAACAACGAAATTGGACTACAAACACCATAGAACAAAAAGAAAGAAAAAACTAGTGTGAACTAGTGATTGTTAATCACTAGTCTAGGGACCTTTATCGACAACATGCATGGTAGTGACAAGCCACCAACACTATCCCACTTACTTTGTTGGTTCCCAACAATGGGGTCAATTTCCATTAAGTAACACAAACTTATGTATTGAATTTTTATTGCAATTTCAAAAGGCAAATGGGAAGACAAGAAAACTCAACAATGACCAAAAAAAAAAAAAAAAAAAAAAAAAAAAGAAAAAAAAACAAAAAAAAAAAAAAAAAAAAAAAAAAAAAAAAAAAAAAAAAAAAAAAAAAAAAAAAAAAAAAAAAAAAAAAAAAAAAAAAAAAACAAAAAA
>Ga0116229_10002352_pt1 | contig 30515 bp, 25 predicted proteins | sample S1TSphgellanicum_3_FD_87313 | JGI IMG/M metagenome (GOLD analysis project Ga0116229, IMG submission 87313) | Host-associated microbial communities from peat moss isolated from Minnesota, USA - S1T2_Fc - Sphagnum magellanicum MG | ecosystem: Host-associated > Plants > Peat moss > Unclassified...
ATAATAATTTTTCCTTGTACAATGTTTGGAGTAATTGAATTATGAAAAAAGCGTTACCACCAGTTTTGTTCGTGATCAATTCTGCTAGAGGTTTTACACCATTTATTGAACAAAGTAGAGTATCAGAAATTAATTGACTAACATCATCAGTTACCAATGAACGCAGGATAATTTGATTGATTCTAGTATTTGTTTTTTTAATTTGGTCTAAGGAGTGCATTAGAGGATGAGTAGAACTGACTTCATTATCTCGATACGCTCCTATGATTAATAAATATTGGCTTTCAGTATTAGTGATTACTTGCTCAATTAAATTCAAAGATGGTAAATCTGCCCACTGTAAATCATCAAAGAATATAACTAGAGGATGTTCTTTTTGACTAAAAACACGAATAAATCTTTCAAAAAATAAGTTGAATCGATTTTGTGCTTCATTTGGTCTTAATTCCTCAACGGTCATTTGTTTACCAATAATCTTTTCCAGTTCAGGAATCACATCAAGGATAATTTGTCCATTATTTCCTAAAGCTTGTAAAATCTTCTCTTTCCAAATTTCTAGTACTTGTTTAGGTTCACTCAAGAGTTGACGAATTAAATCTTGAAAAACCTGTGTGATTACTCCATAAGGAATATCTCGCTGCAATTGGTCAAATTTACCATTGATAAAGAATCCTTTTTGCTGTGTAATAGGTTTATGAATTTCATTAACTAAAGCAGATTTACCAATCCCTGAATAACCAGAAACAAGTATGATCTCCGAGCTACCTTGGCTGACTCTTGCAAAGGTGGTTAATAATTGGGTGATTTCTTGTTCTCGACCGTAGAGTTTTTGAGGAATTTGAAACCTGTCGGTAATATCTTGACTTGCTAAAGGGAATTGAGAAATTTCTCCTAGAGTTGTTAATTGGTCAAGACATGTTTTTAAATCTGCTTTAATTCCCCAAGCACTTTGGTATCTTTCTTCTGGAGTTTTAGATAATAATTTTAAGACGATATTAGATACAGTTGCGGGAATGGAGGAAACTAGTTCATCAGGTTTTTTTGGTTGTTGTGCAATATGAGCATGAACTAACTCTATCAAATCATTACTGACAAAAGGAAGTTGTTGAGTCAACATTTCATAAAAAGTTACTCCCAAAGCATAAAAATCAGCACGATAGTCTATACCTCGGTTTATTCTACCAGTTTGCTCTGGAGCGATATAAGCTAAAGTTCCTTCTAGTTGATTGATGTGGGAAAGCGTCTGTATTTCTGAAGATAAAAGGGTAGAAATGCCAAAATCAATAATTTTCAGTTGTCCGTTTTTTTGATTATAGACAATGTTGGCAGGATTAATATCTTTGTGGATAATATTAGCAGTGTGAATAACAGCTAAAGCCTCAACAATTTTAATACCAATAATAAGAAATTCTTTTAAGCTAAATCGAGTCTTGGATATGAATAACTTTAAAGATTGTCCTCCAAAGTCTTCCAAGAACATAACTAAACTATTCTTGTATCTCTGTAAAGCATAAGCTTTGATAATATTATCTGCATTTAAGGAACAAGTAATTTCATATTCCTGTTTATATCGAGTTAATTCTGCAGGAGATGGGTAATTCTCTTTGAGAATTTTCAGAATAACTGGTTGATTATCATGTTTAAGAATGCCCCGGTAAACTAATGAATTAGCACTTTCATAGACCTTTTCAATCAAATCATAATTCATTATAGTATCCATATTTTGATATTATATTGTTACAATACTAGTTGCGTTATCCTCAAGGATAGCGCAACTAGAAATTGGTGTCAAATATACCTATGGAATTTGAGTTTTCCCAAGCCCAAATTTTCTAAGTTGTACTTAAAGGTAAATAGGGAAAAGGAGGTGATACATATTTCACATTTAGGTTATAGGAGCCGTCCTCGTTTTTATCATAAAAGGGAAGAGTAATATCGTCATGTGGATCATCCACCACATCATCTTGAGCCTCAGCCCATTTTTGAATATCCGCTATATCGAGATTTCTCTCGGAAGGTATTGGAGGATAGGGAATAATAGCTTTGTAAAGAGAACTGGTTCGCTGAGGACTAATTTGTAACTCTTGTATGTCGCCGCTAAACTTCGTAAAATCTACTTCTAGAGTATATCTATTAACCGTCTCAAATGTACTCAAAATAGGTTGAGAAACTCGACGGTAGAATTTAGTGGAGGATCTGTCATGACTAGATTTTGCTCCACCAGATTCTATTTCATAATATACCTGTCCTCCCAATAAAAGGCTCAAAGAAATTCCCTGCCAAGCTCTACTGGTAGGTAAAATTACTGTCTTGCTGTGTAGTTTATAAATATCAACAAATTTTTCTTGATCATATAAATAATGATCAGGAGGATATTGCTCATCAAATAATAGAATTTCTCTGATTATGAGACCATCTAATATTGTTGGTTCAATGTCTTTCCATTGACCTAAGACAAACTTCTCCCAAACTGCACGATCGCCTTCTATTGCTTTGAGGTATGCATACCAACTTTTGGCTAGTAGTTGGGATATCTTGCGGGTAATATATAGCGATCGCGTGGTAGAATAGAAATCATTTACCTTACTTACATCATTTATGGGAATTTCTGATTGCTCAGAAAATATTTCTTTTAACAAATCCTCAGGAAAAACTAATCCATAAGTGGGTAAGTAATCACCTATTCTTTTAACTTTTTGCTCATCTCCTTCTAGGACATTAATAGAATATTCTGGTTGTTGGAATTCTTTTTTTGTTTGAGTTACTATTTCTACATTTATGTGTTTTGGTTCTGTTTTCCCAGGACGATCTGTGACTATGAGAATCTGATAATATTTATCATCCTCAGCTAGAACCGGAATTTGAGGTGGATTGATCTGTTCAATATTAGTCATGATTGTAATTTACCCTAGTGTAGTGTTAACAAAAGGAAGAAAATTTTCAAGCTAAACCGTAAAAACGTCGGGGATTATCCCAAGCAATTTTTTGTAGTGTTTCCTGAGATAACTGCGCCTCAAGCTCTAGAAGTTTGTTCACAACATCGGGCTGATGATCCATGTGTGGGTAATCAGAGCCGAAGATTAAGTTATCTGAACCTATATATTGGATCATTTGAGCCAAGTAAGGTTCAGAAGGGTCAACAGCTACAAAACACTGGCGGCGAAAATACTCCGATGGGAGTAATTTTACACTATTTTGCACTTCCCAATGTAAATTTTTACATTCTTCATCTAGTCGCCAGAGCCAATAAGGAACCCAACCACAGCCAGATTCTAGAAAAGCTACACGCAATTGGGGGTGACGTTCCAGTACTCCGCCTTCAATCAAGGCTAATAATGCCATCATATGTTCCATGGGATGGGAACAGGCATGCATAGCAAAACGAGTCTGAAATCTATCTGCGCCTGTGGTTGGTAAAAGACCATGAGTTGCTTCATGAATTGCTATTGCTATATCTAACTCCTCACAAGCTGTCCAAAATGGTTCATAAATGGGATCACTCAATAATCTCCCTTTAACGGGGTTAGGGCGTAAAAAAACAGCTTTCCAGCCAAAATCGGCTATATGATGTAATTCTGAAACCATTTGCTCTGGCGCATGAAGATTAATAGCTCCTACTCCTTTCAATTTATCTGGAGCATAGCTACAAAATTCTTCATATAACCAAGTGTTGTAGGCATGGGTAAAAGCCCCTACCACTTCTGCTTGCATACTATCAATCGCAAATAACCACAGTCCGTAGGTTGGATAAATAAAGGCTATGTCAATCCCCGTCTGCACCATTATTTGCAAGTGCGATTCTGCGTCATAACGACGAAAATAAGCATCAGGATGAGCCTCCATCATCTGCCGATTTCCTTCTTGTTGCAATTGCTGGGATATCTTTTCTACAATATCTTCACCTTGAATTTTCATGTCTGGTGAAGGTGCAAAATGTTGAAATTCAGGTGGGAGGTATTTTGCCCACATTTGTTGAGGCTCTATAACATGGGCATCAGCATCAATAATTTTGTATCCATGTAACATAGTTAAACTTATTTTAGAAATGTAGGTTGGGTTAAGGAACGCTGTTGCTCAACCCAACCTACCATATAAATCTAAATTACATCCACATGGGATAGGGGTTGAGTTGTTCTTCTGTGAGAGGTTGTTGTAACCAACCCATTTTTACGGGAACATCATAAAGCCTACCTGAACCTAAACGTTTCCACATATGGCGCATTCCCGGTACAATTACTTTGGCTACTCTTAGTCCAATGTCGGGGCGAGTTTGATCGACAACCAGCATTTCTAGACCATTTTTCTCAACAATTTGTTGACAAAGCTTGACATCTTCTAGGAGGTCATGACTTGCCATTTGGGGATAATCTGTGGAGCATTTAGGGACGGTTTGCTGATCGGGTAGGAGATAAGGTTGATTTGATCTCTTGGCTGATTTCCACCAAGCGATCGCCTGAGGATCTGCTGGCGATGGATACTGAGTACTACCATCCGTGTTAGCCGACAATACATTTGGCAAAATTTGGTTAACTTCCGTCAAAGCTCGACTGATAGCTAATCTGGGGTCGAAATGTGTACCATAGCCCAAGATAATATCTTCTACCTCATGATCAGTTCTACAACTAATAGCAGCAAAAGTGGGGATACCGAAGTCACTAGTAATATCTAACACCCATAATTGCCTGTTAATAGCTTGATAATATTTTGTTAAAGTTTCAAAATAAGGCTCACGAAAACTGTCTAAATCTACCTGAGATTTAGGAAGACGATTATACCACCACAACGCTACACAATCTCGTTCGACTAATTCCATAAATCCTTGAAGAATAGCTTCTTCAAGCGTATTACCTGCTGCACAGCCATTAGAGTCTGCCCAACAGTCTGGTTTATCTTGGAAATAACCATAATAGCAGTAAGCTGTTGGTAAATATTTAAATTCTTGATACGTTAAAGACCAAACTGGTGTCCAGTCAATTTCTCTGTCTATATCAAATGGTAATGGAACTTTTTGAAACCAACTTTCACACTCCCCATTCCATTGTTCTCGATACTGGTATTGCTTTTGGCTAAAATTCATACACGCATTAGGATGAATTGCCTTATCTCCCATTTGTTGGTAACTACTTTTATACCTGATTTCATCGCCCTGAAAAACGCCAGAATATCGCTCGATCGCTTCGCAAAAACCACTCGCCTGGGCTTGAATATCCGACCTACCTTTACCAGAACTTCTACCACCAATATTTTGATGTAAGCTATTCAAGTCATCAAAAATGCTTTGAAAATGATGCTTGGCAATATATGTATGGGTAAAACCATTTCCTGGTATTTTAGTTAATTCTCTGACGACACCTGTAATAGGGCTAATATGATGTTGATATTTTCTGAGAGTTTCTTGGGGTGTACAAATACGATGTCCGCCATCTTTGATAAAAGTTTTTTGGCGATGTTCTAGAACAATAGGTAAAGGTTGCTTGTTTAATTCCTCAACTTGTTCTCCACAACTAGGACATTGAGGACGTTTAACAAGGATATGCTCTTGGATTTGCAGCGTTAAAGTATCGTATGTAATGAGAGTCCCCGCTAATCTTGGATTTTCACCTTGAACAATCCACTTAAAAACTTCTGTCGCCACCATACCCAATACTGTTTGTATTGTAGAAGCTAAAAATCCTAAAGGAGTAGATAGAGAAATTTTCTTGTGTCTATGAATGAAGTTAGTTATAGGTCTATTATCACGTAGGCGACTTGCTAAACATGTCCAACAGCCAGTTTTATCAGGTTTTTTATCAGGTTTTTTATCAGGTTTAAATATTGGACCTATCCACGGAATTGTCCCTAAAGGATTGACTAAGAACCAGGGCGCTTGAGCATGTAAAGCTTGTTGATTAAATTCTTCTAGTTCAGGATGAAGGTAATCGTCAGTTAAGACTATAGTGATGTCTCCAGCATCTGCTAGTTGGATACCCAAAGATTTCAGGATAACGATCAACTCATTTTGATCAAGGGAGCCACAAGTTTTGATAGCAACAGAGGTGGATTGCAATCTTTGAACAGCTAGTGCAGGTACAATGTTCAAATGATGGCAAAAGATGGCTAAGTTTGCAGGTAGTGAGTCATCCTGTTCCAGTACATAACCTTTTTGTTGCATTTGAAATAGAGCATATTGAGCCTTGATAGTAACACCGAGCAGATTTTCAAAAGATTGACAATCTTCAGGAGAAACCTGTTGATCTTTAATTAGGGATAATTGAATTATCTCAATAATTTCATCAAGGCTATAATAGTTTTCCTTGACTAAAGAGGCTATCTGACAAAAAAGACGATCATTTAACACAATTTTCTCTCGTTCAGATAAGAGAAATAGTTTGTCCATTTCTAGTATTTCAACAGAGTAAGCAGGGTTAAAATGTAATTTACTAGTCATTTTTTTAAGCTTAACAGTAGAGTGTTAATTATTTAGGAGTCATAGCGCCCTCACCCCCTAGCCCCCTCTCCCAAAGGGAGAGGGGGAAATTCAAAGTCCCTCTCCCCAAGGGAAGTGGGATTTAGGGTGAGGGCTAAAGTTTATTTCTGCTCACCTGATTACATAATCAGTATACAATCATCTCAAATCTGTTTTGTCAATTTTAGGAGCAAAATATCATGGATGAAGTATTGAATGGACTCAAAAAAGCTGCCTTAATCACCTTAGGAACAGTTAGCGTAATCATGGGTATTGTAGGAGTAATTCTGCCTTTAATACCAGGAACACCATTCTTTATCTTAGCTGGATATTGTTTTAACTTAGCCTTCCAGGAATAAGTCTACAAGTAGTTTATCAGATAAAGGCGGTTTTTGGAGAGCGAAGCCAATCGCCTTTATTTGGTCAACCATAAATCTCTTCAGTTATTTTCCAATTAACCGCACTTACATCTGATTCTAAACTCATTAAAAATGATTAAATCTTCATTCGCCAAACTATGGCAAATTTTATCCCGGTATTTTTGTGTGACTATCTCTATAGGTTTCGTATTATTCTATCCACAAGTCGTACTAGCTGAAACTCTATACAACGGTGTTGCGGCTGGAGATCCTACAACTAATAGCGTCATCCTGTGGACACGCACCTATGACAAAGTATCTACTCAAGGGGTTGTTAGCAACTTAACTGCTGAAGTTGCTACAGATAGAAGCTTTGATCACATTCTTTTCTCTTTTCCGGGCAAAACTCGTCCAGATAGAGATTATACCTTAAAAATAGATGCTAAAGGTTTACATAGTGGGACTGAATACTATTATCGGTTTAAAGCAGCCGATGGTTCTGTGAGCCATGTCGGTAGGTTCAAAACTGCTCCTGCTAAAAACCAGCATGTAGCTGTGCGATTGGGTTTCAGTGGTGATGCAGATGGTAAATGGCGACCCTATGGTTCTACCAAAAAATTTGATCAATTGAATTTAGATTACTTTGTTTTTATTGGAGATACAATTTACGAAACTAAGAGTGCTAAGTCTCCTGCTGCTACTGATCCGTTTAAAGACACCAATACAGCTTTAGTAGACTATCGCCGTAAATATCGAGAGAATATAGAGCCAGTCCAACCAAACGGTTTTCCTAGTTTACAAAAGATGTTTGCTGCTCAAGCAAACTATACCTTGATCGATAATCACGAACTCGGAAACAAACAGTTTATTGATGGGGGCGCACCTGCGGGAGAGCCAGATGGAAAGGGGGTAGATGGAGTCGAACCAGTGAATGATGTCAACAAAACTGGTAAATTTATCAACAAAACCACAGCGTTTAAGACGCTAGTTCAAGCCTACAGTGACTATGAACCAATTCGGGAAAAAACTATTTCAGTTCCCACCGATCTGCGCACCGATAAAACTCAACAACTCTATTTTGCCCAACAATGGGGTGCAAATAGTATCTTGATCAATGTAGACGATCGCTCATATAGAGATGTCCGCCTCAAACAGCCCAATGGTAAAGATGATACAGGAGTACGTGCTAATCATCCCCATCGGACTATGCTAGGAGCCACTCAACTCAAGTGGTTGAAGCAAACCCTTTTAGATGCGCAAGGAAATGGTATTCCTTGGAAAATTATTGCTATATCATCACCCATCGATCAAGTTGGTTTAGATGGTGGTAAATCTTGGATTGGCGGATATAGAGCAGAGCGGAATCAACTACTGAAATTTATTGCTGACCATAAAATTGATAATGTAGTATTTATTACTACTGACGATCATCAAAATCGGATTAATGAAGTAACCTATTTAGCCGACCCGCAAAACCCCAAAAGTTGGCAAATAGTACCTCACGCTTTCACAATTGTTGCTGGTCCCATTGGAGCAGGTGGACCAGATTTAATCACAGACCACAGCTTTACTAATATTAAATCCATAGCAGACCGTTTAGTTAAAGCAGAAAAGGCATTAGGTATCGATCCTATTGGATTAGATCCACATTATCCGGGACTAAAGCATGTTTTTCGGGAAAGCGATCCACAAGCAGATACTCTCAGACAACCTGTGGATTTTTACTCGCCAGATACATTTAATTATGTCACCCTCGACATCAGTGCTGATGGAAAAACTTTATCTGTAAATACTTATGGGATCAATTCCTATATCGCTGATACTTTCCCTGAACCCGATCAAGTGGGAGATATCCGCCATATTCTGGGTTTCCAAATTCAGCGTCATGGATCTAGTCCTCACGTTTTTCTGCGTTGGCTGGGATTGTTGGCGATCGCTATTGTTCTGAGACCAAAACTACGCCGCCTCATACAGAACTAGATCGCCCTCACCCCCTAGCCCCCTCTCCCAAGGGGAGAGGGGGAAATTCAAAGTCCCTCTCAAGAAAGGGAGAGGGATTTAGGGTGAGGGCTGAAGAGAAATTTCTTGACTTATGTAATAAATATTGAGATACTAATATTTAGAGAAACTAAATATATCTCCAGATACCTAAAAAAGTCGCGTTTTGGTAAACGTTTTAAGATCGATGGCAGAACTAAATGGAAAAATAGAACGTACAGCGACACTCCCGCAAGTGCAAAAGCCTTTGATTCTGGAGACTCAAGCACTTACACGTCGCTTTGACAATGCTACAGCAGTTGATGCTTTAAATATCTCCGTTACGCAGGGAGAAGTTTTTGGATTACTCGGTCCGAATGGGGCTGGTAAGAGTACGGCAATTAAAATGTTGACGACTCTATTACCACCAAGTAGCGGAAGTGCTTACTTAGCTGGCTATGATATCAAACGTCAGCCTGAAGCTGTGCGTCGAGTTATTGGTTATGTACCCCAAGCTCTATCAGCAGATGGTAGCTTAACTGGTTACGAAAATCTGTTAATTTTTGCCAAGTTATATGATATTCCGGCTCGGCGCAGAAAGCAGCAAATTCGAGATGTATTGGAATTAATGGGTTTGACAAGCGCCGCCCATCGGATGGTACGCAGCTATTCTGGTGGAATGATTCGCAAGTTGGAAATTGCCCAATCTATCTTGCATAAACCTCTAATATTATTTTTAGATGAACCAACGGTGGGATTAGACCCTGTGGCGCGGACGCAAGTTTGGGAACTGATGGATCAGCTACGCAGTGAATATGGTACGACGATATTTCTGACTACGCACTTCATGGAAGAAGCTGATATTTTATGTCACCGCGTGGTGATCATGAACCAGGGTAAGGAAATTATTGCTGGTTCACCAACTGAATTAAAGGCTTCTATAGGTCATGCAGAAGCCACTTTAGACGATGTATTCATTTTTTATGCAGGTAATCAGTTAGTCTCAGGAGTTAGTTATCGTGAAACAGCAAGAACTCGGCGTACTTCCCAACGGTTGGGTTGAAACAAGGGTCGAAGCCAGAAATATTTTCTCTGCTATCCAGAATCTATGGCATAAAACTCTGGTAATTTCGGAACTGGAAATACGGAAGTTACTCCATGACCCCAGTGACATGGTGATTCGATCTGTACAGCCTACCTTATGGTTATTAATTTTTGGGCAGGTATTCAATCGTACCCATGCTATTCCTACGGGAAATATACCTTACTTGGATTTTATGGCTCCTGGTATTCTGGCTCAGAGTGCTCTGTTTATCGCTATTTTTTCTGGGGGGATGACTTTAATTTGGGAGAAGGATTTAGGGGTTATACATAAATTCCTGGCTAGTCCTATACCCCGCGATGCAATTGTTTTAGGTAAAGCTTTGGCTGCTGGTGTACGTTGCTGCTCGCAATTGTTTTTTGTTTATGCTCTGACTTTTTTGCTTGGTGTCAGTCTGAATCTTCATCCATTAGCGGTTTTGCAAGTTGTCCTGATTATCCTTTTAGGCGCAGGATGTTTCTGTATTTTTTCGTTAATTATTGGTTGTCTAGTAAAATCACGGGAAAGGTTTACAGGGATTGGACAATTGATTACGATGCCCTTATTTTTTGCTAGTAATGCAATTTACCCTATATCCCTTATGCCTAAGTGGTTACAGGTGATTTCTCTGGTTAATCCCTTGACTTATGAAGTTGATGCTTTGCGCGGGACAATGTTGCTACATGGTGTCAGCCATTATGGCGTAGGTGTGGACTGTGGGATTCTCTTGCTAATATTAATAGGGCTAACCTACATCTGTGGACGACTTTATCCTCAGGTTGTGATCTAATTAGGAGAAGTATAGCTTCATGATTTCGGATAAACCATCTCAAGCATGTGCCGCTAGAATCATGGAAACGGTTCCTCTATTGATGCGATTTATCCGAGCAGAAATGCGCACTCACAGTGCTGATGCGCTATCTATACCTCAGTTGCGATCGCTCGCCTTTCTCAATCGCCAACCAGGGTCCTCATTATCAGAATTGGCGGAACATCTCGGCGTTACCTGTGCTACAGCATCAACAACAATAGAGCGATTAGTCCAACGTTACCTAGTGGAACGTACAGATCATCCCCAAGAGAGACGACGCATAGTACTACATCTGACTGAATCAGGTAAATGTCTCCTAGAGCAATCCCAAGAGAAAACACGCGCTCAAATTGCGGATCTACTTGAGGGTCTGACAGAGGCGGATTTAATTCATATTGAGAAAAGTCTAAATACACTTAAAAATGTCTTCGAGCAACCAGAATCCAAAACCTCTGAACACTAAGGGATTACAACACGACCCTTTTTCTGCATTGAGATTTCGGGATTTTAGACTATTTACCCTGGGACGAATGCTGTTGTTTGTCGGTTTACAAATGCAGTCTGTCGCCATTGGTTGGGAACTCTATGAACGCTCTCATTCAGCTTTGGCTTTGGGAGGTGTAGGTTTAGCGCAAGTTTTGCCAGTGATTTCCCTGACTCTGGTGACAGGACATGTGGCTGACCGTGGCGATCGCCAACGCATTAGCCTAATTTCCACTTTACTATTAGGCCTATGTTCATTAGCCTTAACAGTAATTTCTTGGCATCAAAGCTCGATTTTCTTCATTTACGCTTGTTTATTATTATCTGGTATAGGCAGAGCCTTCATTAGACCTGCTAGTGATGCTCTTATGTGGGGATTGATCCCAAAAACAGCCTTTACGAATGCAGCTACTTGGAACAGTACTTGTTTTCAGTTAGCTACAGTACTTGGTCCGGCTTTGGGGGGAATGGTGATTGCTCTTTTGCACAGCGCAACATGGGTATATTTATTAGCAGCGATCGCATCAATTTGCTGTTTTTTATTTATAGCAATCATCAAACCACAAAAAAGCGATTTTGCTAAAGAACCAACCACCTTGAAATCATTAGCAGCAGGAGCGGAGTTTGTCTGGAAGAATCAGTTGATTTTGGCTGCTATTACCTTAGACATGTTTGCTGTTTTGCTGGGGGGTGCTGTATCACTTTTACCTATATTTGCCAAGGACATATTACAAGTAGGTCCGATGGAATTAGGCTATTTGCAAGCAGCGCCATCTATAGGTTCTTTATTCATAACATTAATTATAGCACATCTACCACCCTTTCGTCAGTCTGGACGGATCTTACTCATCTCTGTTGCTGGCTTTGGGATTGTCACAATTATTTTTGGTTTATCACATTGGTTTTGGCTTTCTTGGTTGATGCTTGTATTAAGCGGCATGTTAGACGGTATAAGTGTAGTAATTCGTCATACATTGGTGCAAATTAGGACTCCTGAAAATTTACGCGGTCGCGTTGCTGCCATTAATAGTCTATTTGTTAGTACTTCAAATGAATTAGGAGGCTTTGAATCTGGTTTAACAGCAGCCTTATTTGGTCCAGTTCTCTCGGTAGTAGGTGGGGGTATCGGCACTATTATTGTGGTAATAGCTACGATGGCTATCTGGCCAGAAATTCGCAAATTAGGCGCTCTCCAGGAGTGAAGAAAGCAGGAGCCTGTTTAATCTGAAAAACACTGCGTTTAATCAAAAAGCCTAGAATTTTAGCAAACAGGGTTACAAGATAATGTAATAAAAGTATACAGACCTCTTATTTGGGATAAGTCGAGCTAGAAGTGCTTCTGTGTCAACATTCCTGCTACTTCAGATATTTAGATTACAGTTTCTACACACTTCTTCACAAATCACCAGAGGATCGGCAAAACGTTCTAATCTAAAAAATGGCTGGGTTAATTTACTGGCAATTTTACAGACGGTATTCTTAAGGCATAGACACATTGATGTGTCAAGCCAAAAACAACCCAGACTTAACACATAAATTATGATGGGAGTTGTATAAATCCAATGAGTGTTAAGGCAAGCGGTGGAAGCTCAGTTGCGCGTCCGCAACTATATCAAACCCTAGCTGTGGCAACAATTTCCCAAGCGGAGCAACAAGACCGTTTTTTGGGAAGTGGTGAATTAAGTGAGTTAGCAAGTTATTTTGCATCTGGTGCAAAGCGTCTAGAAATAGCGCAGAAACTCACAGAAAATTCTGAGATTATTGTGTCTCGGGCTGCTAACCGGATTTTTGTGGGTGGTTCACCCATGTCTTTCTTGGAAAAGCCCAGAGAAACAGAACTAGCATTAGTTGGTGCTAGAGATGTACAAGAGGGGATGAAATTGGGAACTATCACCTACGTTGAAAGTCGTGGTGGATTTTTAGAAAGCTTGCGCTCAATTTTTAATACCCCCGCTGGTGGTGCAGTACCTCCAGGGTTTAGACCAATCAACATCGCCCGCTATGGTCCAAGTAATATGGCTAAGAGCTTGCGGGACTTGTCCTGGTTCTTGCGCTATGCAACTTATGCGATCGTGGCTGGAGACCCCAACATTATTGCTGTAAATACCAGAGGTTTACGGGAAATTATCGAAAATGCTTGTTCTGGTGAAGCTACTATAGTGGCTTTACAGGAAATCAAAGCGGCATCACTTGCTTATTTCCGTAAAGATCCGGTTGCGACAGAGATTGTCACTCAATACATGGATGTATTGTTGACAGAGTTTACTTCTCCCGCACCATCGGGTAAAGTGCGTCAACGTCCTTCCGGCGACCAACAAGGGTTACAACTACCTCAAATTTACTTTAACGCCGCTGAAAAACGTCCTAAGTATGTGATGAAACCAGGGCTGTCTTCCACGGAAAAAAATGAAGTGGTCAAAGCGGCTTATCGGCAAATTTTTGAGCGCGATATTACTCGTGCTTATAGCTTGTCTATTTCTGACTTAGAATCTAAGGTAAAAAATGGCGATATCTCAGTCAAGGAGTTTGTCCGTCGTTTAACCAAATCTCCCCTTTACCAAAAACAGTTTTATCAGCCCTTTATTAACAGTCGTGTAATCGAGTTGGCTTTCCGTCACATTTTAGGACGGGGACCAAGTAGCCGGGAAGAAGTACAAAAATACTTCATAATTATTTCCAATGGCGGATTACCAGCTTTAGTAGATGCTTTGATAGATTCGACAGAATACAGCGACTACTTTGGCGAAGAAACTGTACCTTATATCAGAGGATTAGGACAAGAAGCTCAAGAATGTCGTAACTGGGGTCCACAACAAGACCTGTTTAACTACAGTGCTCCCTTCCGCAAAGTACCTCAGTTTATTACTACTTTTGCTGCTTACGAACAGCCGTTACCAGACCAGCATCCTTATGGTTCTGGAAACGACCCATTAGAAATTCAGTTTGGGGCAATTTTCCCGAAAGAAACTCGCAATCCCAGCAGCAGTCCGGCTCCTTTTGGTAAAGATACTAGACGGATATTGATTCACCAAGGTCCTGGGGTGAACAACCAACTCAGCAATCCTGGTGCACGGGGTCTGGCTCCTGGTAGTTTAGGACCTAAGGTATTCAAGTTAGACCAGCTTCCAGGTACTATCGGGAAAAAAGCGGCTAAGGGTGCTAGTGTCAAGTTTTCTGAAAGTTCTACCCAAGCGTTGATTAGGGCTGTTTACCTCCAAGTAATTGGACGCGACGTTTATGAAGGTCAGCGACTCAAGGTAGCAGAAATCAAGCTGGAAAATGGTGAAATCTCTGTACGGGAGTTTGTGCGGATTTTAGCTAAGTCGGATTTATTCCGTAAGCTATATTGGACACCGCTTTATGTTTGTAAAGCGATCGAATATATTCACCGTCGTTTATTGGGTCGTCCTACTTACGGTCGTCAAGAAAACAATAAGTATTTTGACATTGCGGCGAAAAAGGGCTTTTACGCTGTAGTTGATGCCATTCTAGATACTGAGGAATATGCTGAATCCTTTGGTGAAGATACAGTTCCTTACGAACGGTATCTGACTCCCGCAGGTGTGGCATTGCGTCAGTTACGTGTTGGTAGTATTCGTGAAGATGTTGGTGGCAAGGTTACGAAACAAACAACACCACGTTTTGTAGAACTGGGTGCTGTTTCAGACTTACGCACCGAGCCAGATATCCAATTCCGGATCAATCAAGGTGTTACTAAGCATCGGGAACAAACCAAAGTCTTCAAGTTAATCGCTGACAATGCTGATAAAGCAAGCATAGGAACTCTTGTAAATGCTGCTTATCGTCAGGTTTTCGAGCGTGATATTGCGCCCTATGTGGCTCAGGATGAATTCACAGTTTTAGAAAGCAAATTGAGTAATGGGGAGATCACTGTTAAGGAATTTGTGGAAGGTTTAGGTTACTCTAACCTTTACATTAAAGAATTCTATACTCCTTATCCCAATACTAAAGTGATTGAGTTGGGAACAAAGCATTTCTTAGGACGTGCGCCAGTCGATCAAGCAGAAGTCCGTAAGTACAACCAGATTTTGGCTACTCAAGGAATTCGTACCTTTATTAGTACATTGGTGAATAGCCAAGAATATGGTGAAGCTTTTGGTGAAGATACAGTACCCTATCGGCGCTTCCCCACTTTACCTGCGGCTAATTTCCCCAATACGGAAAAGTTGTATAACCAGCTAACCAAGCAAAATGATCAGCTGGTTGTACCTAGCTTTAAAACTGTCAAATCTCGCGTTAAGTCGGAAAATACTCCACTGTTAGCCCAGGCGATCGCCGACCTAGCGATTAAATCTCGCCAAATTGATCTGAGCCAACCCTTGTTCATTGAATTGGGTCGCTCTTTCAATAATGGTCAGGGACAGTCTGTAGAAATAGGTGTTGGTACAAGTCGTCGCAGACCTATACGTGTTTATCGCTTGACTAACGGTACAAATGCTCCCGAAACAAATCAGGTGATCAATGCTATCTACGTCCAAGTTTTGGACGTATTTAGTGGACAGGTTCCTGGTTATTTCCGCCGGAGTGACTTAGAGAGCAAACTGCGGAATGGCGAGATTACAGTGCGTGAGTTCGTGTTAGAACTAGCTAGCTCAGAAATCTATCGCAAACGTTTCTATACGCCTTATCCCAACACCAAAGTGATTGAGTTCTTATTCCGTCACTTACTGGGTCGCGCACCTGCAACTCAAGGTGAAATCCGTCAATACAATAAACTATTGGCTGAGAATGGATTGAGAACTGCTGTAGAGACAATCATAGATAGCCCAGAATACGCCCGTTATTTTGGTGAAGACGTAGTTCCTTACTTACGTTTCCCCTCTTTACCAGCAGGGAACTATCTAGGTAGTGTGAAAGCAGCATCAGACTTGGTGAAACAATCTTGGTCTAGCCTGTCGCCATCTGTAATCACAGGTCGCGCCCAGTAGGTTGGGTTGAGGAACGTAGACGCAAAGCGGCTTCTCTCAGAGAAACCCAACAAAATCATTGATAATGTTGGGTTTCGCTCAACTTTTTTGGGAAATCTGAAAAAGAATGTTACAAACTATTAAGAGCAGTCATAAATGCTCAACATAATGCCGGAAAATGTTTTGCGGAGGGTAATTAAGTTTTAGAAACTTGTGTAGTTGTATGAATGACTGTAGACAAGTGGAATATAAAACTTTATTACTAGCCAACTTAGTCATACCAGTTTCATCTAAATCCTGGTTCTATTTAGTTTTGGAGGAATCCATTAATGAGTATCGTCACCAAAGCGATCGTGAATGCTGACGCAGAAGCCCGCTACCTCAGCCCTGGTGAATTAGATCGGATCAAGAGCTTTGTTGCTGGTAGTGCAAAACGCCTCCGCATCGCTCAAGTATTGACCGAAAACCGCGAGCGTTTAATCAAACAAGCTGGCGACCAACTTTTCCAAAAACGCCCTGATGTTGTTTCTCCTGGTGGTAACGCTTACGGTCAGGAATTGACAGCTACCTGTTTACGTGACTTGGACTACTACCTGCGCCTTGTTACCTATGGAATCGTTGCTGGTGATGTTACACCCATCGAAGAAATCGGTATCATCGGTGTTCGTGAACTGTACCGCTCTTTAGGTACTCCTATCGAAGCAGTTGGTGAAGGTGTCCGCGCAATCAAAAATGCTGCTGCAACCCTTTTATCTGCTGACGACGCTGCTGAAGCTAGTGCTTACTTTGACTATGTAGTTGGCGCTTTGAATTAAGGCGGAGTTATTTCCTCGCTGAAATACAAACAATAGCAATAAAGTTGGAAATAAGGAATTAACAACATGGCTCAAGATGCAATTACCTCTGTAATCAATTCTGCAGACGTTCAAGGTAAATACCTCGATAACGCTGCTTTAGAAAAGCTGAAAGCTTACTTTGCTACTGGCGAACTTCGTGTACGTGCTGCTACCACAATTAGCGCTAACGCAGCTGCTATTGTGAAAGAAGCTGTAGCTAAATCCTTGTTGTACTCTGATATCACCCGTCCCGGTGGTAACATGTACACCACTCGCCGTTACGCAGCTTGTATCCGTGATTTGGACTACTACTTGCGTTACGCTACCTACGCTGTGTTAGCTGGCGACCCATCCATCTTAGATGAGCGTGTACTCAACGGTTTGAAAGAAACCTATAATTCCTTGGGTGTACCCATTGGAGCTACTGTTCAAGCTATCCAAGCTATCAAAGAAGTAACTGCTAGTTTGGTTGGTTCTGAAGCTGGTAAAGAAGTGGGTGTTTACCTAGACTATATCTCCTCTGGCTTGAGCTAGAATTAGGTTTGCACTTAATAACCTAAGTGTGGATTGATTAAGGTCTGGGAATCAATTATCAGTGCTAGGACGTTTTACTGCTTATGAAATATGAGTGGAAAGTGATTTAGTATTGATGCTTGATTCCTAGCCTTGGAGATGGTTTTTAAAGATGTAACTCAAAATTTGCGCTTCAAGATTTTGAAATAAGAAAGTTTTGCTAACATAGAGGAGATTTGTGCAATATGGCTCGTTTATTTAAAATCACTGCTTGTGTCCCTAGTTTGACTCGTACCCGCACTCAACGCGAACTCCAAAATACTTATTTTACTAAGCTAGTTCCTTATGAAAATTGGTTCCGTGAACAGCAACGGATTCAAAAAGTGGGTGGTAAAATTGTCAAGGTTGAGTTGGCGACTGGTAAACAAGGTACTAATACTGGTTTACAGTAATTTATATAAACCGGATTTTATTGTTTTATATAAGTTCAAAAGGGGTCTAGAAAGACCTCTTTTTTGCCATACCATGATAGCGTAAATTCGCGCTAAGTCGTTGGTCGGATTAGGGATTTTTCCAGCTTATACCTTTAGGCATAATTGAAATATTTAGTATAGCGGAAGCAGCAGACAAAGTATGTTTACGGTTATACAGCTTGAGGAATTTCACTTATTATGCTACATTCAACTTTTATTATGTGATCGCCCATGATAATTATGGGTACATGTAAATTCCCAGTTCGTTACATCCACCTCGCCCTCTGGGAGAGGGGGCTAGGGGGTGAGGGCGACCCTCTGCTCCCCTACTAAATTCCTTTGATGTAGAGGGATTTGGATGACAAATTCTGTAGGTTGATTGGGTGTTGAAAATAACAGCAGGTTCCCCCTATGAACTTGAGTAATAATTTGATAACTGATGGATAGTCCTAATCCAGATCCTTTACCTAATGACTTAGTGGTGAAAAAAGGGTCAAATATGACAGATTGAATTTCTTGTGGAATATCAGGTCCATTATTGGTAATATGGATATTTACTCTTTGACAATCATCTAATTCAGTTTTAATCCTAATCTGTGGTTGAGTAATTTCTACTTGTTTATCGCTATTTAAACTATTATCCTCTATGAATAAACCTTCTAAAGCATCAATAGCATTTGACAAAATATTGATAAATACCTGATTCATTTGTCCGGGATAGCATTCCACTAGTGGTAAATTTCCATATTCTTTAACAACTTCAATCGCTGGAAGATTATTTGTATTTTTTAACCTCACTTCTAAAATAAGCAATGTACTATCAATACCATGATGAATATCAACCTCTTTCATTGTTGCTTCATCTAAGCGGGAAAAATTGCGTAAGGATATGACGATCTCCTTAATTCTTTCAGCCCCAGATTTCATGGAAGACAGTAATTTGGGTAAATCTTCTCGCAAGAAATCTAGTTCGATTATTGCAAGTTCATTTTGGAGATCCGGTATTTTATCTGGATAATAATGTTCATATAGTTGGATGATTCTGAATAGATCTTGGCTATATTGATCGAAATAGCCTATATTGCTATATATAAAGCCTATGGGGTTATTGATCTCATGAGCTATCCCAGCTACCAATTGACCTAGACTGGACATTTTCTCTTGCTGAATTATATGGGTTTGAGTTTTGCGTAATTCTTTTAATGTCTCTTCTAGTTTACAGGCTTGCTTTTTGGTTGCTTCAGATAGGCGTATTTGTCGCCAAAATATAATTGCTATGAGTAGTAATAGCAGTCCTAATATAGAAGCAAGTATATTCAGTGGTGTTAGTGGAGATTCAATATTTGTCCGAGGTATAACTAAAGCAAGTGACCAATTAACTTGCTCTAAGGGAAGGTAAGCTACATACTTCCGTTCGCCATCAATATTAATTAGTTCCAAACCTTGATTTCTATTCACCATTTTCTTAGCTAATACTGCTAAATCGCCATTGGTTGATTGTAGAAAGCTAGGAGCAGGTTTTTCACTTGTTGACATTAACGATGGGTTAGGATGGATAACGGCTTTTCCTTGGGAGTTGAGTATAAAAGCATAACTGTTTTTGCCATAGTGTACTTGATTTGTGACTTCAGCTACCTTTTTAATCGATGGTTCGCCAAACAGTACACCTATAACTGGACTATTTGACTGATAATTTTGATGAATTGGTACAGCGATCACAATCACGGGAACTTTACTGGTGCGTCCAATGATGGGATCGGAAATATTGAATTGACCAGCGATCGCTTTGCGAAAATATTCGCGATCGCCCACATTGGCATGAGGCTTACCCACATGTTTAGTATAATAATAAGAACCGTCAGGGAATATTATACCAAATACGAAGAAATTTTTAACACGTTTTATCTCTTGACGTATAAGTGGTAGAGCGACTTGCCAATTTAGTGAACGAATATTATCTGTAATAGCAAGAAGTTTTACTTCATTAGCGTGCATTTCCAACCAGCGATTTATTTCATCAGTAGCTTGACTAACTTGCAGTAAGGCTTTTGCTTTGATTTGAGATATAATCAGTTCTCTGGCTAACTGATAGCTACTAACACCAATTATAGCTGTAGATATTACTGTAATAGCTAATAAAACTGGCATTTTTAAGCCATTAAATTGGTTATTATGCCAGTATTTTGACAACCCGACTTGAAAAAATTTTGATTTTCTTATCTGGGATTTATGCATTTTTTATGTTTTTTTAAAAACTGTACTCTCATTTTGTGCCGAAATTCTCTGAGCAACTCAGATGAAATAATATCATCCCTAAGATAGAGGAACAACTACATTCTAGAATTTAAGATTAAAGGAACATTCAATCTTGCTCTTCTGGTTTTAGTTACTTACCTGGAAGAGACAGGGCTGAATGGTATATTCTCTCCCGTTAGGGCCGTGCGGCTCTGGCGGGAGAGAATTTGGCTATTTTTTTCCATAGCAATTATTTTGGGGTACTTAATGTTAATCTAATCTAGATATCTATATACTAATTCTCTTGGGCGTTTGTTGTTGTGGGGTGTTCTATAGTAGCTTTTATTAATCAACTGAGTCGTCTATGGATCTCGATTTAATTCTATCTGCCCAATTTCGGTCTAAAGCTGCTAGCGATTTGCTAAAATCAGCATTCCATTCATCTTGCCATATTTCCAAGTTGACTTGAATATCAACTTTTTCTGCTGGAGTGAGAGCAGTAGAAAGAATAGCTTCACACCAAGCATCATTTAATGCTTGGTTAATCTTTTCGTGTCCAACTGTATAATTGGCAATGATATCCCATTCAATTACACAGGTTGAAGTAATAGCTTCTAACAGAGCGATCGCATTATGTCCTTCCCCTTGTTCGCTCAATTCGATCGCTGAATGGACTAAACTGAGTAATTCTTCAGTGATCAAGTCAAGATCATTGCCAAGATGGCAATAATTCACCGCATCTGCGAGGATTTGACGCACTTGACGCTGAAAAGGAACAACATCAATAGTAGAATAAGAAGAGGTTGGTTGTCTGGTGGGGGTTGGATTAACTATCCAGCTAACGTAGCGATCAATAGTTTCGATAATCTGCGGGTGTTCTGCGACTAACTCTTGTAATAGCTTTTGTGTTTCGACACGATCCAAACTATCCAGCATTTGAGTCAGGGTTGGACGCTGGAGAATTTTTTCTGGTTGACGCAGACAAACTAACATTGTCGCTACAATATGTTTACACCAATCTTGGGAGATGCCAGCACAGGTGCAACTCACAGCAGCTAAACCATTACGATTGAAATGTAAGTTGACACAATATGATTTAGTTTCATTGCCTTCGACCTCTGCTTGTAGTATATTACCTCGTTGGATAATGTTGAACACAGCACCAGCCTCATAATATGCTTCGCCCTTTTGGCAAGATTTGGCATTAGCATGACGACGGATGGTAAATTCGCTAAGTTTGTCAATAAACATGGAGCGTTTGTGTGTAGGAACCTTTAAGTAAATATGCTTCTATTATCCGAGAAAAATAGGACTGTTACTGGGAGGAATATAGGAAAACAGATGAATTTTACATCTATCTATGGTATGCAAGCCAATGTAATGTTTCAGAAAATCAGATTGGTGTATAGGATGGTTATTGATTACTTGTCAAGATAAGCAATAGGTACTAGTCTACGGGGAAAATAAAGTGAATCCTGGATTTGATTACGATTTAGTCATTATTGGCGCTGGTGTTGGTGGACATGGCGCAGCTTTACACGCGGTGGGCTGTGGTCTGAAGACAGCAATTATCGAAGCAGCAGAAATGGGAGGAACCTGTGTGAATCGAGGTTGTATTCCTTCTAAAGCGTTATTGGCTGCGTCTGGAAAGGTGCGAGAGTTACGCAATGCTCACCATTTCAAGTCCTTGGGAATTCAAATTGGGGAAGTAGAATTTGATCGCCAAGCGATCGCCGATCATGCAGGTAATTTGGTCGCTAAAATCCAAGGAGACTTAACCAACAGCCTGAAACGCTTGGGAGTCAACATCATCAGAGGTTGGGGAAAGGTAGCTGGTTCACAAAAAGTCACAATCACAACTGATGATGGGGAAAAAACAATTACAGCGCAGGATATCATTCTGGCTCCTGGGTCTGTCCCCTTTGTTCCTCCAGGAATTGAAATTGACGGTAAAACAGTCTTTACCAGCGACCAAGGAGTAAAATTAGCATCTTTACCCGAATGGATAGCTATTATTGGTAGTGGTTATATCGGGTTAGAATTCTCAGATATTTATGCAGCTTTAGGCTGTGAAATTACTCTAATTGAAGCCTTAGACCAATTAATGCCAGGGTTTGATCGGGATATTGCTAAACTTGCCGAAAGGGTATTAATTACATCCCGTGACATTGAAACTAGAGTTGGTACATACGCGAAAAAAATAATTCCTGGTTCTCCAGTAGTCATTGAGTTAGCAGATTTTCAAACTAAAGAAAATTTGGATGTTTTGGAAGTAGATGCTTGTTTAGTCGCAACAGGTCGTATCCCCGCTACCCAAAATTTAGGTTTAGATTCTGTGGGAGTGGAGCTTGATGCTCGCAAATTCATTCCAGTAAATGGACATATGGCGGTATTGTCAGCTGGTGAAGTTGTTCCACATCTTTGGGCTATTGGTGATGCTAATGGTAAGATGATGTTAGCCCATACAGCTTCAGCGCAAGGTATAGTGGCTGTAGAAAATATCTTGGGACGCGATCGCACAGTAGATTATCGCAGTATCCCCGCTGCTGCTTTCACTCACCCAGAAATCAGTTATGTTGGTTTAACAGAAACAGCTGCGAGAAGTTTAGGACTAGCTGAAGGTTTTGAAATCGCCACAACTAAAAGTTATTTTAAAGGTAACTCCAAAGCTTTGGCGGAAAATGAAACTGATGGGATGACTAAAGTAATTTATCGTCAGGATACCGGTGAGGTTTTAGGAGTTCACATCTTTGGCATACACGCATCTGATATTATACATGAAGCATCGGCAGCGATCGCCAATCGTCAATCCATCCAATCTCTAGCCCATCTAGTCCATGCTCATCCCACCCTTTCCGAAGTATTGGACGAAGCTTATAAAAGAGCTTTAGGAAATTAAATATCAACCAATAGGAATTAGAATTAATCAATTTTAATTCCTATTCCTCCCTGCTCCCCCACTCCCCTGCTCAGAAAGCTCCCTATGCAAATCCGTCGTATTTCCCCTAGTCCTGCGATTAATGCTTCCAGTGTTTGCTATCAAGTTGCGCTTCCAGGATCGCAACCCAATAACATTTTGGAAGAAATTGTTTGGTACAAAGAAGTAGAAGTTGCCCAAATGCGGGAAAAGTTGCCTTTAGAAGAGTTACAAAAGAAACTTACTTCTGCACCACCAACCCGAAATTTTATCGCTGCTCTGGCTTCAGGTAAAACAAAACCAGCTTTGATCGCAGAAGTGAAAAAGGCTTCTCCTAGTAAAGGAGTCTTACGCTCAGACTTTGACCCAGTAGCGATCGCTCAATCCTATAGTGCGGGTGGCGCTAGCTGTATTTCCGTTTTGACAGATAGTAAATTCTTCCAAGGTAGTTTTGAGAACTTAGCGCTCATCCGTGCTGCTGTAGATTTACCCTTACTATGTAAGGACTTTATTATCTATCCTTACCAAATGTATTGGGCTAGGTTACAAGGAGCGGATGCTGTATTGTTAATTGCGGCTATTCTGAGCGATCAAGATTTACAGTACTTCCTCAAAATTGCGCAAAAATTAAATATGTCAGCTTTAGTAGAAGTTCATAGCTTAGAGGAACTTGCAAGAGTGTTATCATTAGAGGGAGTTTCATTAATTGGAATCAACAATCGTAATTTAGAGGATTTTTCTGTTGACTTACAAACCACTTGTCAACTACTTCAATCCTACAGCGAGCAAATAAATGCGAAAAATATCCTCGTAGTCAGCGAGTCGGGACTACATAATCCAGAAGATTTGAGTTTAGTCGCATCAGTAGGTGTAACCGCTGTACTCATTGGTGAGTCATTAGTCAAACAACCAGACCCACAGTTAGCTATAGCCAATATGATGGAGAATCGACTAGGCTGAGAATCAGCACAGAATCACCATAGAATCACCATAGAATTAATTATTGGGACATTTAGATCAATTTCATGGAGCAAATTCCTCTACCTTCACCTGTCCATTACGAACTTATACTACAGCTTTTAGAAAAACAAACCATGATCGCAGTTAGTCAAAATCCAGACTTACGGTATCAGGTAAATCAGTTAATTATTACCCTACGTAAAGCTGTTGTACAGCAAAAGCGATTAGAAGAAATTTGTCAAGACTCCTCTGTATTAGTGGACTACCGATGGGGTCTTAATCATCATGTAGAACAAACTTAGTCATTCTCTTGTTAAGGGGCTTGGGGTTTGGGACTAATTTTCAGCTAAACTAGATTACCCTAAGGGTAATTTAAGTTTTATGACAGTTTTAGGAAAACAAAGATGAAAGATAAGCTGATGTTGATGATTCCTGGTCCTACACCAGTTCCAGAAACAGCGCTACTAGCCTTAGCCAAGCACCCCATCGGACACCGGACTAGTGAATTTAGCAATATCATGGCGGAGGTGACAGAAAACCTGAAATGGTTACACCAAACTCAAAATGATGTTTTGATGTTGAATGTGACTGGTACTGGTGCGATGGAAGCAGGACTGATTAACTTTCTCTCCCCTGGCGATCGCATTTTAGTTGGCTCCAATGGTAAATTTGGCGAGCGCTGGGTAGAAGTTGGACAAGTGTTTGGTTTAAATGTAGAAGCCATCACAGCTGAATGGGGTAAACCACTCGACCCAGAATTATTCGCTGCTCAATTACAAGCGGACACCGATAAACAGATCAAAGCTGTCGTCATCACTCACAGTGAAACCTCTACAGGTGTACTCAACGATTTAGTCACTATCAATCGCCATGTAAAAGAGCATGGCGAAGCTTTGATAATTGTTGACGCTGTGACCAGTCTAGGCGCATTAAATCTACCTGTAGATGATTGGGGTCTAGATGTAGTTGCTTCCGGTTCACAAAAAGGGTATATGATTCCTCCTGGTTTAGGGTTTGTTTCCGTCAGTCCTAAAGCTTGGGAAGCTTACAAAACTGCTAAAATCCCGAAATATTATTTAGACCTGAAGCAATACAGCAAAACAGCAGCGAAGAATACTACACCATTTACTCCTCCGGTTAACTTAATTGTGGCGCTACATACTACTTTGCGCATGATGAAGGAGGAGGGTCTAGATGCTATCTTCGCTCGTCACGCACGCCATAAAAATGCTACCAGAGCCGCTATTCAGGGATTAAATTTACCCCTGTTCGCAGCCGATGATTGTGCTAGTCCAGCTATTACAGCTGTCGCACCAGAGGGAATTCCGGTAGATAAAATTCGCTCCCTCATGAGAAAGCACTTTGATATTGACCTAGCTGGAGGTCAAGACCATCTGAAAGATCGGGTATTCCGCATTGGTCATTTGGGATTTGTCAGCGATCGCGATATCCTGAGTTGTATAGCATCATTAGAAGTAGTGCTTTTAGAACTTGGCTATGAAGGATTTATTCCTGGGGCTGGTATAGCCGCAGCAGCAAAAGTTTTTACCCAAGCTGGTTCGTAGTTATGTTTCAGCGCAACAAGTAAGAATTGCGCTGAAGCGTAACTACGAACTTGGAACTTGGGTTTTCTTATGCTGTTTCGAGCCAATCATAAATTTGTTCTAGCTGATCCAAGGTAATTAAGCCATATTGCCAAAGCAGCATAATTAACGAGCCGGGATCTCTTTCTCGATGACGCTGTGCTACAGCTAAAGAAGCTGTGGAAATGGCGAGGTCTTCTTGGAGAAAATTAACTAAACGAGAATATTTTGATGTTGTCATTTGAATCTCACTCCCTTGGGTAGAGTGTTTGACCATATCTATTGGTTTCCTATTGACTGAGAATTAGCGAAAGAGAGTTTTATTTGTGGTTGGGTATTATTAGCAAATGGACACTAAGTACAGACGAAGGTGGAAAAGATACTTATCGTTGAGTAAGTTTGGGTAAAAAAGACTTCATAGCCTATATTCCCCTATTGATGTCTATTTACACCTACACCGAAAGGATGATTTTTTGGCTAAATTCTCAAAATAGCGATTCCCATCAAATATCGAGTAGAGCCTGTAGTTATGATCGCTACTTCTTTATCTTAACTGCTTCACTCAGATTTAGGGGGAAAGCATGTGATATTTTTCTGACAAAAAAAGTGCAGATAATTCAGAAGATGATTAATGATTGTGTTGCTAGTGGTCGAAGAACTCAAACTTGAGGCGATCGCCCACACCCAGGTTTGATGCTTGAGCCCGTCCTGCTCGTAATTCAATTACTTTATCGATGAGAGTATTAGCACCATAAACTGGACAAGGGTCAGATTTACAGGGTGGAGCAGAATTTTGGATATACTTAACCTCATCCTGATAGACAAATACCATATCTAATGGTACAGGTGTATCCTTCATCCAAAATTGGATACTGGAGGATGGACTAAACACAAATAACATACCTCTATTGGGATCTAATTCTGGTCGATTCATCAATCCCAACTCTTGCTGTTCTGGGGTTTTAGCTACTTCCAGATCAACTTGGGTCTGGTCAGGGAAAGTTACGCGAGCAGAAATCCCTAACTGCTGTTGGGGGAGAGATGTGGGCGAGGATATAGTACTAGCTGTAGTTAGTGGAGTACAGCCCATTAACAAAAAGTTACATACTATTAAACACAAACTGAGCCAGCGAAAGATCATAAAAGCAATTTGGGGAATTTAGATTTCGATTTTACAGAAATTTCCGCAAAATAGCTCACTAATTTCTTTTTTTTGGGGACAGCCCGGATTTTAGGCTTCTCTAAGTACATAACCCACACCTCGGACGGTTTGAATCAGACGTTTTTGACCCTCATCCTCAATTTTCAGTCGCAGATAGCGAATATAAACTTCAATCACGTTCGATTCACCCATAAAGTCATAACCCCAAACATTTTCTAAAATTTGTTCGCGAGTTAACACTTCCCGGGGATGTTCCATTAAAAACCTTAATAACTCAAACTCCTTCATGGTTAAATCAATGGCTCTACCATGATGAGTAGCGCGACGAGTTCCCAGATTTAAGACCAAATCTCCAAAACGCAATTGCTCTGTAGTCTCAACTTCCGGCTTGAGATACAGACTAATTCTCTGTAAAAATTCTTCTGCACGGTAAGGCTTGAGAATGTAGTCATCTGCTCCTGCTTCTAAGCAAGCTACACGGTCATCGATCATATCCCTAGCCATTAAAATGAGCACGGGAGTGACATTTCCTAGACTTCTCAGATTTTTACATAAGGAAAGTCCTGATTCTCCCACCAGCATTCGATCAATCACGATTAAAGCTGGTTGGCGATCGCGACACAACTGCAAACCACTAGTCGTATCATGAGCCAAAATAGACTCATAACCGGCTTCTTGTAAATCAAAAGCCAGTTGCTTGGCTAAACTTTCATCCGTTTCCAGAACCAACACAGCAGGGTTTGGAGCAGCCATAAGAGGAATTTGGAATATTAAATTTGAGATTTTAGTCTAACACTGGGCTTAATGGTAGTTCTAAGGTAATTCTACAGAAGTAGGTTTAGCAATATGTGGTAGACCCCAACCAAGTTTTTCCCGCAGGATGCGGAAAAATTCTGGTGATTGTAAGCGGATAAATTGGGCATTATAGAGCGATCGCTCTAAGTATACTCTATCCTCACGCAAAACGTAACAACCGCCATTTCCATCAACTACCATCACCAGCCGATCAATATTTACGGGATAAATATTCACCTGGGAACTATCGGGAATGACTAACGCCCTAGAAGCTAAGGAATGGGGACAGATTGGTACTAGTTGTAAAACTGGTACGCCAGGAACTACTACTGGTCCACCAGCGCTTAATGAATAAGCTGTAGAACCAGTTGGGGTGGAAATAATCACGCCATCTGCTGCAATGTCAACTGGTGCGTGATGTCCAACCGCAATTTCAAAATGACACATACAAGTTAGGGGTTCTCGATGTAAAACCATTTCGTTTAAACACAGAGCTTCCCATAACACGCGATCGCCCCGCAGAACTTTCACATTCAGCATAGCTCTCGCTTCAATTTCATACTGACGCGCCATGACCAAATCCATAGCTGGGAATAATTGATTCAGATAGGTTTCTGTCAAAAATCCCATATGACCTGTATTTACAGCCAACATAGGAATTCCTATAGGAGCAACCTGGCGTGATGCTGCTAAAACAGTACCATCTCCACCCAAGACAACCACAAATTCCATTTCTGGGCTAAAACCAGGAGGTGTCAAAGCTTCCACAGGGGTGTGGAGTACAGGACTATCGGGATTGGAGTAGCCTAATATACCACCCATGCTAGCCGCGATACATACTTCCCAACCGTTTTCGGTGAGTTTGTCCTTTAATTGCATAGCGACACTAGTCGCTATCGGCTTGATGTCGTTATAAATAATGCCTGCTTTCGGCACACTCAAATATCCAAATTTAGGTGATGCTTTTATTCATGTAATGTTTACACATTTTAGACCAATCTATTCATTAGCTATAGATTTGTTGATAATCAAGTTTTGGAAGACTTTTTAAATGGAGTCTTTTTCTCTTTTTGCTGCTTGCTTTTCTCGTAATCCAACTCCTTCAGTCTTTTGAGAATCCGGCTAAAGTAATCTTGCAAGTAGCTTTCTAAGGTAGTAGTTTGTTCCCGATCTAAACCAAAAACTGCGTATACTTCGTCCATTGATGCGTCTAGTGGTCTACCACTGGCTAAAACTTCTGTAAAAGCTAATCTGTCAGCTACATTCCAACCCCATTGAAAAAACCGCAGGAAACTTTGCACAGCCCTTAATAAATTTAAGGGCATTCTGGTAACTTTTGCTTCCTTACCAGATAACCGTTCGCAAAGTCTGATAATTTCCTCAGCACTCCAAGCACGAGTTCCCACTACAGGAAAAATCTTTTTCTCCGTTTCTGGAATGTTGAGCGATCGCACAGCAAACTTGGCGATATCCTGAGTATCCATATAGGAAATAGGTGAAGATTCCCCAGTTACCCAAACTGGCTGGCGTTCTAAGACTGGCATCGCGTATTGACCAATCAAACCCTGCATAAACCCGGATAAACGTAAAATTGTAAAATTCACACCGGATTCTGTCAGAAATAGTTCCGTACAATGCTTAATTTGCATTAACGGTACTTTAGGATACAGTTCAGCATCCAAAATCGAGAAAAAAATCAAGCGTTCTATACCAGCCGCCTTTGCTGCTTGAATGAGTGCGACTTTACCCGACCAATCTACTTGCTTGATCGAAAGTGAATCTGTAGCACGGGATGTAGCAGCATCAATTACATGAGTGATTCCTGCTAAAGCTGGAGACAAAGTTTGGGGATAACACAAATCACCTCTGATTAGTTCAGCGCCCCACTCTTTGAGAAAATAAGCCTTTCTAGTACTGCGGACTAAACAGCGTACCTGATATCCCTCATCTATAGCACGACGAACTACTTGTCTTCCCAATGTGCCAGTAGCACCAACGATTAATAAAGTCATGAGGGTTGTTATAAATCTTATTGTCTTATCAACAGAATTTTAACAGAATTATTTATCTAAACAAAAGTTTACACTCATTTTAAGAAAAAAGCAGGGAAGCAGGGGGGAAAGAGGTTTTTATACCTCCTGCCTCCTGCCTCCTGCCTCTTATTCTTCTGCACCTTGGATCTTGAGCAATAAAGCGCCTAAAGCCCAACCTACGAAGATGAGACTGAAGGATAATAATGCTGCATTTACAAGTTCACCACTCATTTTTTGTCATTCTCCTTTACAAACGTTTACTGGTAATCTAGATTTATCAGAATTGACTCCTCTGGGCTAGGGGATAGGAATTGTGTAATTCAATTCTCTACTGACTAGAGTATCGGTAGAACTATCCTAAAGTTACTTTAGGAACATTTGTCAAGACAAGTTAGTCAGACACTCTGTTACCTTTAAATCTTGGTATAAAGTTGTGAAAAAAATCACTTCTGCTGTTCTAGCATCTGTGATGGGAACTATGTTTGTTCTCCCTGTTGCTCAAATGACTTATGGTTTAACACCTGGAGAAAGCCAACATCAAAAAGCGGTGAGAGAGCATAAACATCAAGAGCATGAGCGCCGAGAACATGAACGCCGAGAACATGAACGCCGAGAACATGAACGCCGAGAACATGAACGCCGAGAACATGAACGCCGAGAACATGAACGCCGAGAACATGAACACCAGAAACACTACCAAATTGATCGCCAACGCCGAGAGCGTCAAAACCGAGACCAACTAAGAAAAAAACAAGAGCATCAACATCAGTTACAGAGTGAACACCAGCGTCAAGAGCGCGAACATCAAGACCAACTGAGAAAACAACGAGAACATCAACATCAGTTACAGAGTGAACACCAGCGTCAAGAGCGCGAACATCAAGACCAACTGAGAAAACAACGAGAACATCAACATCAGTTACA
>Ga0116229_10002353_pt1 | contig 30513 bp, 11 predicted proteins | sample S1TSphgellanicum_3_FD_87313 | JGI IMG/M metagenome (GOLD analysis project Ga0116229, IMG submission 87313) | Host-associated microbial communities from peat moss isolated from Minnesota, USA - S1T2_Fc - Sphagnum magellanicum MG | ecosystem: Host-associated > Plants > Peat moss > Unclassified...
CCCCCCCCACAAGCATAAAGCACAACCATGCTCATTTCAATGACCCACATGCGCCAAAGGACACACCCAACAATGTTGGGATTAATCAATATTTAATAGGACGCAATCATTAGTAGGAGGCCCATGGAAAGGGGGAATACATAGATGTGTAGTTAAAGGCAAAAATTAAGCAATGACCATACTATGTTTTAGGTGATCAACATAGGTAGGTTATTTGAATATGGGTAAACTTGAAAGGAAATGTGCATTTGCCATTAATATTGGGATAGGGTGAAAATTTGCATATGAAAAAGTTCATGGCCATTAACAAATGAACTTTTGAATTCTAATATATCATCTTATGCCACAAACATACTTACAAAACAATGGTGGGCATATATATGAAGGCATGTATTTGATGCCTAATGTGTGTGTGTGTGTGTGTGTGTGTATGGTCTGTAAACATGGGCAACATTTGTGGGTGTTGAAGATAGTCATATCTATTATCACTATATTTAAAAGAGGTTAACTTCCCTTCCAAATTCCTAAGTTGTGTTTTTAATGTACAAATAAATATGGAGATTTCAATTCTAAAAAATACCATGTTTAACTTTTTTTTAATAATCATTTGAAATCCTCCCTACATTGAACATCTAGTTGGTGCAATCCAATTATTGGAAATGATGATATGAATATATATTTACAATCATTAAATTTAGATGATACATAACATGTCCTAAATTTATATTAATCCATTGTGTACACATCATTTCAATCAATTTCAATGTCAAGAATGAATTGAAATCTCACATCACAATTGATAAAAATTGTGATTTTGAATTATTGAAGGTATCAACTTTCTCCCCTTTTGATTGGTGTTTTTTTAAGGAAAGTTTTATGTAACATAAGTGGCAATCATCCACAAGAAGATTTAGAAAATGGAAATCATCCCTAGGTCAAAACATGGTAAATTAGACCTCAAATGTTCCTTACAACATAAATGAAAAGTAATCATCAAGTATGTTTTGATATATTGAACTTAAAAATATTATATTTAGTTCAAGGATTAATATGAACATTTTCTTCAACTTTGTTAAAACTTTAAATAAAGACAACATATTTAGAATAGGTTTAAGTAGATTCATGGGAATTCAAGCAAAATTCACAATCTACTTTCTAATTTTTAAGTAGGTTGGAAGTAGATGAAATATCACATTTTTAAAATTTTGAATTAATGGGGCCTTAAAATGTATTTGTGGCTTTTCATCTTTTTCACTTTCTAATAAAAATATATCTAGCTTATAAGGTAAAAAAAAATACTAATCAATTTCAAACCTACTTGTTACTTACTTTTATTATATTATATTTTTTCAAATTTTATATTTTCTTACCATAATCCCAATGGAGACATAAATGTTTTCAAAATGAAAAATGAAAAACTTTCCAATTTTTTAAAATATATTTTTTGAAAATTTTCATATTCTAAAATGGGATTTTAGGCATACGTAATTTTCAGTCTAATTTACCATGCTTGGACCCCCCTAGAAGGATTTTGTTAAATACAATTATAAACCAAATATGAAATGAAAATATTTAATTAACCTTCTATATTTATGGCTTCACATTGAAAATTAAATATAAAAGCTTAATAATTGTAAAAAAAATTCTCACTTTTAGCAATTGAAACCCTCCCAAATCAATTCATAATTTTCATTTTTTCCCTCAACTTTTAGGCAAATTTTTTCCCATAAAATAAAGGTTATTCTTGATTGCCTTCAACTTTGAATCATTCATTTTTCCAAAACATAATTTTTAATTACATGAAAAGTGCTTCAATTGCATCAATAGGACATATAATTTATTATTATTGCTACTTTTTAACTAGACAATTGTAATAGTTTAATGTAATTTTATGGGCCAAAATTTGTATATGATGTTAGCAAAGTTGGACTTGCTATAACAATTCATTGTTCTAAATGTCATAAATAGATCTATTATTGTCAACATCAAATTGCATATTGCAACAACCTTACACTTGTAAAGGTGATATGTCATCAAATCATGAACAAAACCAAATATGTATTGCATTGGGATTTTTTTAATAGAGACTTTATTATATATATATATATTTGCAAGGGGTAGTTTTATGTCAAAGGAACCCAAACTATTTAGAAGATTCAAATTTTTGTAACCAAAGGATCATACATCTCTTCACCCAAAACCCCACAAGCACCAAAATACTCTAGGCTTATTTCCACAAATTTGGATGAATTGTGTATCTTGAATGACTTGAATACAATTGGGTATGGGAAATCTAACATGATTGGAGTTCAACCTACAACCACATGGCAAGGTGTCATGAATTACAAGCCATTGTTTTATGTTTGTCTAAAGTTTTGTACATAAATACCATTATGTGAACCATAGATTTTTCCAAAGCTTTATAGTCTAGTGCCATATTTGATGTCCATATTTCAAAATTTTCATTAAACAAATCTCCAAACAACTAAATGTTTAATTTAAAATAGGTATTTAATCATTTAAATGGTTGGAGGAATTCATGGTCACTATGCAAATGGTTGTGGGTTGAAATCACCTTTAAGACATGTAAATGTTACCCATTATTAGATCATGCACACCCAATAACCCAAGAATTTGAGATTGATGTCTACCAAGTAATTTACTAGTGGTTGGGTTCAACCCACCTGGAACCCATTAAAAATATTGTTGTCTATCATAATTATATATGCCCAAAACCATTTGGGAAAAAAGTTCAATGTTTATACAATGTTCTACCACATACTTATGTGTCAAATAAAAAGTGTAACACATTATTAGACAAGAGCTAATCTTCATAACCAAGGCCAATTTTGGAAAGATTATCAAAGGTCAAATTTTGAAAGGATTCCAATTATGTATGTACATTTATATACATAAATCCATAACACCTAGCTTATACAAATGATTATAAAGATGATTTTTTCATTTAGTAAACATCTAATTTCTCATTTGTACAAACACATAAGTTGTTAAGTTGGATAACAACATATATTATAAAGAATTGTGAAACTTTGAGTTTATGGACCTATTGGAATACCTTTCCACATTACAAAAAGGATAAATTAATTGAATGGACAAATGTTACATTAAGTATACATGTTGAATTTAATCATATAATGAATATACAAATCACATCCTTTTGAAAGTGGAGCCACATATTTTCGATAATGGGTTGAAAGCTTCGATTAATGTGGCAATATAATGCAATCCTTTCTTTTTGTTCAATCTTTCCAAACGCTGCAAAACTTTTTGCATTTCTGGTCTTTGATTTGGGTCTTCCTATAAGAAACAAATGTCATAAAAGTTAGATGTTTATTATGAAATTGTCATACATTACAATCAAACCATGGCAAAATGCTCCAATAAATAGGACCATATGCTCATGTCTCAATTTTCATGACATAATTTGAACATATATCCTTCAAAAAAGAATGTTGAAACCAACTTGTGTCTGTATTCAACAACATAATTTTAAATTATTTGAAACTAGGATATTCAAATTGACTTTACATATCAATCATGCAAATGGTTTAAAGGAATTCCAAGTGAAATTGATCGTACCATTTGCATGTGGAAACCTTCTTAAGAAGTTTTACATTCATTAAACAATCCAATTTAACTTATTTCACTAGTAGAAAAAATGTGGTTTGCATAAATTTTAGTCACAAACAACACTTGTGACTAAAAATCAGCTTAATAGGAAATGACAAATTGTGAATAATGCTAGTTGCAAACAACAAATGAAATATTTTTTTTGTAGAATACACTTATGGTGATTTTATACATGTATATAGGGATGAGTTGTTGTGACTACACTTACAACTACAGTGCACACCAATATGTTCACGCTCGGTAGCCCAAGAATGTAACACGTGGCATCATTTGAATTTTCGAAATATTTTTCCAAAAAAATATTTTGTTTTTTTCAACTATCCAATCAAAGCAACTATATTGTGCCATGTGGTGGCCTAAGATTGTGTCACATGGCAACTTAAGATTATAATCATTTAGTGTTAGTTTAAGGTTGGACCATTTATGATAGGCCACTTGGCACCTAAGCTAGGCCTAGGTTAGGCCTCTTAGCCTAACTAAGTGCATAATGTACCTAACCTAATTTCAAGTTAGGCCATTTACAATAGGCCATGTGGCACCTAGGCTAAACCTAGGCCACCTAGCCAATCTAATTTAGATAGGTAGGTATTTAGGTTTAGGTCTAAATTTTTACAACAAAATCCAATTTTATTTTAAGTTTAACCTTTTGGGTGGAGCCTATGTGATTAGCTCCTCCATATGGCAATTGAAAAAATTGAATGTGTTTATTACACCAAACCAACCTACTTATGTAGTTTGTAAATTTGAAACATAAGACAAACAATATGAGATAAAATTTTAGTCGTAACTCCTAATTGCAAAATTGTAGCTTAATTGCAACTATTCATGAACACATACTATTACATAGCCTACCTACTAGGTAACATAAGTTTTTACTAGGTACGTATTCAGATAATATTTATTTGAAGTAAAAAGTTAAATAATCTCTAAATAATTATTTATTTAAAATACATATTTAGATAGCCTCTAAATAAGTATTTATAATTAAATAAGACTATTAGGTAGCTAATGGGTATGTAGGTATGTATGTAGGTACCTAGTAAATAGTTAGGTAGATAAATAGTACATAGGTAGGTGTACATAGTAGGTAGGTAGGGTAGGTAATTAAGTAGGTAGGCATTTAATTAGTGAGTAGGTCTATACATATAAGTAAGTATGTATTATTAAATAATCTATATGTGTAACTACTAGGTAATTTATGTACCTTATGTAACTATAATGTAACTATTATGGTTGCATGTGCAATTAAATGTATATATGATGTTCCAAAAAATACAAAGACATCATGAAAAATCAACCTATTGGAAAGATGAAATAGGTCATAGTTGCAACCTAGTTGAAAAGAAGACCAAAATCCATCCAAATTTGAAAATTAGTCGCATAGGCCACCATTCATAGTCGTAAGCAACATTTAGTCACACATAATCACACAAGGAATGGTTGCAAACAACAAGATTTCTACTAATGTTTCATATTGTTTCAAATATTACATTGAATCCATGATTTTAGGTTTTTGAAAGTTGTTTGACCACAAATTGAATGATAAAATACAAGATTTGGCACAAGATTTACCTTGATGCATTGAAGGGAAATTTGCAAAAATGATTTGGCTTCATTTTGATCAAACCCAATGATTGAATTATTGGTTGCAACATCAAAAATTTGTTGAAATCCATCTTCTTCCTTGTGAACCTCTCGTACCCAGCGAATGAAGTTGTGAATGTAAATTTCATTTCCATCTAAAGTCAATGGTGATCCATTCACAAGTCGAATCAACAATACTCCAAAGCTATACACGTCACTTTTTGCCGATGCTTGATTTGAATGAATTTCTGGTGCCATATATCTGCTTGTTCCTGGCCTAGAAGTTGAAGCTAATGCAATTTGAATTAAAAATTTCAAAAAAATCAATAATTTCAAGGGGCGTTGTGTGCATAGAATATACATGTTGAAATTCATAGAAACCACACCCAAGATGCTCTAATATCAATAGGAAACTTGATTTTTTTTCAATCACAAAAGTTGTAATCCTTGTGTCATTATTTGTGCACACATAAAAATAATTTTGTAATATAAAATGTGTAATTTCATGAATTATTACATTAAGTGTTTTACAAATATTCATTTTAAATTGTGATTGTTTACCATATTTATTCCATGACCTATAATAATGAAAATATAAAGTTAATAAATTGTGGTTCACAAGAGTGTTCAAATTTGTAAGGTTCATAATTGCACTAAGATATAATGCCCATGCACTTAATTAACAAAAAAAAAGTGGTGGGGCACATACCACATTTTCATCCCTGCCATTTAAAAATTTTGCTGACCCAAAATCAGCCAATTTTGGGGTGTAATATTTATCCAAAAGGATATTTTGTGGTTTGATGTCAAGATGAAGAATTGCTGGATCACATTTATGATGCAAGTGTGCCAATCCTTGGGCAACCCCTGTAATGATGCATATTCGTTTATCCCAATCCAAAAGCTTATCTTCATAGAGCCATTTGTCAAGAGATGAATTTGAAATGTATTCATACACTACCATGTGCTTTGAACTTTCGATACAATAGCCCAAAAGACGAACCAAATTGATATGTTGAATTGATCCCAAGGTGTTCATTTCTGATATGAAAGATTTTTTTGCACCTTCATTATGTTCACCACTCCATTCCAAAACTTTAATCGCAATCTGGTGTTTTTCCAACAACCTTGATACACTTGACCAGAGGCTCCTTTCCCCAATATGTTTCCAAGATTCAATTCATTGTATGTAAAAGATTGAATATTCAATTTAAATGGCAATGATTCTATTGTGGGTTGGTATTCATCTAACATCCATTTCAACCATTTTCGATTTTCCAATATAAAATAATCATCTGGTTTAAAATGGTGAAGTTTATCCATGGTGTCTAATGCCATTTGATAATTGTTTAAACTCCAATTTGTGTCGGCATAAATTGTTAAAGTGAATGCATTGTTTGGTTCAAGAACATCAGCCTTTTCCAGGTCTTCCAAAGCTCCTTGATGATCATCCAACATTCTTTTGGCATATCCACGAACATTCAAAATGAATGCATTATTTGGTTCAAGAACATCAACCTGGTCAAAGTCTTCTAAAGCTCCTTCATAGTCATCCAACATCCCTTTGACCACTCCACGAATTTGCAAAGTGAGTGCATTGTTTGGTTCAAAAACATTAGCCTTATCAAGGTCTTCTAAAGCTCCTTGATAATCATCCAACTTCCTTTTGACCATTCCACGAATCTGCAAAGTGAATGCATTGTTTGGTTCAAAAACATCAGCTTTATCAAGGTCCTCCAAAGCTCCTTGATAGTCATTCAACATCCATTTGACCTCTCCACGAATTCGCAAAATGAATGCATTGTTTGGTTCAAAAACATAAGCCTTGTCAAGGTCCTCGAAAGCTCCTTCATAATCATCCAACGTCCTTTTGACCATTCCACGAATCTGCAAAGTCAATGCATTGTTTGGTTCAAAAACATTAGCCTTGTCAAGGTCCTCCAAAGCTCCTTGATAGTTATGCAACATCCATTTGACCTGTCCACGAGTCCGCAAAACGAATGCATCATTTGGTTCAAGAACATAAGCCTTGTCAAGGTCTTCCAAAGCTCCTTGACAATCATGCAACATCTTTTTGACCTCTCCACGAGCTTTCAAAGTGAATGCATCGTTTAGTTCAAGAACATTAGCCTTATCAAGGTCCTCCAAAGCTCCTTGATAATCATGCAACATTATTTTGACATCTCCACGAACACTCAAAGTGGATGCATTGTTTGGTTCAAAAACATTAGCCTTATCAAGGTCCTCCAAAGCTCCTTGATAGTCATTCAACATTCGTTTGGCATTTCCACGAAAATGCAAAGTGAATGCATTATTTGGCTCAAGAACATCAGCCTTGTCAAGGTCCTCCAAAGCTCCTTGATAATTATCCAACATCCATTTGACCTCCCCACGAATTTGTAAAATGAATGCACTGTTTGGTTCAAAAACATCAGCCTTGTCAAGGTCCTCCAAAGCTCCTTGATAGTCACACAACATCCTTTTGACCTTTCCACGAGTTTTCAAAGTGAATGCATTGTTTGGTTCAAAAACATTAGCCTTATCAAGGTCTTCGGAAGCTCCTTGATAATCATGCAACATTATTTTGACATTTCCACGATCACTCAAAGTGGATGCCTTGTTTGGTTTAAGAATGTCGGCCTTGTCAAGGTTTTCCAAAGCTCCTTGATAGTCACCCCACATCCTTTTGACCACTCCACGAATATGAAAAGTGAATGCATTGTTTGGTTCAAGAACGTCAGCCTTGTCAAGGTCCTCCAAAGCTCCTTGATAATCACCCCGCATCCTTTTGACCTTTGCACGAGTTTTCAAAGTGAATGCATCGTTTGGTTCAAAAACATCAACCTTCTCAAGGTTTTCCAAAGCTTCTTGATGATCATGCAACAATCCTTTGAAATATCCACGAACATTCAAAATGAATGCATTATTTGGTTTAAGAACATCAACTTGGTCAAAGTCCTTTAAAGCTCCTTCATAGTCATCCAACATCCCTTTGACCATTCCACGAATCTGCAAAGTGAATGCATTGTTTGGTTCAAAAACATCAGCCTTATCAAGGTCCTCCAAAGCTCCTTGATAGTCATTCAACCTCCATTTGGCATTTCCACGAATTTGCAAAGTGGATGCATTGTTTGGTTCAAGAACATTAGCCTTATTAAGGTCCTCCAAAGTTCCTGGATAATCATGTAACATGTTTTTGACTTCTCCACGAGTTTTCAAAATGAATGCATTATTTGGTTCGAGAACATTAGCTTCGTCAAGGTCCTCCAAAGCTCCTTGATAGTTATGCAACATCCATTTGACCTGTCCACGAGTCCGCAAAACGAATGCATCGTTTGGTTCAAGAACATAAGCCTTGTCAAGGTCTTCCAAAGCTCCTTGACAATCATGCAACATCTTTTTGACCTCTCCACGAGCTTTCAAAGTGAATGCATCGTTTGGTTCAAGAACATTAGCCTTATCAAGGTCCTCCAAAGCTCCTTGACAATCATGCAACATTATTTTGACATCTCCACGAACATTCAAAATGGATGCATTGTTTGGTTCAAAAACATCAGCCTTATCAAGGTCCTCCAAAGCTCCTTGATAGTCATTCAACATCCGTTTGGCATTTCCACGAATATGCAAAATGAATGCATTGTTTGGTTCAAGAACATCAGCCTTGTCAAGGTCCTCCAAAGCTCCTTGATAATTATGCAACATCCATTTAACCTCCCCACGAATTTGCAAGATAAATGCATTGTTTGGTTCAAAAACATCAGCCTTGTCAAGGTCCTCCAAAGCTCCTTGATAGTCACACAACATCCTTTTGACCTTTCCACGAGTTTTCAAAGTGAATGCATTGTTTGGTTCAAGAACATCGGCCTTGTCAAGGTCTTCCAAAGCTCCTTGATAATCATCCAACATTTTTTTGACCATTCCACGAATATGCAAAGTGAATGCATTGTTTTGTTCAAGAACGTCAGCCTTGTCAAGGTCTTCCAAAGCTCCTTGATAGTTATTTAATATCCATTTGACCTTTCCACAAGTTCGTAAAATGCATGCATTGTTTGGTTCAAGAACATCAGCCTTGTCAAGGTCCTCCAAAACTCCTTGAACATGCAACATCTTTAATTTGACTTTTGCATGAATTCTCAAAATGGATGCATTGTCATAAGCTTTGTCGAGGCCCTCGAAAGCTCCTTGATAATCATGCAACATTTATTTGACATCTTCACAAGTATTCAAAGTGAATGCATTATTTGGTTCAAGAACATTAGCCTTGTCAAGGTCTTCCAAAGCTCCTTGATAATCATTTAACCTCCTTTTGACCACTGCACAAATTTGCAAAGTGAATGTTGTTTGGGTCAAGAACATCAGTCTTGTCAAGGTCCTCAAAAGCTCCTAGATAATCATGCAACATTTTTTTGACATGTCCACGCGTGTTCAAAATGAATGCATTATTTGGTTTAAAAACATCAGCCTTATCAAGGTCCTTGAAAGTTCTTTGATAATCACCCAACATCTTTTTGACCTCTCCACGAGTTTTCAAAGTGAATACATTGTTTGGTTCAAAAACATTAGTTTTATCAAGGTCCTTGAAAGCTCCTGGATAATCCCCCAACATCTTTTTGACCTTTCCATGAGTTTTCAAAGTGAATGCATTGTTTAGTTTAAGAACATCAACCTTGTCAAGGTCTTCAAAGGCTTATTGATAATCAACCAACATCCTTTTAACGTGTTCAAAACTACTCAAAGTGGATGCATTGTTTGGGTCAAGAAGATGAGTCTTGTGAATATTCTCCAAGGGTACTCTTTGATAATCATGCAACATATATTTGACATTTTTTCACAAGTTTTCAAAGTGAATGGATTGTTTGGTTCAAGAACATGAACCTTGTCAAGGTCCTCCAAGGCTATTTGATAATTTTTCAACACCTTTTTCACATTTCCATGTGTGTTATTTAAATGACCCCATTGTTTAATTCATGAACACTAGCCTTGTGAAGGTCCTCTATGACTTTTTCATAAGCATTTCATTTGTCAAGAACATGAAATAATGGAATATATATATATATATTGAACATGAAACAAAATATTTGTGATGTAATCATTACTTGCACAATGATTGGCATACATAATTCTTATCATTGATGATTATTCCACTTAGTTTAAATAATGTGATTTGGTAATAAACATTCCATTACATTATGCAATTTGTTCAATTCAATAAATGTAGATAAAAGATGTGCGTCCTAATAAAAATTAACAAAATCCATTTCTCAATGGAGCTAAGGTGGCAAGCATCTCTAGGAAAATTTTGATTTAACTAACAACATTATTTCAAGGAACTTAAAATTTTTGGAACCAATAGGCATAAGTGTAACAACACTTTCACCCTAAATGTTTTTTAAAAGTCACCCTAAAATTTCCAAAAAAGGGATTTGCAGCAAAATAATCTATATGTAAAAACTTGTGTTGCCTTTTGGTGATTTTTGCCAAAAAAATTGATTGTCATTATTTTGTATCATGTCTTATTATTGAAATATTCTCTCTTCCCATTCCCTTGTCATGCAACTTGAATGTTAACAAAATTGATTTGGTCCAAACATAAATGGGCAAATGATAAATTACAAAGAACAAATTATTGAATAATTCAAAACATGCATTGATGTAGTTAGTTCTCGTGTTGATATTCCATTTCAATGTGATTTGAATGACAAACTTGATCATTGTTGAACAATATTGTTGCACAACTCCATCATGTGCATATTAACATGCATATGCACAAACCTTGTCTAAAATTATTGTTGTTGAATGGGATTCTTTCCTTGGCAAATGTTACTATTGTAGTATTCTATTTATGCGAAATTCATAACTTTCAATTGTTGCAAAACTATTTGGAGTAGCTAGCTAGTGCGAGTCCCACTTTTGTTCAAATTAAACTCTTTAATAATCCCATTTGAAACCTAAGTATATCATATTCATCTTTTAATTATTCACTCATTCCATTCATCACAACCTTCATACCTTCATATCCCTAAATAAGACCACAAACCTAGTTTCAACAATGCAAGACATATTCAGTTCAAGATGATAAAAGTTTGCGTGTGAAACACATACCTACAAATTTTGAGAAATTGAAAAAGATATGATGTTCAAATGACCTAGATAGTTTTTGTTGTCATTTTGTGTTGGTTGCTAGCCCAATGAAATGCATGTGAACACTATGGCAATCAAGAAAAACACCAAGTTAGCCCACCTTAATAGAAAATCATGATAGATGAGCCTTTCTACTAATTTGAATCACTATACTATCATTACTTGAGGTCAAATATTCATAACATTACTAATGTGTTCAAGGACATGGAACCAAAGTTTTGGTGTTTGAGACATACCAAGTTTGACATAAAAGACGTGATGATATGTGAGAAGCATTTGCACATGATGATTGGATGATGAACACTTTTCTTGTTGTTGCATTGAACCACAAAGCCGTATAAACATATGCGAGAAGATTGATGGCAATAGCCCAACAAGAGAACCAACCTTGATAAAAATTTGTAGCAAACTCGTGGATGCAAATTTGAGCTAATGGAGAACTAGTCCAGTGGATTCCTTGCATTTATGCTGGACTAGCGAACATCTTGGAAGGTGCTTATGATTAGAGGTTGAGAGAAAGGATCCAAGTGGTCCTTCTAGGATGGTGCGTACCGTGTGCCACAATTTAGGCCGGTTAAAGTTTTCTGTGCTACTCGCTTAGAACTTTACTCAGGAATATATTATTGCAGCTGGATGCTTTTCTATCTTTTTTCTTGTCGTCTTGTGCTTTCACATTGCTCAAGATTGGAAGTCTTTAATAAAGGGATGCAATCCGTGGGTGAGTACTAGACCTGCAACTTCCTGTGATCACTAATTTTTTGGGCTATAAGATAATGGATGCAAGTGGTCATTGATGGATTGCACCGACCATGTGTCAGCAAAGAAAAGTGAGGCCGGTTAGCAAGACTTAGTCAGAACTTTCCTCTTATATAGATTATATCAACTATTTGCTTTGCGTAGCTTTTTCTCCCCTCGCTACCTGCTGGGAAACATTGTTCATAATTTCATTTACCATAAAGTCATGGCACATGCCCCCTGTTGATGCTTGGCCGCAAACTTGAGCATGTGTAGGTTTTAGACTTGAAAATTTTCCTGTGATGGGTGCTTTTCAGGCGTTACAGAATTGATGTATTTGGTCATTGTTTGATAATGCACAACCTGAGTCAGCAGATATAATTGGGGTTGTTGGAGCTGGAACTAGTGAAATTTTTAGTGCCTGAAATTCGCCATTTCGCCTTTTCCCAAGCAACATGGTTAAGGGAACTTTTTGAAAAAATCCTAAAAAATTTGTCACATTTTCAGGAAGAAGAGAGTTATAAAATAGCCAAAAAATAATAATTTGAAGGATTTGGGCAGATTTCTAGCTTTCTTCTTTTGAAATCCCCATATTTATAGGTTCTATTGGTTCACCAACATGTAATAAGATTGCCATAATTTTTACTTCTTTATTTGTCTTGTAACCAGATCTGACTAAATCCTCTTGTGGCTAATGGCCAGTTTTGATGTGACATGAGAAAATTGAAAAAAGGAAACACTGGCTGGACCCTCTGAATTGTTCGTTTGTCAGCAAAGAAGACTTATCGGCCGTTTGAAGTGCTCCCCAAGTAAAGTGGCCCATTTGAGAACTTGCCTTTGGCATACATACAATAGTAAGGCAATAGAAATGGTCTGCTGACATGTGAGCTGTTGAATCTTCATCACATGCTCACTGGTCATGCCTGCATGTATTGGAGTTGGGCATACATTAGAGAAATCGGTAAATTCACCGGGAGTTTCACAGGGTGTGTCATGCCCTATTAATAGGGGTCTTAAGGTGGAGGTGGGAAAGGGTTTGTTTTTTTCCAGAGTGGGTGGGTTTCAGCCTTTAAATATTTATTTTTGGTTGTTGGAGGTGTGAAGGGATACTTGGATTTATCCCAAATTTTGTAATTTTTAAAATAATTGGTTGTGGGTTCATGTTCCAGGGTTTAGAGTTAAGGGGGTTCATGTTGTTAAGCTCCTGAGTCTCAAATTTGAAATGCACCTCATCAAAGTCTTCCTTCACAAAGGTTTCTTTTGCAATGTCTTGGTCACACACCATTGCTATTAACTTGCTTTAGATCTCATTGAGCTCATTTTTTTATATATCTGAAGATTTTTGCATAGCTAACATGTCTTCTAGCAATGCTATGATTTTTGTATTAATTATGCTGCTCATGATATTGAATTCTTTAATCAATTGTACAACTTCAATGTTTGCATTTGTGATAGCTTTTTTCTTCATGTCTACCATCAAGATTTCTATTAGATGTGAAATATGGGTGTCCAAGGTTTCTATATTGCAATGAAGAGCTATGACCTTCAACAACTAAGCTTCATTTTGCTGTTGGAGTACACTGGAGTTACATTGGGATATTTTTGCATTGCTTAGTTTTTGATATCAAAGTTGTCTTTCCATGACTGTGGGAGTCCTTCATGGTCACCACTAGTGCCACTCAAACTTTAACATCCATGGATGTGGCACCTCCCAACTGGGGCTTTGGTGAAACATACCAAGGATCCCAAGTACTATGGAAATCCTACCAAATAATTATTTCCCACATTGTTTGACACTTTCTTAATGGCGCAATACATAGAGATTAAATCATTCAAGCTGGAAGATTTTTCAGATTACCAGCCTATAAAAAGCATATTGTTTAGACTGTGGGTGGAAAATTTCGATCCATTTGGAAAAAAATTAGCAGATTAGGACAACCCATGTCTGTGTGTAAAGATTTGGAGGAGAAGATTTCTGAAGGGATCTGTCATGAGAAAAAGCTCTTGCAGTTTGACATAAGCGCAGCCAGATGGGATTCAACATATGCTGGAAAACTAAGGATATAGGATTCTTCAAAATGTAGAATCATTTGATTTCAAATGACATCCTCTATCCTCTCCCCTGCACTGCCTTTCCCTGCTTTGAGTTCCCAACTATGAAAAAAAAAACCTTATTTCCTTGCAAGGTGTTGGAGGCAAAAATGGTAGAGAGGGAAGATGCATTCAAGTCCCTTCCCCTCTTCAAGTTTCTTGCTCAAGAGAAAAGCCTTATTTTCTTTGCTAGGTGACAGATGCTAAAATGTACACAGGGGAATTGCATTTTATTAGCATGGCCTTCTTCAAGAGCTTTCCCCTCTTCAGACATCGCACTTCAAAAAAATCTTTATTTTCCCTGAAATGTGATCGAAACAAAAATGTACAGAAGGAAATTTCATTTTGTTCCCAGGTTCTTCATCAAATTTTCCCTGCTTCAGCTTCAATACTGTGTAAAAACCCTTCCTTTTCCCCTAAATGAAAATAGAATAAGGAGTTTGCATTTCCCATTCAATTACAAAGGGGATCCCTTGAGATTCTCAGATTTTCAAACAGAGGATCCCTCACAAGTTTCTTGTGTTGGGTGACCCAGCACCCACACTGGTAGCATAGTAAGAACCCAAATTTTCATTTAAATTGCTTCCGACTATTACAAATACCCATGCTGATGTTAGAATATGGTTTGTGAGATTTTTTGGGCTTAATATGGTCACTAAGTGGCCTCGCTAAAAAAGGTGAAGGTATCAGTGGCAGGAGCTGGTTCACCCTGGCCGTGAGGTGTGTAAGATGAGGGCGGAGCCTGAGTCGCACTCACTGACCCTGACTTGACCCGCCCAAGAAAATGCCCTCCCCTTGTGAAAAGATTTTTAAGCATTTAATATAACTTTTTATCTTTTGCTTATCTTTCCGTACCACCTTAATAAGGTCTACTGTCCTGAGATCTTACAGGGTTCTTATGGGAACCATGACATTACGCCATACAACCCAGGCCATTGAAAATGATCAACCAAATTTCAGCTGAAAAATCTTTATGCACCAAATGTCCTCTTCACAGGACTTCCTGGAGGGAGGTCCTGCCAACAAGGGCGATAAGGAAGTTCACCAATTCCATAGGGAAGAGGACTCTCCCCAATAGAAGAATACTTTCTAGAGTCATTTATTATGCCTGTTCTCTGTGACATACATCAGCAAGTGTTCAGTACGCATTGGTTCATACTACAACAATTTTATTGTTTTGTATGGGTTTGTGCTGTTCTTTTCAAAATAATTTTCATTTGGCAAAGTGGTAGTCTTTTTTGTTGAAAAACCACATTTTACACCCTCAAACATGTTAAAATTTCCAAGTTTTTCTCAAAGAAATATAGTAAAATTGATTTTGTTGGAATTGTCAACACACATTTGGATTGTTGATGATAGTTCATTATTGATTTTGCAACACAAAGGTTTCAGTTTTCTATCAAAGGTTATGAATATTTCCCTCCAAATATTATCAACTATGTATTACTCTTTCCTTGGCAACATCTACTATTAGTATCTTCACATTCTTGACAAAATGTTTGTAGAATTGGCCAAATTTCATATAATGTCAACATTTCTTGTAGTTATCAACACATCCATAAATGTAATACATCACATTTTCAACAAACTTTAGTCATGCTTGGGAATGCAAGTAAAATCTCTGAGGCAAATCCCATAAAATATGCATAGTTGATCAAAATTATTTGATCAAGTAGATGTACAAATCAAATTGAAATCATGTTGACATTTAAATCAAACTAATACTATTGTGACCGGACAGAGGGTCACTTGGAATTCCATAGTGTTCACACTATGTTCATTTTAGAGTTTAGGTTTTGTTTTAAGTTGTTGTCAACCTTCTCCATGCAGGCGGCGGGGTCTATTTCATTACTATTTGTTAGTGGCTTTGAGTAGGAAGCTTTGTTGTTTGTGTGTTATGTGAAACATGTTGGTAGATGAAGGAATGGGTGGCCAAGTGCGTTTCAAGCATGCAAGGGAGAGGAGGAGCAAATGCAATTGGACCAAGATAAGAAGGGGAAATCGAAGGTGAAAAAATAGGTATGAGTTTTTGCATGATATTTGTGGTAGATTATATTAGGAGCTTGTTGAAGTAAGTAGTGGCTATGTTTTTTTTCCGTTGTGCCAGTAGCTACACCATGGCATGTGTTGTGTTTTTCTTAGTTTTAAACTTTATAAGGGCTTGATGTTGAGGGCTGATGATGCACATATGAAGTTTGAGATGTAGATTCTGGAGCATGTAGGGGAATTGCATTTGTATGGACCTGGGTGGAATCATTATTAAAGTAGCACACATGTGATGAGTAAAAGCTAGAAACTTGAGAGGGTATCCTTGGTTGGGATAGAATGTGGGTCCAATTTGGGAGAAATCATAGAAATATCCTTAGATTACTGTAAACACAACTCTATTTTTTCCCAAGTTGTTGCAAATCAACATGGCATATGTGTTCATCTTTAGTTCGAAACCAAAACTCATTTTGTTTTGTAAAACTAAAACAAGCGTTTTCTTGCATTGCATCATAGCATAGAGCGAATGGTTTAGCAAGTCACAACGAACCGAAAGAACACAGAAGGCTTTGACCTCAAGCCAGACCCCACTAAAACATGTACTAACCATACCAGTAATTGTTACTAATAGTAGTTAGACGGATACTACATGTAGATCCAGAAGGGACTAAATGGTAGGAAGTGCCTAAAGTTCATTTGGGTACAAAGATGTATGCTATGTTGGAACAAAAAAACCATTGTATTATGACAATGCTTAAATGGCAAAATATATGTTATAGCAGTCGAAGGTTCAACATTTGGATTCATGATGTAGGGATGTTCTCCATACCTTTTTCTTTTGGTTACACTATATTGCCAATGAACTAGATAACAATAATTTCATTGGATCACTAAAGTAGCCTATCTAATTTTTATTTTTTTTAAACCTAGGTCGGCCGGTAGGTGCCATAAAACAATAATTGGCCAACACTAGTGCAAACTCTAAGCCATGGCCACTCACTTGTATTAAGCAAAAAATGATAAAATAATCTTTTTTATGCTTATTGACTACCGCATGAACACACTAGGCAAAAAAAATTGGAATCCACACCTTTTTCCACATGTGGCAAATTTGTACACTTCTAAAACATTCATCCAATAACTCATCATAAAAATCAATTTGGTATTCTCATTAATAAATTGAAATTAAATAATTAACCTTTAGTATTATATGATTACAAAATTGCACAATATTAAAAAAAATTAGTTATCAAACCTTTTAGGAACCATTTAATTGTTAGGGTGAAACAAACCTAAAGAAACCCAACAAGAATGAACATGGCCATAACCTTGTGATTCAATTGCATCTCCATTGTAACTACTACCTTTTATCTATTAACAACTACTTACTTTAAATCATTATCTAATAATCAACCTAACTTAACTTATTAATTAATGTATCTTATATAACACCTAAGCTAAACTTTGTTGAGGACTAGGCCTAGGTTGAGTGTTGGTATAATCTCAAGCACAAAAATTTCTCAGCAACTAAACAAATGTTTGAGTTTTAATGTCGCAACCGTAGCTTTGGGCTTGCAATCAAGGCAAAGGGGTTATAAGGTTGCGGACCAAGAGGAAGCCCGAAAGTCAAAGCAAAGAGGTCGCAAGGGTGTGGGCCAAGAAGAAGCCCGGGAGTCACATCACATACTCCTGGGAGTGTAAGAAAGTGTGAAGGAGTATGAGGGAGTGAACCCTCACATTCTCAAGGCAACTCGCACTTTGGGAGATGGAGTCCCAATGGACTCCCGAAACTTTAGAGAGCGATTTCAGGGGCTAAAACTAAATGGCTTGTGGCGTTCCGTATATCATTGGAAAGCTCTTGGAACTTAGATGTCTAAAATGGGCTCTCATTTTTCATTTGGATGTCTGAAGCACAAGTTATGGCCAAAAGAAAGGCCGGAAGTCAAACTATCAGTTTGACTTTGAACCCAAAAAAGTCAGGAATTGACCCGATTTACTTGGTTGCAAAGGGTGTGCAACGTACCATTAGAAAGCTCTCGACGAGAGCTACAACTTTGCTTCAAACCGCATCTCGATCCAAGGTCTGCTTGCAAAGTTATGGGCCCCAAAATTGCGGAAGTCCTAACTGGCGCGATTTTGGGACCCCCCCTCAGGAGTCCCGGGAGAGAAAAGCCATTTGGATGTGGGCTCCGTGGCCAGCCACAGAGTATACTATAAGGGGGAAGGTGGTGGCTTCCCCCAAGTCCGGGCCGTGGTGAGTCTAGTGTGTGCATGTTGCTCGTGGTTCGTCCTAGCACCAAAGGTGCTCCAACTATGCACTAACCACTTTGTGTGGGTTGTGTGTAAGCCCGTGTGAGTAAATGAAGCTTGTCAACTCTTCCTAGTCCCATCCCGGAGCTCCAACACGCCCTTCTACCCTTCAAAGTGTTGTGAGCTAGGGAGCGTGCCCCAACTCCTCCCTCTTTCGTTGTCTTCTATTTGGACTCACATTTGAGTCCTTCAAGGAATTGGGAGTGCGTCATTTGAGAGATACCAAAAATCAATTATTGATTTGACAAACATATGTTAACATAAATTGCACAAATCCTAGGCACTTATTTTGACATTCTTTACAACCATGATGTAATTTTTAAAAAATCCTATTGACTATATTAGAGCTTGGATTGTTTCCCTTAGTCCAAGCTCTCATATAGTTAAACATGCACAATATATGAACTAACTACAAACCCTCCATTTAAGGGGCCCATTCCACCTGGAATGTGGTGAGCTGATGATGTTCAATTGGGTGGTAAATGGTTTTTAGTTGAAGGTTTGTTTTTAAATGTAACTAATATTCCTTGGTGCTTTTCATTGTCGATTCACATCATGCAAGGTTGTTTTCCACTGTTGATGGCAGCACCACAAGTGGAAGCAGCAGCTTGTCCCACCCAAGGAAAAAATCTAAAACCTATATATATGGGTCCTTTATAGGACACCAAAACAAGTCACCAATTTGGAATAGTCGACGTATATTTATGAATGCACCAAAGCTGGTAGGGTGAACCCAAATCTCATTACATGGTAGTGGGTTTTGCCAAGGCATCTTCCAAGGTCTAGAGCATATTAGTATCCACTAGTGCATCATCCACAAAATGCCTATTATGGCTAAGTTGTGGGTGGACCTCCAGTGAGTTACTATCTGGTTTCACCTTGGTAACCCATTTTGTGATAAATAGGTGTTGTCCATATGTTGGTAGATAGGTAACAAGGGGTGTGTCCCCCACTATGAACTTGCCATTTACATTCAAAAATATCTTAAGGTGAAAGAAGAATTATGGAAATTCAAATATTTCAACATGCAAAAATATAATCTTCAAAAAATCCTTTAAAAAAACCAAAATCTTTCAAGATAATATAAATTTGTAACTAGTATCAAGTTTTAGCACAAGCCAAAACATCATCTTTCAAAAATCCTCATATGAAAATAAACCTAATATCTAGGAACCAAAATCCCTTTAATCTATTATACTCTATAATGAATCTAAACACAATATCCTTGCCTTCCTAGGCAATGCCAACAATAAAACAAATAACTAGTATGTAAGAAGATGATTTGTACATAGGTAAGGACCAGTTTTTTTTAAAAGTAATTGAATTAACTACGATCGTTAATAAAAGAACTAGAACCCAACAAAAAAATGTTTCCAAAACACTTACCATTCATTTTCCATGGTGCACTGGTGGGTGTTGGTTCATTAAGACTATGAGAAACTTTGACATGGCTACCCAACTGACATAAACCCGAAGTCTATGCCAAGAACTCGAAAAAAAAAAGGTTTTCCTTTCAATATTCAATTGGTGGCAAATTGGCCAATTCCAACACTTTTGTCTATTGTTGGTGAACATTTGGCCCTAGTAGATTCAATGTTTAGCTTGACTTTCAAAGCAACTAAATGTTATAGGAAGTTTCCATGTATAGGGGATTTGAACTAGGCGCCAGCAAAATGCAAACACTTTGCAATATCTCTCTACTTTTATTTATGTCCCTACTTAAGTTAAATATTATAATTTATCAGAATTGTTTTGCATTCGGCATATACTAGACTTTGGCAAGTTATGTTGTTTTCAATTGATGTTGAGGATATTAAGCCACACTTGTTTGTGTCTGTGCTTGAAGTGGTCAGCGATGGGTAGTCTTTCAAAATTTTGCTCCTAGTGATGGTTAGCTCCTAGCTCATAGCGACAACTCTTGTTGGTCATTCTCATTTTATTATTCTATTATTTGTCTTGATGATTATAATCCAATTGTTCATGGGTGTTTTATTTCAAATAATAAATTGCAAGGGCCGAACTAATCTTGCAAATGGTATGTTTTATTAGTCGAATTCAGAATTTGTTTGCAGTTCCAAATATTGAAATGGTTTCTTCGCTTTGAAATTTTGATTTTTTCATAAAGTTGCCTACTTCATTTTTTTTTGGTAATGTTTAATTAGATTTCCCCTTAAAGGTTGTATTGATCTATATTGCAATTATACCCTTTGATTTGCACGTATAATAGTGGCACTACAACAACCTTATGTTGAGTGGAATGAAACATATGATCTTCAAGGCACACTTCATGGCTGGCATGCAATTACTATCCAAAATGATGTCAATCCCTACTATAATGGACCCTGGTTTGGGGTGTTGTGTGATTTTAACACATGCCCAACCTATAAAATTATTAGTTTTTGAGTTTCTATATCACTTACCCTCTTGATAAGCTTTCAAAGCTTTCATAACTTTCTATTATATACAGAACTTGAGTTCTCAAACTATAAATGATGATGCTCTTATAAGAAATCTAGTGATAAATCCAATGGAAATTATATTGTTGAATCTATTTGTTTAGTGCACTTGTTGTAGAGGATTTGTTTGAAAGTAGAATTAACTTTAACTTTGAAACACATAAGCCAAGTGGGAAACATTTGAGTCTTGCAAGGAGCTCATAGGACTAGATCTTCAAGGCCAATTGTTTCAAGCTATTGGAAACCTTACCAATCTTCAATTCTTGTAAGTAATCTTTGTACATAAGGGTTCAAGCATGATTGGGGTACCACATTTGAATCTTAAGGACTCACTCCAAGGACTCTCAAATTCATCTTTTTTTTTTCTTTTTTTTTTCCATGACATGTCTTACATTTCACCTTTTTTTGGTCATATCAAATGAAATTTTGCTCCAAATTTTATACAAGCCTTTAAATTATTTATTATTTTCGCTTATGAAGGTGAGAATAATAAAATTTATCCAATGTGGGCCAAAATTCCTAGAGATTTGACTTATTTAAATTTTTTACATTACAAATAGGGCATTTGGTTCTTATCACATTCATACATTTTATACACATTAACATATAAAGTGTTTGTGATAAAAATCTTGGGCCAAAAAAATTATTTTGACATTCCTTATGAGTCCTTGAATTTTTTTTCCTCATGAGACAAAGTCTTGGATTTTTTTCAAGGATTTGGTAGGAATATTAAACTTGTTTAAATTTGACATTCTATTCATAAAATAATTCATGTGTAATGTATCTATTTATGAATAAAATCAAACTTTCAATATGAATGTGTAATTAAATTTCAACAACATATTTAAGTGAGGGGGTCCAAGGAATGGAAAATGAGATAGTCTTTTCAGGTACTCCAACCATGCTTTGACCCATAAGACTTATTTTTCACAATGGTAGGTATAGGAGAAGGGTTTTTGTTAAACTAGAGGTGCCTTCCATAACTTCAAAAACACTTTTAGTAGGGATTTTTCATGAAGTGGAAAGCCTTGTGCTACATAAGCATCCTAAAAAGACAATAAAAATATATTTTTTTTTTACAAATTTTCTATGGTTTTTTAAAGTAATAACATGGGCACAACATTGATTATTATGCTTGAATGATTCAACATTTTTTTGGATTGGCCAATCAACAATAGGTACCTAATGTGAAGATGAACTTGACATGCAAAACATTAATCTAGCAATATAATTTGCTACAACATATTAAAGCAAAAACCAAATAAAACATGGGATCTTTCTTATGTTAGTTTTAAGTTGTTTCTTGTTGGATTTGCGATAAGTGGCAAACCAAGACTCTCTGGAAATCTCCCAAATGAGATTTCAAACTTCCATAACTTGTTGAAATTATAAGAATTGATAACTTTAGGAAAACTTTTGGTAATTTTCTAGCTAAAATAGGTTTTTAGCAATGTGCATGTGAATGAGATCCACAAATATATATATAAAGGGCATCAACATTCATAGCCAAATAAAATCCTTTTTGCCAAAATATTGATATTAACATAAAATACATTTAGGAAATTTTTGAAATAATTAAAAGTGCCAAAATCAATGTGTTCAAAGTGCATACTTGCTCAAATTAAAGTGCAAAGATAAGTTTGGAGTATGAAAAAATATTTTTCCTCACAAAACCGTCAATGGCAATTTATGAAAGTTTATAAATTAGAAATAACATTGCATTGCCACATGACTACCATGCAATGTTTCCTTGCTATCCATTAAATTTTCATCTATGTTTAAGGTTTATGAATGAAAAAGTGACATAATTTGGGGCATTAAAAAATGTAGACATCTTGAAAACAAATTGAAAACACATGATGAATGTTTTCCACAACCTTGCACTCATGAAAACAATGGGATGAGATATTTGGATTATTACTTGTGGTAGGGATCTCCATGGCAACAATTTTATTGGACATATACCAAATTTTCAAATGGATTTCTTGCAACATTTGTAAGCTATTAAGCATCCAAATTCCTTCAACTTGCTTTTAGAAATTTGAAATTTGGGCACATGTTACAATTTGTTGATGTCATCCAGATTCCATATCTAAGTTTGAAAGGATATTCTTATCATATGAATTTTGACAAAAGTAACTCAATTGGGGGGCATTTGGAATCAATTTACATTGTGGAATTATAGATATTTGAGTGGGAATGCATTAAGTGGGCAAATAACATACACTTTCATTCAATCTTTGGAAGACAAAATTAAAAAAATTTATCATTGTAAATGTTGGATTTGTCCTCAAATAAATTGATTGGCATCATGCCTTAAATGCCAATTGCCACTTCGCACCTAACTCAATTGTAAGTGATTGAACAAACCTTGAAACTTTAATAGCTAGTTGAAGCTCTTTTTTTGCTTATAATAAACAATAGTATCTATATGCAAGTCAAGAAAAATGCATAAAAAAATCTTTGATACATAAGGTCCTTGATGTTTTGTCCATACCCTAAGCTCTAAATTCAATTGTAAATGTTTTTAAGCTTATCAACACACGTGGAATTTTTTTTTCTCACTTTAGTTTGGGTGCAATCATATGTACTTAAAATTAATACATTAGAAGGATGTTTGTGTCACTTTGCATAATGGACATTGAAGTGTTTGTCAACTTGTGGTGGAATCTTGAATATTATGACGATTTCATCAATGTTCATGTTCATGTTGTATTTTAGCTAGATTGTATAGATGATTAAATAAGGGTAGACAACTAACGAAGACATGCAAAGAATGTTATTATTGAATATATGAATAAGAATCTTTAGAAGAGGTGGTTATTTGGAAACATGGATGCTTGAATAATTTTAAAACAAGGACTAGGGAAACCTCTATGAAATTCCTAAAATAGCCAATCCCACAAATGTTGATTGTAGAAACATCAACCATAATCAACTTGATGGAACTCTTGATGCCTTTCTTGGATTATTGACCAACATTATTAGAATCACCAACTTGGATATTTCATACAACAAATTTTTGGGGAATGTTTCAAGCTCATTCCATAACTTTAATGTTGGTTTTTCAGTGTTGTGAATAAACAAAAACATTCCATTGAAGTGGTTGCATCATGTTTTCTTTTCCCTTCTAATGTAACATTGGAAATTTTGATCGTATTATATATGCAACGATAGGACTTTTAACAATTACTATTCTAGTAGCGGTTATTCAAAAAAATTGCTATATCTGGAATCAATATATTCATTTGGATAAATTATTCCAAACTTAGAAAACTAATCTAGGGCATGACTAAAATTATCATACATTTGAAACAAGTTGAAAATTTCAATCTTGAACCCCTATTTTTTTAATATGTCAAGTGGGAATATTTAACCTCTTTGAAAACTTATCATAATATATGGTGTATGATGAATAATCTTAATATCATAATGAAAAATCAAGAATTCATTGGGGGGAATTTCAATTTATTTTCCAAGAAAGGCTATAATAAAATAATTCATTAATAACTTACAAATCATGGAAAGTTTTGAAAATCTCATTAGATTAGATTGCACAAATTTGTCTTGATTTTACTTAAATGTACAATTAATTGGATGGACTAAATTACAAAAATATATTGAAATAAACTTTTGGTTGCATGTTTCTTTTTGGATATTCCTTTGTTTTGTAGGTTAATGAACAATAATAACTTCAATGGTTGTTCAACAACCTCACAATGGCAAAAAAATTAACATTTTATTTATTTATATCCACCCATGGCCAATTTGGTTGAATCAATTTTTTTTCGTAACTTATCTTGATTGGAATCTCTCCCCATGACTTCCCTACAAGCTTCTACAAAAAAAAATTTATACTTATGAAACATTCAATCCAAATGCAAAGCAAACAAGATACTTAGTAAGAACCCAATGCATTGGCTTGTACCTTCTAATGGTAGATTTGTCAAATTGGTCCGTCACCATGACTATAAAATGCTTTTCAATCACTCTACATGCTTACATAGGACCTTCAAGCACTTTCAAAAGCACTTTCATTGCTTATGTAGCTTGGGTAGGATTGGTATACTTCATATTGTGAATTACCATCATTAGATTGACGTACTTGCACAATTACCTAGTACTCTAATTCCCAAGTGCTTATCAAACATTTTTAAGTACTTGGCAAGGACCTCCAATGCTTAACCAAGACATATATACTAGTGTTTCCAAAAACAATTGCCTATAAAATCATGATTGTAAAAGGTTTGACAATGACAATTTTAGTGGTTTCCAGCATTATGGTGTGATTGACCAATGTTCCTAAGTGTTTATTTAGCACTTTTGAATACTTGGCAAGGATCTCTAATGTTTGACAATGACATATGACATTTTACTTGAAAGCAATTAAGTATAAAATCATGCATGCTAAGGGTTTCACAATTACAATTAGTGGTTCCTTAACACTTCGGTGTGATTGACAAGGGTGAAAGTATGATTGGGTGGACCCATTAGGACTCCTTCAAAGGACAATCAAGGAACAAAAATTGGCCACATAATATTCATGGGCCCTTTTTCTTTAAATGTTTTCATAATTATAATTTTTTCCTTTGTGTTTATTTATTGCATGCCAAAATATATGGCTTGAAGTTTCCATTACAATAAAAAGGTTGAAATTGTTACAAATTTGTATTCCTAATTGATGTGGCCCCTTTAGGAATCAAGGTTTTAAAATTTGGAAATTCATAACTAAATTATACCTACTCAAATAATTACCTAGTAAAAAATCAAATAAAATACCATTTAGAGTACCTTAGAAAATTATATCCACAAAAAGAAACTCCAAACCTTGTTTGAAAAATGTTCCTAACCAAAAAGTTTAAAGAATATAACCACTGTTACTTTCTTGAAACTTTGTGTGAATGTAATGAATAGGACCAACAAAATTCAAAATATTTTTTGCATTGTTGAAGTTTCAAAATCTATACAACTTAATTAATGTATTAAACAAAAAAAAATACTAAAAACCTTTCTTTATGTGTTTCCTATATTTTTGCAAAGTTTGATGGGTCTTGAAAAATTAAAGTGTGATGTTCCTTGTGGTATCACCCAACCATACTCTCACCCACAAGTACCCCCAAGTGTTTATCTAGCACTCATGAGTATTTGGCAAGGACCTCCAACATTTAACCAATGCATATTAATGTTTATAGAAGCAACTATTGACAAAATCATGATTATAAGAGGTTTGACAATGATAGTTCGTGGTTTCCCAACATTTTGGTGCGATTGACAAGTGCTCCCAAGTGCTTATCTAACATTCCTAAGTACTTTGCAAAGACCTCCAATGCTTAACTACTGACAAATTAATTACATTTTGCAAAAGCAACATAATTACCAAATCATGATTGTAAGAGGTTTGACAATGACAATTAGTGGTTCCCCAACATTCTAGTGTGATTGAAAAGTGCTCCCAAGTGTTTAACCAACACTTTTAAGTATTTGGTAAGGACCTCTTATCTTGAATAATGACATTTTTTTTGGCAAAGATACCATGACTTTAAAAGCACAACTACTAGGAGATTGACAATTACAATAATGGTTTGATGTGATTGACAAGTACTCCCAAATGCTTATATAAACTCACAAATATTTAACAAGAACTCAAATGCTAACCAATCTTGAGTCCTAGGTTGATGGAACCATTGATCTTTTAACAAGGCTTGCATGTGCTGGACAATGACTAGCTATACGTGATGGAATTAAATGAATGTTTGAATGACTATAACAACTATCTTATTCACATGCTTATGCACAACACCATTGACATTTAGCAATGCACCCATAAAAATTTTGACACCAAATCTTGATTCACAAGGCAATATAAAGTAGTACATGTAGTTTCTTTTGTTCCTATCAATGGATTCAATGCAGTCTAACAAATTTGCGTGAATGATTCCAGCTAATTTGCACTCCCCCAACTTTTGCAATTCTAGCAAGTTTTCAAACTTGAAAAAATTGGCAAGTTGTTTTGCACAAGTTTAGATGAGGATACCGAAATTTTTTTCCATCATGCACAACTATCTCAAATATTTTACAGTAAAGTTTACATACATTCATGTAGTTGTTAGAGTTTATGAGGACTACTGCCCCAACACACATTAAGGGTGTTTGATCCTTGGAACATTGCATACTTACAATAACATGTACATTGGCAAATCTTGCGGGTAGTTTGACCCAATTTTGATTTTTCAAGCAATGATCAAGTGGATTTAGAAGCAACTTTATAATGGATCTCAAGCTAATTGGCTCTCAAGGTGTTTTGCTTTTACTTGCTGCTGTTACTTGGTGAAAGCACATTGCAGGGGGGGGGGCAAAAATGTTGTCACATTGTATTGTTTTCCATGGGTCTCCATGTTTGAACTTCAATCATGGTAATATTGGAGCATATTTTTCCAAATTTTTTGCATAATATGGTAGATTATAACACAAATAATTCAATTGTAAAGAAAGTTCCCTTTTTCAACTTATATTGTGCGATTCCAATGTATATTTGTGGCAGAAAACTATACGTCACTATGTACTAAAAAATGCAAATATACTCAAAAAATGATTGAGATGATTTTTAGTCTTTATGAAATTTGTAATATTTATTAAAAATTGTGATTCCATATGATTGGAATAAGTTTGTGAGCCATGTGAAGAGTTTGATAATTATCATATCACAAATGGGTGCTTTTGGGGGTGATGACCATAAGTATGTGGTAAATTAACATTTTGACAAACTATCATTTTTAAATGGAAGATGACAAGATATGTGAGGTGAGTCATTTTTTAAAAATTCATTAAATTGTTTTTGGCTAATTAATTCAAACCCAAACTTAGTGCAATAAAAAAATAGAAGCATGTTCTATTATACTATATATACCATAAATATATTAATTACTCCTTGAATTTAAGCTTTATTTATTTTTCAAATAATATTAGATATCATTATCTTTGTGAAAATCAAAATATCAAGCCCAAACATTAAAAATGAAACCCAAAAGTGAATGCAATACATTTTGCAAAAATATACTTTACATACATGTTGTGAAAGTGCCCAAAGTGCCCCCCGCCATAATGTGCTTTCACCCTATTTAAAAATATCTAAAAAATATTTTAAGGTTATTTTGTTGTTGCTACTACCATTTAATTACTTAGAGGTTGACACTAGAACTTGTTTACTTCTACCTCATATATTACAATCTTGAACCATGATGAAAGATAAAATCAACATTACTTATAGTCTTTTTTGCCTCTTGAATTGATTCCTTAAACCTTGGCATGCAATCCCCCAAATTGTAAGCTGCTTTGGCTTTCCTACAAAACAATCAAAAACATTTATAAAAAATTACTTAGTAACAATATATTTATATCAATAATATTCAACAAATAGCCATCATGACCATCCACTAACTTCATCATCTTTTGTTCCAATGGGTACAAATAATATATCATGTAATGCCAAAGGTTTTGGCAAACCATGATACAAAACTTGTAACATGAGTTTTCGGACCACATTTCTAGAAGTATTAGGAAGATTTAGAGTATTTGGGGTGATTGAACAACTTTGGAGGGTGTAGATAAGTAGACCTTATTGGTTTGAACAACATAACAATTAGGACACCATGAAGCACAACAACTGCCACCACAAGAAAGTGGGTAGCTTTCAACCATCTTTCTTTAAAGAGGAAATGTACACAATCCCAACAATAAATATGAAGGAAGAAATCAAAGCTGCAAATGTGAGGCAAAACAAAAATTACATATTTAAAACATGGATTATACTAGAATGAATGTACCAACACCAAAGTTCCAACTTTCAATATATGCATTGCAAATGCATGAAAATCAATAACAAAGGTTTTATGTCCAAATTGAAATGTATATGCAATAACAACATGCAAAGTGATTGTTGTCTAGCTACAAGTTTTATAACAAGTAAAAAAAATTCTCCATCTAAATGACAAACAATAGAATTGGAACATTAGACCTAATTCCTCCAGTAAAAATTGGCCAAAATGTAACCACTCTATTTGCAACTACATGAGATTATTACTTATTTACAACTACATTTGGACATTTTTGCAACTATTTCTTGTGTTGGTCATATTTGTGATTACACTACAACTAGTTCCTGACTATTTTGGTGTTCATCCTTCCATGCAGTGAACAATATTTAGTTTGGTTTTTATTTAAGAAGAACAATTTATGTCCCAAGTTGCAAATATGACCAATTTAGTTGCAACCTTATGAGTATACAAAGGTGTATTTTGTGAATTCTAAGGAATATAATTGGGTGTATTAGGATTTATAAATGTATATTTTGAATGTATATGAATAACCATATTACATGTGTATTCAAGTATTATTATTATTAGCATAAATGACCTTAATATTATGGTTACATTGATTAGTGTATATTTTGAGTATATTAAAATTTTATGTAAGATATTTATTGAATATATTGTGCCCATATTACAAGTTTATCCAAACCATCATATTATTTATAAAAAAAATTTACAAATGACATTTATTATTATATATATTAATATTAACAACATGTAATAAAAAACTAAATTTCAATATTATCTTTCACTAAAAATTTCAAAATAGTAATATTTTATTACATAATAATCATAATGATGATGATGATGATGATGATATTAGAATGATAGGGAAAATAATTATATAATTACTGAAATAATTACTAGAATATAATATAATAATAATATATATTATTATAATATATATTCCAATGACTCGTGTATTTATTAAGAATTAATTTTTTTATTTATTAAAAAAATCATAATAGCTCTAACAATTGACATAATAATATTATTAATAGCTAACATAGGCTAGTTACAAATTACATTATTATTATTATTATAAATAATCAATTATGAAATATTACTATATTACAATAATTACCAAGAAATATTAATATATATATTTTAATTTTTATATTTCAAATTTATTATTAATATTGATTAATTATTAATTAGTCAATGATTATAATCAATTATTGATATATAATTTTTATTTTCAGTTTTATTATTTTATGATAACCACTGTAATATTAGAATGGAAATCGAATAAATATGCAAGTGAAAAAAAAATCGAAGGAAAAATATACTTATTAAAAATATAAAATATTTATTGTAATAGTTCATAAATAATTATAATGAATGAAGTAATAATATGAATAATAAAAATAAAATAGTTAACCTTGGCTACCAACTAACTACAATAATAATTGAATTAATGTTATTTTTACTATTAAATATTTAAATCTAAATTTATTATGAAATAGAAAAATGAAAATAATAATGGGAATAATTATAATAAAATAGTTAGCCTAGGTTAAAAAATAATTATATCATTAGATTAAAAAATACTTAGTATTTATAATGATTAATTATTGAATATTTCAGTTATTATATTAATTTATTTGGTTATGAAATATTAATTAATTAGTTATTAATAATTAGATTTTTTTCAATATTAACCAATTATTAGGTAATTAAATTGGTTGATA
>Ga0116229_10002354_pt1 | contig 30509 bp, 12 predicted proteins | sample S1TSphgellanicum_3_FD_87313 | JGI IMG/M metagenome (GOLD analysis project Ga0116229, IMG submission 87313) | Host-associated microbial communities from peat moss isolated from Minnesota, USA - S1T2_Fc - Sphagnum magellanicum MG | ecosystem: Host-associated > Plants > Peat moss > Unclassified...
AGTTAGATAACATCATAGAACTACTTATTGTAAATCCACCATGGATGAACATTTTGGTTCCAAGGCAAAAGGACCATCAAGCCAGGTGTAAATGTGAGCCTCATCATTAGTCACCTAGCTATAATCCTTCAAATTGCCAATCAAATGTGAACTACCATGGAAGAAAACCTTAGATTAGTCCTACTATATAATTTAGGAACCTAGGTCTATCGAATGCACCAAGGGCGAAACCATTTGCCAACTCGCACTTCTTCCATTGGTGGCATGAGACATCCCATATGCCAACTTCAAAAATATTTATCACAAATCAACATAGTGTCAACTCTTGAAACTTGCTCACACAACATACATCATAAGCTAGCTAGGACCATGACTAAGGATGGGTCCATTTGACCATCCACAATGAGAAGATGACATGGTACACAATTGCACACACGGTCCTTCCATGTATGACCATTTCGGCCTTCCAACAACAACACTACAGAAGGTAAAACCTTCTACACACATAAAATAACACATCCTATAGTCACATCCAAAGTAGTCGATTTGGTTTTTTGCAAGTAGACATAATCTCCTCGTTCAAACCTTCGAATTTGAGCTTGATAACCACCTCCATGTATAGTGGCACAACACAATGTATTTTAATGTTGGGCAATTACCGGATTTTCCATAGCCATGGGTATAACACGTCGGAACAAGGTGGCTCAGTACTCACATGCCTGAATCCACACATTAGGATCATCCATGTTGATTACTACCATCATATCTCGTCGAATCGAGGCTAGTAACTTGGGCTCATGACCAAATAATAATAAGTATGGTGAAAAAGATGAAAGCAAAGCTTGCTAATTGAACCTATACCCCATAGCTAACCATGGTAGCTATAAGTGCCAATTTCGAATTTGGCCCTTGTGAAGACCATATTTTCACAAATCTCTCTTCATCGTTTGCACCATCCATTCAACTAACCTATCTGCCTCAGGATGGTCTCATGAAGTCGTGTGATGATCAATCAATACTTTCTCACACAACTCTTGGAATTCCCCACAAAATTATGTACCTTGGTCAATGAGAATTTCGTTTCAAGCCCCAAAGCTCTTAAATATCTTGTCCAAAAATGCATATGTTGTTTTTTCACTGCTATGATCCAAAAATGGAACCAACTCCAACCACTTGGAGAAATGTTCAATCATAACCAAAACATATCGATTATGTTGAGGTGTCAATCTCAATGGGCTGGCAAAATCCAAACTCCATTTGTACCCAAGCCCCAAAATTGGCAAGGTTTGTAGGTGGGGTGTGGGTATAGATGCTTGAATTCGATCATACACCATACACCTAGAAACAAATTGTTGAATTTGCAAGGAGCTAATACAGTTAAAACCATACATGTTATTGAGAAACTTGGAACACCAACCAAGCGTCCAAAAGTATTAGTTTGTTATGAATTCCATTCTGGAATATTTGATGAAAAAAAGGATTTGATGTTTACCACAGAACCAAGATTGTTTTCAATAAAAACTATAGTTGTCCTTACATCAATTTGGTCAAATTAACTTGTTAAGTTGATTACACCAACATGTTTAATTGAACATGTTGATGAACTTGTTGAACCTATGTTTGAGCCACTTGTTTCATTTAATATACATGTTAAACCGGTACCTATATGATTTATTAAAATAATTATACCCCTTGATACTTTTCAACAACATTTATTAAAGACGTTTTTCCAACCTGAAGTAGAAGAAATGTAAATTGATGAAACATTTGCTCGAATCAAAGTTCAAAACCTTCGCATTGTTAGATGGACAATCACTAAAAAAGAACAATTGACCAATATCAATTTGGATTTTAAAGAAAACTTGCAATAGGTTAAAATCAATGTAGATTTAGAACCTATTATCAGTTACCAACTAACTGAATTGGATAAGGAATTCAAGGACATCTTTGCATGGATTTATAAAGATTTGAAGGGAATACCACCTGATGTAACTCAACATTGGATTGAATTAGACACATTGATAGCACCTATTCATCAAGCAAGGTTAAATCTTAACTATGTAGCCATTGTTAAACAAGATATTAACAAATTGTTTGTTGCAAGTTTTATTAAACCTGTTGAAAAGGCTACTTGGTTACACCCTATAGTCGTAATGCCTGAAAAAATGGAAAACTCAGAAGTTGTGTGGACTTCAAGAAACTTAATGTAATTACTAAAAATAACCCTTACCCATTACCTTTTATTGATGAGGTTATTAACACTATAGTTGGACATGAAGTTTATACATTTATGGATGGTTTTTTTGGATACCATCAGATTTCCATAGCACTAGAAGACTAGTACAAAACCACCTTTGTTACTAATTGGGGGGTTTTGTATGGGTTGTAATGCTTTTTGGGATAAAAAATGGACCACCTACCTATCAAAGGGTAGTCACCAAAGCTTTTTGTGAGTACATTGATGTGTTCATGAAGATTTTTTTGGATGTTCTATTGTTTTAGTGACATGTCCACTCATTTGGAAAAATTCAAAAAGTGTTTCTTAAAATGTAAAAAGTACGGCAATAATTTGAATCCAGAGGAATGTGCATTTATGGTATGCTCTGGAACTATTTTGGGATTCATGGTTTCCAAATAGGGGAAAACACATTATCTTAAGAAGATAGAGGCTCTAGTCAAAATGCCAGTGCCCAAAACACCTTAAGAGATTCAAGTTTTCAATGGATGGCCTAGTTTTACAAATGTTTCATCAAAAAATTTGCCTGTATTATGGCACTAATCACCAAATTACTTTTAAAAACTAAAGTGTTCGAATGGACTACTGAATGTCAAACCGCTTGGGAGGATATCAAAAACCAATACATTCAAGCTCTTATACTTATCAATCCTAACTGGGAATTGGAGTTTCATGTTCACACTTATGTGTCTCATTTAACAATAGGGGCAATATTGGCCCAAAACCCAATAGGTAAAATAGATCAACATGTTATGTACTCATCAAAACTGCTTAATTATGTTGAGCGAAACTATATTAGTATAAAAAGATAGATTTTAACTATGGTTTATTCCTTACACAATTTTAAGCATTACCTATTAGGTAACATATTTACATTCTTTGTGGATCACATGGCTTTAATATATTTAGTTAACAAGCCATAAGTTTCTAGTAGGTTAGTTAAATGGATCTTATTATTTCTAGAATATGACTTCAAAATTATTTACAAACTTGGTAGATCCCATCTAATGGCAAATGCATTGAATAGATTACCCAATCAAACTAAACCTATTAGAATACTTGATCAAACCTTTGATGCTCACATGTTTATTTTACAACCTGAATGGTTACAGAATGTATGAATACCTATTAGAGGGAATGATGCCAAAAATATTTAGAACATCCCAAAGGCATTATTTAGCCCAAAAGGCTAACCATTTATGCTTCAAAAAGGAGTGTTGTATAAATTTAGACAAGATAACAAGTTTCGTTGAATTCTACAACCAAAAGAAGTATCCACAATTTTGCAAGAACTACATGGAGCAGTTGTAGGAAAGCGTTTCTCTTTTGATATCACTGTGCAAAAGATCCTAGATGTTGGTTATTGGTGGCCAACGATGAATCAAAACGTTTATGAATATTATCAAACGGTGACCAATACTAAAGAACAAGTAACCTATTGACCCAAAGCTTGGCCAAATTAGTTACCACATTACCTGAATAACCATTTCAAAAATGGGGATTGGATTTTATTGGACTTGTTAGACCTACAAGTAGATTGTCAGGCAACCAATACATTTTAGTAGCCACTGATTATGCAACAAAGTGGGTGGAAGTTCAAACACTTTGCACCAACATTGTTGCAATAACCACCAAGTTTCTATAAGTGTCTTTCACATATTGCTAGACATTGGACAAGTAAACAACATGGAAAGGTAGGAAAGCTTGAGTTCTTGTACCTATGTCATTCCAAATGGTTAGATCTTTCTTGATGCATTGATTAGTAATTTAAGATCAAATGAACCAATGATGATACTTTAAAAATGAGTACATTTTTTTTGTCTAAAAATAATTTTTCACATAAATGAATTTAAAATTTATTTATTTATTACAAATTGTTATAATAAATGTTTATAATTGTTTAAGTACATGATTTTTTCAAAATAATTTTTTAGTGAATATATAATTTTGAAAGTGTGTTGATTCTTTAATGTTGCATTTTTTTTTAAATGATAACAATTTCAAATCATAATCAAAAATTGATTTATTAAATTCTTATATATTTTGATAATAAAATTAAAAAAATTCTAACACATCATGTACATTATACCCCACTTATATGTGGTAAAAGAATTTTGAAGTTCTAAAAATTTGGATCAATTTTGAAAAATTCTTTGAAATTTTAAAGTTTTAAAATTTCACATATTTTAAGGTATGAATGTTTTTCGAATGTGGTTAATACATTTTTATCTTCTTAAATTTTTCCCATCAATTTTGTTTTATTATATGAGTCCTTTTGATAGTCCTTTGTAAACTTGATTCCTTCTTACATAATAGGTGTTCACTTTCAAAGGTTTTTATTGAAACTTAAACTTAAAATTTTATCAAATGGATTTTTTATTTGAATTCCTTAACATTCATGTGAATGAAAAAAGAACAACTTGCCATGACTACCTGATTGCCATGGTTTTAAATTTTTTTTTAATTTTTTTTCAATTTTGATTATTTGTTTATGTCATCCGACACCCCTTTTGACTCATTTGATTGTGACTTTACTTAGCAACATGCATCTTGCAATCCATTTCAGAATTGTTGTAGTTTGAACATTTAAAGATCCATTTCTTCATTTGCATAACAATCCAACACATTTTTTCTTACCAAAAAAATTCATGGGTGTTCAATTCCACCATATTATTAATTTTCCAAACACAACCTACTATGATTGAATAACCCACACCAATTTGGTTTATTGTGTTTCCAATATATCAAGCTCAAGTTTTAATTCACATGCAAAACAACAAATCAAAATTCAACTACATTTCAAACTAGTTACACAAAATTAAAAATCATGCAAGTTTCATAAATTAAAAATTTTAAAAATTGGTTATCATTGACCCATTCTATGAGGCAATATTTTTCTTTTACACTATTGGAGTTGTCAATAACTTTGTGTCCTATAATCTAAAATTGAAACATCAAAAACATACACATTTGTCACATTTGTGATTTGCCTAATTGTTTTGGCAAGTTCATCAACCTCTTCAACTCCAATAGTATGCATTGATGGAGATGGTGCTTTGTGTGCACTAGGAAGCTTGTGTGCATTAAGAATTTGGTTCTTGTTCTTACCATTAGCTTGTGATGAATCTAGGTTCCTAGATGACATAGTGTTGCTCTCTTTCTATAATCCTAGGTGTACTCAAAGGCCCTATTGGGTGAATTGTGAAATAGTTCAACTAAGACCATGCATTCAAGCTTATCAAAGTTCATTTTGATAAATGCATTGTGTTCTTCGATCATAATGCAAAATGAAAAATGCAAACTTTGCAATAATGAATTGGAAAAGTTTTTTTGTTTTTAGTATTTTGCACTTGTTGTTGACAAGGGATAATTATATATATTACATTGGGCTACTTCACTTTCAATGTTAAAAAATGCAACCTTAAGCTCTTAAAACTTGCTACACTATAATGATAACACACAAAACAACTAAATTTCATCACCAAGTACATCCCTTGAATGCCAAAGATAAAAAACACAAAAACTAAAATTGGATTTCATGTTTATTGAACTTAATAAGAGCTCTGAAAAACCTTTGAGTTTTTTCCATCATCGAGGTTCTTTCATTCCTTCACCTTTAAAAGTTCCTAACACCTTTAGTTTTAAATTTTTTTGATATTCATCAGTCAAATGTGTATATAGTTAGATATAAAATTGGTATGTATTTCTCCTTATTTCAAAAAACCACCCAACATTGGTACATTCCCACTCTTCAAGCATCAAAGGTTGTAGCAAAATGGTCAAGGATCCCTCATGGGCAAATATTTTGATTCCTATCAATATAACTATCCAAAGTTGGAATGCACAATGTTTAATGTTAGTGGTAGCTTCACAAGTCAGGCATAGAATATTCATGCAACATACAAAACTCCAACTTATAATCAAAATGTAATTGCAAATCATGATCTTATTATTGTAAAGTTTTGCTACACCTAAGGTGCCCAAGAATGCAACAAACAAAAGAACAATAACAAGGGCAACACCTTTCCAACATGTTCATCACATGCTTGGAATGCAATCAATAGGATTTTGTTCAAACTAGAATCTAACATCAATAAAAGTCCTATAGGTACATAATTTCTAGTGTCATTTAATGATATTATATAAAAACAAACATTAGTTGGATGTCACATTGGATTCATAGGAAGGAATTTGTTATTCAACAAAAATTGGTGTATGCAATAAAAAACGGTTTGAAATCCCTTGTAGATTCAATATATCACATTCTAATTGTGAACTTATAGATTGAAAATACATAAAAGAAACTCAAAATGAAATTATTTGGAAGCAACTTGAATATTTTAGATGAAGATGTGAATAAAATATGAAAGAGTATGGTGAAAGTAATCACTACTTTGATAGAGATCATCATTCAAGCATTAACAAGAAATAATGATCTAGTATTAATTTCCCCATTTGATATGGCTTGCCAAACATAGAAGTTTTCAATAAACTTGGACTTAATACTTTCAAAACATGAACTAATGATAACATTACAATTGAATTGATAATAGATCATGCCACATTTTGATGACCATTGAACAATAGATAGATCATCATACTTGCAAAAAAATTGATGCAAAAGTTAAACCAAATCATACAATTCAAAATAAATACTTTGGGGCAATTGCATGGTTAGGTGGACGACTTTTGGAGTAACAATAACAATTTTTTTGTAATAGGTTTGATTAAAATTGCTACCTTTTGTTGTACATGTTAGACTTTGTCAATAAGGACTCATTTTTAAGGTATAACCAAGATATATACATAAATCAATTGATTGTGATGTTCAAAGAATAAAATTACAAAAGCTATGGATTTTTGAATTTAAATGGTGTAATGTTGGCATAGAAAACACCATTGGATTTTGATTAGGGTAAATGATTTCATTTTTAAATATGAGGGACTTGTTTTTACATAAACATTTTAATGATGAAAATGTCTTGAAAATGTTTGTGTCATATCAAATGAAAATATGGAATTGTGAACTTTTTTTTCACTAATAGAAATTTTGTCCTCTGCAATCAAGGAAATAATGACTAGATGTCTTGAATGACTCTATCAATTACCACATTCATATATTACAACTTCATTATTTACATGGAATAAGTATGAATAATAAACTAATCATTTATATGACTAATGGATGAAAACTTAGAAAATAAACATACTTCATCCATTTTATATTGACCATATTTCACTTGTTATGGTTTTCAAGTGTGTGCCAGAAAATAAGACATCAACATGGATTATCCAGTTGTCATTTTTTCAAGTAATGAAATACACAAATTTAATTTATGATCAAATTTCAACTATTTCAAATGATGTGGAAAATATTGTCATGATGTTGTGGCTTTTTAAATATTTAATTAATTAAATAATATCATGCATCTAGAAAATGGGTCCCATTGTATGTTCTAAACTTTGGAAACTTATAAAATGACTCATATATGATTAAATAATTACTACTACATGGACAACGTGGCATTTTGTATAATTATATAATCACTAACCTTAGATGATGCGGTACCTTAGGTGGTCATACAATTATTTTACAATGATTCAAAAATAAATATTAGTAATTTAATATGAATACAAATAGACATAATAAACTACAACATGCAAGGAACTTAATTTGATCAATATTATACATATAAGTAATATTTTTAAAATTATTACATTAAAAAATACTTGATATATAATCCATTAAAAATATTCAATGTGATTAAATTAAATATTATACATTGAAGTAAATTATAATGGCAAAAGTATGATATATTATAAATATTTTTTATATCTCAATTTAAAAATAAAATAGAAGTGTAAGATGTGGGAAACATATAATTTATTTGTACATTGAATTTTTATCATAAATTTAAATGAAAAATTATGTAATATATGTATAAAAATAAAAATATTTATTTTACAGGTGTAAAAAATATTATCAAGCAATTATATTAAATTATATGTGTAAAAATTAATAAAATTTATAATTTAAGAAATAATAGTTAATATTTTATTATTATATTATATTATTCAAAATAAATTAAATTATTTAAATTGGATTATAACACATATTTTATATGACTAATATATATATGGTTATAGGTTATATATAGGTTTAAGTAGGTAGATTAGGTGGTCTATTTACCCACTTAAATTAGGTTTTTAACTTAATTTAGATGGTGACACATGTCAACAATTGATAGGATGAAAAATGAGATTAAAAATAATTGAAAAAAATACATCTAATTATTTATATTATGTATAATATGTTTATAATAATTATTATTATAAATCAAAAAATGTTTCCCAAGTTTTTGGGTCTAATTTTTAATAATAATAAATAAATAAACATTGATTCATGTCATTAATGACTTCACATATGTCTTTTATGACTAGAATACTAGTCATAAACTTAGTCATATATTTAAAATTTTCTACTAGTGTTTAAAGTAAAACTTTTTTTTTTCAAAATTTCATAAGATATTGAAAACAAATTGATTCATGTTGGGATTTTAGACACATGTTTTAGTCAAGGACCTTTAGATGTGATAAATTTTCAATTGAAAAAAAATTGTAATTATGATATCCTTCTGCATTGTGTCACATTATGATGTAGTGTAAAATACACTATAAAATGGATTTTAATGATTTTTTAAAATTACATTTTGGTCCACCCAACCATGCATTTATCTTTTGAAATCAAATTGATGATAAATTAAAAAATTGTGAGTGATCATATTACTAACACTTATACTCTAAGTATTAAAACAAATATTGTTGAAACTTCAATGAATTGTGAGAAACTTTTGATGATGTCAAATGTTATAAGCAAAACTCAAGCACCTAACGAAAACTTCATTTGCACATCTTGTATTTACTTCAGTTCTAGAATGTGCACAATGTTTTTTGGAATTTTTTTCTTGTTACAACCTTTAACCAATTTTGTTCCATTGAGGTTCTTATAGTCCACCAACATTATCAAAGATAATGAAATCACACACATAAAATATACAAATTATGAGTACTTGTTAGAATTTTCAAAATCAAAATTAAATTATTGAATTAGAATTCCCATAATATATTAATTATTCAAAAGATTATTGTTAAAGTCACCAAGGTACTATGATATGGCCTTAATGACTGTCGCAACCTTAGCCTTGGGTTCATAACCAAGGCAAGGGCTTGCAAGGTTGCAGGCCAAGAAGGAAGCATAGGATCACATCTCATGTTCCCGGGAGTGCAAAAGAGTGAGGGAATGAACCCTAACACTCCCAAATGAACTTCCATTTTGAAAGTTAGAGTCCCAATGGACTCCCAAATTTTTAAAGGGCGAATGTAAGGGTCAAAACCCATTGGATTGGAAAGTTTTTTATATCATTGAAAAGATATTAAAATTTAAATGTCTAAAATGGGCTTGCATGACCCATTTGAACATCTAAAACACAAATTATGGCCAAAAGAAAGGCCAGGAGTCAAATTGGCAATTTGATTCTCGACCACTAAAAGTTGAAAATAAAAATCAAGAATCGACCCAATTTCCTTGTGTTCAAGTGGTGTGTGACACGCCATTGGAAAGATTTCAATAAGGCCTACAACTTTGCTTCAAATTTCATCTTAATCGAAGCTCTGCACACAAAGTTATGGGGCCCCAAAATCGTGGCAGTTCCAACTTTGGGAATTTCGGGACTCCCATTTGGGAGATCTAGGATAAAATGTCATTTGGATGTGGGCCTCGTGGACAGGCACATAGTATATTATAAGGGGGAAGTGGTGGCTTCCCCCAAGTTCGGGTCGTGGTGAGTCTTGTGAGTCTGAGTTTACATGTGGCTCATCCTAGCACCAAAAATGCTCCAACTATGCACTAACCAACTTGTTATTTGGTTTTGTGCAGGTCTATGTGAATGATTAGTTGTTTGTCATTCTTTATAGTCCCATCCCAAAGTTGCGAACCTTAAACCCCTCTACCCCCAAAGTGCTACGAGCCAGGGAACGTGCCCTAATTCCTTATTCTTCTGTTGTTTTCACTTCAAACTCACATTTGAGTCTATCAAAGAGCTTGGGGGCGCATCAATGACATAACACCCATTATTACACCATCCAAAAAATCTTGTTTTGGGATTTTTTAAATGGGGTGAACCCCACACCAAAATGGTTATCCCACTTGGGGCAAGGTTTCTTTTCTTTCCGACCCACCTATTTTTCTCAAAAAAAATATCTTACCTCTTTCTTTTACTTAACTATACCCTTCCTACTACCCACCCCGCCCACCCCATTTTCCATGTCACGCATCTACCATTGCCAAGTTCCATTATGCTATTTTGTTCTTGTTTATCTTCATTTTATTCTTGTTAATGTGTGTGTGGGTCTCCTAAAAAAGAGGTGTGCATGTGTGAGAGTGGGAATCAAGATAGAACAAAGGAGGTCGAAAAAGAGATGTGAAAGAATGTTGTTGGAAAGGAGGCAACCATAAAAGCTTGTGTGTGAGAATTGTATGCAACTAAAAGTGTTAATGGGTGATATGTGGATATGTAGTTATACATAGCTTTTAGATTTTGAATAACTTTACTAACTACATTTTATTGGTTACATTATTGGTCATAACTTTTGATTCATGTTATTGTATATAAGGACAAAGGACCATTGTATTTTGTCAGTTTTATTTAGTTTTATTTAATTTGGAGATACAAATTTCTAAAATATGTTTTGTTTACATCGATTAAAATGTTATAATATGTAATAACTCATTGTAGATTAGAGAAGAAAACTGTGCAGAAAGTATTAAATTGAAGAATTTGAAAAAAATTGTAGTGTAAAAAATTCACATTTTCGAAGAATGGAAGTAAACAATGGAGGAGGAGGAGGAGGAGGGAGGGAGAAATGAAATGGAATAGTGCAAGGAAAGGTTATCCCTTTCCTTGTTTTTTTTTGGTGGTAGGGGTTAGCTTGGAACTTCCCTAACAATGGCAACTAGAGGTTTTGACCACCATTGTCAAAAACTTCATGTTCCCCTAACTATTTATTCTTCTTTTATTTTTATTTTTATTTTAGTTTTTTTTTCCATTTTTTTTGTCTTTTTTTGCTTTATGTTCTTTTCTTTTATTTTGTCTCTTTTTGTTGCTATACTTTTGAATGATTTTAAAAATGTTTTTATGTTTTTTAAATAATTATTTTATTTTAAATTAAAAATTCTAATTTATTTGGTTTTTTTCTTTAAAAATTTTTCTTGGTTTTGTTGCTCTTGCCATCACCTTCTTCCACTTGATTCAGTATCACCATCTTGTGTGTTGTATGGATTCATTAAACAAATCTATGAAGTTCCATGGGACCTAAAAGGAATAAAAGGTTATGATTAAAAGGAGATAAACTAAATATTGCAATTGATGTGCCTACACCAAACAACTTAAGGGCTATAGTTGAAAGACAAGATAATCTTCATGTCAAAGAAGAGGAGATAGTAGGTAGGGAGGTGCTTGAAGCAATTTAGGCCATATGTGACCAAATAATTATTAATGCAAAACAAGGTATGAATGAGCTAGTGCCTCCTACATTAGACACACAAAGAGTTGACGAATTGGGTGTTCCAACATCTAATGAGGTTTATGAACATGGTCCATCAAGTGAAGCAAATGAACAAGGGATGGGTGATCAAATGTGTGAAATGGCCCTTGTAACTACATTTCCATCTCAACATTTTGTTGACATTAATGAACTTGAGCACGATGGGGACAACCAAGAAGATGAACAATATCATGTGCGAAGGAAACTTGGTAGGTTTTTACCAATGATATTTTTTCACATGCATCAAACAAGTTCTTATGGCCAAGTTGTCTTGTTATGCAAATCAATGCAAAGCTTTTAATAAAACTTCGCCCCACCTTTTGTGTCCATGTGAAAGGAAGGTGGGATTTTTTTCGCCATTTTTTTGTTGCAATGCCAAAAAAAGGTTTGGATGTTATTTTAGGTGATAGCAATACCCACATATGTACTAGTAGATTTGAATTTTGTCATTGTTGCAATACTTGCAAGTGTAGATGGTAAATTGTGTTGTGGTTTATGTTGCTAGTTGTTACAAATGTAGCCTTTTGAAAACGAACCCCCCTTGTCCCACTTAAGATAACAAAAGAGAACATTGGATGCATTAAGGTGGGCACTAGGTTTACTTGCAAGGTTGGTACATGCATCCAATCATATCCCACAAAGTGGTTATTCAATAAACATTTGTTCAAAGACCACAACCTCGCCATAGAGGGTAGGAAATCCGGACGTCCCTCCACTTGTGAAGGGGACCCAAGATGCCAAGATCATTCAATTATGAATGCTTGAATTTTCATCAATGCCCATGCAATTCAATGATAGAATGAATAGAAAGTTGTTAACCGACAAGATTGAAAGTTACAGTCAAATTTGACCACCTTCAAGCATTGGTCCAAAAACAATCACAAGTTTGTAAACCACCTTTGGTTAAGTTAACTTCTAATTTTTTGCTCAAACTTTTTGCAATTCCTAGTTAGGGGGTAGGAAACATCCCACATAATGTTTTTTCAAAATTGGAAAAAACTAAAAACTTTGTTGAAGAACTTCAAATGAATAAAATTACATACACCAAAAAGCTAAAAATGGTTTAGCCACATATTAGATGTAGGGTTCAAACAAGGCCACACGTATTAGGGAGATGCAAGTGGTCTTGGAGTATCATGAGTTAGAAATGATACATAGTTGATATGTTTTCATTCTTATTTTTTTCAATTATGTTTTGGATTACATTTCTTGAATGTTAACATATTAATCAACTTTTGTGCTTTTGTATCATGATTTGAGATACCACTAAGGAGAAGTTTGTGGCCAATGTAGTTTACGTCTAGTTGGAACATCAATGGGTGTACACCCATCTACATGCCGCAAAGGTAGTTGGAGTTGCAACATCTTATTGCCAATCACATGCATGACAGATGACCATCTAGTTCTAGTGATGATATAATTTAGGGTTTTTTGGACACATATCTGTACAATTTTGTAGAATAATGCAAGGTTCAAAGTTTTGTGTATATTTAATTGCATAGTGGACTTTTGTAAGAAATATGATTTACCACATGGCTCGAAGAAATTAATCCAATCAATATTTTGAGGAAATTTGGGTTTTACAACTTAATTCAAGTATTGTATAAAGGATTGTAATATAATTTATTTTTCCCATTCACCCAAGACTTTGCAACAAACAATCTATCTTTCAATACTTGCATATTACATTTTGAAAGTTAATGGTGGGTTTTCTTTTACATACAATACCCACAATTATTTATGAAAACTTCCATGGGCAAGTTGATGTCCCTTGAATACCCCCATGTTTTCAACAATCACTAAGTAGTTTACACAAGTGCAATATCCACAACGCCAAAATGCAACATATATGACTACAAAATTTTTGTCATATATGCAATTTGTGACTGGTCATGACTACATGACTATGTAGTCCAAAAGACCACGTTGTATTTGCCACTAGTTGCAAATGTGGTTGTAGTCCTAACCATGATTTATGACCACATCTTTTATGACTCCAATATATATATATTATGGGCTCCATGTTGCTTCACACTACTAGTGACAATGATTAAATTATTTTTTGTGGACATAATAATTTTGTTGTAATATATTTTGTCTTTTTCAAAAAATCAAATTTTATAAATTCCACTATATGTCATTTTGTTCCATTAATATTTTTTTTCATTCTTGATTTGGTAGGCAAAATGTCAATGAAAGTCTGATTCATTAGAATAGTTCAAAAGAAAATACACATAGACAAAATAAAAAGAACATTGAAAGGGTGTAAGAAAAACAACAAGATACAAACAAACAAAAAAGTTGAAAGGGTGTAAAATAGACAACAAAAAACGATTTAAAAATGAAATTTGATCTATGACAAATTATAATCCAAAATGATTTTGAAATTGTCATAGTGACAATCACCAAAATACCCATCCTACATAAACTAGTTCCAATGAAACATTGTCATTAGAATTTTTCTTGACAAATTTTATGTTACCATGTGTCAATATAAAACTAATTTAAATTTTGATTTTTCAATTACAACATACCACATGGCAATTTAAAGCAAAATATTCGATCATTTGACCTAATAACATGATGCCACATGGCAAATGCAAGTTAACTTTTGAATTATTTGACCCAATTATGGGATGCCACATGGCATGCAGTAAAACTACCTTTTGAATTATTTGACCCAATTATGTGACATTACGTGGCATGCATATAGAGTTAAATTTTGAATTATTTGACCCAATTACATAATGCGACATGGCATGAAAAGGCATAATGTAGGCTAGTAGGCAACCTAGCTTAGATGTAGACTAACCCACCTAGGCTGGGAGACCTAGGTTGAAAGCAAAATGTAGGCCATGTAGGTCTAGATTTAAACCCACTAGGTGTGACTAGGTTGCTACAAACCATAGGAACAACCAAGTCATAAGTGAAAGGACTTGAGACCTTCACCTCCACTTTAGGGTTCAACCTTCAACCATGGCACTACAACATATTGTTTGTAATATAAGTTGTCACAAAAGTATAAACATTAAATTTTAAAACCTAAGTCAACCTATGCCATCCTAGGTTGACCTACATTAACCTAGGCTTCAATAGGTTAAAATTAGGTTGCTTTTAATTAACCTAAGCAAAATTAAGCTATACTTAAGTTATTTAAGCTAAACTAAATTTAAATAGGTTAAATTAGGTTAAACTAACATAATTTTGGTTAAACAAATGTAAATTTGGCTAAACTTCATTGAACTTGGCTAAACTTGGCTAAACTTGGCTAAACTAACATAAAATTGACTAAACTTCATTTAACTTGGCTAAGCTTAATCAAACGAACATAAATTTAGGTAAACTTTTATAAATTTGGTTAAACTTCAATAAATTTGATTAAACTCCCATAAATTTGGTTAAACTTGCATAAATATTGGTTAAATTCACGTAAATTTGGCTAAAGCATCATAAACTTGGCTAAACTCACATAAATTTGGTTAAACTTCATTAAACTTTAATAAACTTGGGTAAATTAGCATAAAATTTGGTTTAACTTCAATAAACTTGGCTCAAGTCCCATAAATTTCGTTAAACTTTTGTAAACTTGGTTAAATTCACATAAATTAAATGGCTAAACTCACATGAATTTGGCTAAATAAATATATTAAAATTACATTTGGCTAAACTATAATAAACTAAGTTCAATTAAAATAAACTAGACTAAATTAACATATATGGTTAAACTAGGCCATTTAGGTTAAATTAGGTTTAAATTCATTAAACATGTCTAAATTTGATTAAATTAACATAAATTAAATTGAACTAGGATATTTAGGTTAAATTAGGCTAAACTTAATTAATCTTTATGAATTTTGCCTAAATTAACATAAATTAAGTTAAATTTGGCCATTTAAAGCTTGAATTTGGTTATATTTGATTAAATTTTGCTAAACTGAGTTAAAATTCATTAAACTTGGCTAAACAAATATATTTGGCTAAATTTGGTTAAACAAACATAAATTTGTTTACATTTGGTTACATTAAAGTAAACATGTTTAAACTTAATTAAAGTAAGCTAAAATTTAAAAAACATGATGAAAATATGTTAAACGGTTAAATTAAATTAATATTGATTAAATTTGGCTAATCTAAGCCAAATTAAATTATGGGTTAAATTAAGCCAGACTAAAATAAAATAGGTTGAAGTAAAATATTTAAGTTAAATTATGATGGTGAAGGAAAATGAACTAAATTAGGTTAAATTTAAATTAAATTAATTAAACTAAATTAAGTTATTTAAAATAAATTGGGCTACATTGGGCAAAAGTAAACCCATGTTGCATATTATAATATTATAATAGATGTTATTGTGATGTGTTAAAATATCTAAAAACCTTAATCCACCTACATTTAGGTAGACCATTTTTCTTTTAAAATGATTTGTTAAACAACTATAGATTATTTATTTATTTAAGGTTGACATACCTTGTCAGAAAAAAATAAACACAAGTCTTGCCATGTTCACATATATTAAGTCCATTATTTGTAGTCATAATTATGGTCATAATCACTTGTAGTCATGTTTGTAATCATATTTATAGTCATGCAATCAACATTATGATTGTAATTATTAAAATGACAATAACTAGACGACATATATGATTACATGACTAAGAAATGTTTTAGTCATAAACACCACGTTTTGATGTTTTGACATACACTCCAAAGGCATTCCTAAATCTAACATTAAAATACCTTGTATTTTATGTGGGTATTACATTTGGTGTTTATTTTATTGACATAACATGAATAATTAACTACACATTTCAGCATGGCCACATATGTAGGTATTGCACATTGGCTTCAAAATTTGATTTAGAGTTTGTATGAACAAGGTTATGCACATTCTGATTTGGTCATATGCAAGTATTACACATTGATTTCAAAATTTGATTTTGGGTAACATGAACAAGGTTCTACACATTCCAACATGGCTCCATATGTAGTGGCCAAGTGGTCCTTTACATGACATATTTGACAACCATTAGAAGTGGTAGATCCTTTACATGGCGATCTTGATTGAATTTGGAAATATGTTTATCTTCTTAATAGATTGATTAACAATTCAATCACCTATACATATTTTTAAAATATTATTTTTCTTGTGCCTCTGATTTCATTTAATTCCTCTTTGAGAAGTTCATATAACGTTTTATCAAATTTCCCAAGATTTTTTCCACACTATGAAAAATTGCGTTTGTCGAAACCACATTACCCTGCAATTAAAACCCAAAAAACAACTCACATACAACTATTGTGCAACTATCCCCCTAAAAATAGTGTATTAATAAATAAATTGTCATGTCAAAAAATCAATTAAATGTGTAATAATTGCAAGTGAGTTGAAAATGGGACTTCTATATATTAATTTATATACATCATACATACATATGTAGTCAATCATGTTTGATTTTTTAAAGAATCCCAATGTAATTGCATGTGGCAACTAATTTACAACTATTGTAAATGTGCCACTAATTCAACAACTACGTTACAACTAGGTATAATGTACATACATGTGATCATGCCACATGTTCACATTTCCACCATGCATTATGGAATACATTTACAACTAGTTTTTTATTATGATTCCCATTGATACAATTAGTATAGCCATTAATGTGCCATTACTAAAGTGCTATTATTAACTATGTTATGATAATATAACTACTTATAACTTAGAAAGATACATATTTATTAATTATTTATATCTTCATCATATGTGTTTCATTTTAAATGATTTCAAATGTTATGGGATCACTACCTCAAGCTTTAGAAATCATCTTTGAAATGTAAAGGAAAAGGAGTAATGAAAAAATAACAAGAAGAGAAAGAAGTTTTCAAACTTACAAAAAAAAAATCTTTTTTTTTCTCTTTTTCGACCCCTCCTACTTTCAAACCTCATAACTTTTTTATTTCTTATTCATTTTAAACAATTTAAAATGTTATAGGGGTGCCATTTGAAGTTCTACAATCATTTTTGAACTTTAATAGCAACATAAAAACGTATAAGGGTATTTAAGTGTTTGGGAACTAGCCTTTAGAACATTCAATGGGTTGTTTTTTTAAGTTTTTGACCCCCTCTACTTTGGGGGGCCATAACTTTCTCAATTTTATTTAATTTTTGATGATTTTAATGCTCCAAAAGCACCAATAGGAGGGTTCAAGTTTTGTTTGGACTCTAAAAATAATGGAGCCCTCCCCTTAGATTTGGCATGCTTTGAATGTTTAAGTGTTATAGTTGCAACTAAATTGCAACTTCATTTGTAGTTAAAGAAGAACTAAAAGATTTAATTCATATGTTTTGTCTTCGAATCCCATGTTACAAAATTTATAAAGAAGGCTTGTTTTTTCATATTCTCACATTAAAATACAAGTGCCATTTTGGGATGAATTTTTAAAATTTTAATTTAAAAGCAAAAATTTTTAAAATAAAAATTCATGGTTATTATTTAGTTCACTTAATATTGTGTTTTCCTTTTCATTTATCTACATGTGTAAGTAAATAGGTCTTATTTTTTTACCTACCTATGAAGATAGGTAGGTCCTAGGTAAATACGTAGGTATGTAGGTTTTAAAACCTACCAACTTTCTTACTTATGGTTATGTATGACCTACCTATCTACTAAAATAGATATTTATATTTATTTTATATATTCCAAAATATAATTAATATGCCATGTGGCAAAAAAATTATTGTGCCACATGCCATAATTTCAAACCATCATTAATAATCATAATCAATGATGGAGATCAATATTTCAAAAATAAAACCATTTTTATATCCAAAATTTTTCATAGTGCCATGTGTCAAAATTTAATAAATGGATGATAATCAATGATGTCAAGATGACATCATGGGTGCAATTATAATGGAATTGTACAACAATTAAAAATGAGTTGTTTTGATTGAATTACAATGAGTTATGTTGTATATATGGTGAATTGCAACTTTGTAATTCATGCAATTTGTTTGTTAACACTCATGATGTATAAATATAGTAAGTTGCAAGTGTCCTTTACAACTCAAAAATTGGGTTGTAAGGCTAATGGTAAAACATCCCATTTTTTCATAGTGCCACCGCTAATGTAAATGCAAACTATAAAAGGGTGAAAATGTCCACATTACCATGTGATCGTGTGACTATAACAAATATAATTGTTGGAAGGAGCTTAAAGTATAAGATGTAACACAAATGTCCATGTCCCATGGCTATTGCATTTATGCAACCATAGGAAGCAATAAATATTGTGGCACAAAGTTTTTGTCAATTGTTTAACCCCTTTGAATCCAATAAATAAGCTTCAATAATAGTTGAGAAATCTTGGCCACCAAGGCCTTTGCTTTGGCTTATTTGAAGATATCATTTTCAAAAGCTATTATAGGGGTAAGTTGTGCAACATTTTCTGTCATTATTAATGTAAGTTGTAGATCCTCTCAAACCTAATTGTTATGCATGGAATTATAATATAAACTATAATCTAGAATTCAAACTTGTGAGGATAAAATCTTTCACATTTATAATATTAAGTTTCTCAAGGTTTCAAAGTGCCCTGAAAGTTTACAATTATTGAGAAGTTCACCAAGCAAGGTCCAACCCACAACAATATCTAGAAAAAAATTCCTATGAAAATAACCCATCTAACGAACTATCTTTTCCTTCTATCAAAACTATTTTTGCTTTATGTGGAGAGGGGTTAAAGTTTAGGGTTTAAGGTGTAACATTACCATCCTTATGAAAATAATGCCAAGGAAAAATAAGTGCAAATCATTTCTATTCCCAAAATAAATACTAATAGTTATTAACTCTATTACAACTATTCAAATAGTAGTCACATAGTATTCCATGTAGAAGGTAATGAAATAAAAAGGATTTGTTTTTTGAGGACAAACCTATTTTTTAAACATAACATTACTCTAGCTAATGAAAGCTATAGCCAAGGAATCTTATGCAAGAACAAGAGAGAAGGAACTAGAAAATAATTACCTTCCAAATCTTCTAAAGTACCTTTAGAAATGGATAATCCATTCTAGTGGGTGTGCATGCTTCGAACACTTGTTGTCTCCTATTTACAACACCTAGAAAACCTCTATGGTTATCTCCTACCATTTGTAACACTTGCAAACCTTTTGTGGTTGTTCCTTATGATTTACAACTTTTTTCACCCTATAGAATTCAACCTTCAACCTTACTTCATGGTCATTACCATTTGTTGGCAACTATCATCTTATGGTAGAAAGATGTGTCCTATTCTATAAGTTAAACAAAGAATAGTTATCCTATCATTTTTATTTTAAAAAATATTGTTATTATATGAACACAACTTTATATGATTATATGATTATAATATGAACTATTTTCTTTAACACTCTATCATAGTTTAAATGAAACCAAACACCAACAAGACACTTGTGAATCCATCAACATTAGGAGAAAAAAACCAATATGTGATTAATGCATTTACAACTACTTGCGACTATTTGTGTTTGCAACTAATTTTTCGCCCTTTGTGACTAGTGTGACATCATGTTAACATCAACTGATTCACCTATGATTAACCTGTGATTAGTCTACAACTAAATTGGTCTACATCTATATATGGGTTAAATTTATCATCCAAGAGTGACCATCTAAAGTCCCATTAGTTGTAAAAGAATTGATGTTTAATTATAATCAACATATGTTTATATACATTAAACTTAATATTCATAGTATTTTTATTGTGAATAAATTCATCGATATGATTATTGTAATTATAGTCATTTCATTACATTAAATTATTTATAATTTCAAACAAATTAAATATATTCCAACATAGACTATTATACTAAAAAAAAATTATTTAAAAATAAATAAAATTACTAAAATTATTATAAAATCATAATAATTATTTTAATTATAAATTAATTAGAATATACACATAATTTATAATTGAGCTTAATTATTCATAAATTTAATTTTAAATATTTTTAAAACTAAAATATTTCCACTATAATTAAATGAATTAATTTAAATTTTATAATTGTAAGAACTACAATCCAATATACTAGAATATTTAATTATGTACTTACAATATATAATTGTTATTACATCATAAAATTTTAGAATAATATTACTACAAAAAAAATTTATATATATAATAAATTTTTTAATGTATTATTTACTACTTTTTATGTGAAATGAATAAATAATATTACAACATAAATTTTCAAGTTAATTAAAATGATAGTTCCCAATCATAATAAAAAAATATTGTATTTACAACATTTATGTTTTAATAATAATAATAATAATTCGTATGCTCATTGAGAAGTTATGTCCTATAGTTAGAATTTTTATTTCAAATTTTATAATAATCTTAAAATAATGAACAAAGTTGTTGTAATTATTGTCTTTAAAAAAAAAAGATACACAAAAGTAATTGTATGTATTATTCATAATTTACTTATTTACAGTAAATTGCTGATATAAAAACATAAAATTTTACATTAATAATAATTATTCTATAATGACATAAAATCATTGAAATTATTTAATTTATTTGTAAGTTATAATTACAATACTTGAATAACTAATTTATAATTAAAATTTATTATTATAGTTTATAATTTATAAATTTAGTTTATAAAATAATCATAATTTAATTAAAATGTGTTATGACTATAACTACATGAATTTTAATATAATAAATTAAAAATATTTATTACTTGTAACTACTTGTTCATAATATATCACTTTTATAAATAATTATAAATGATTATATTTATTCATTATAAGTTACTTTAAATAGTTATTGTTACAACATAAGTTTTTATATTATATTATTTATATTATTACAGTAAAATAAATTAATTTTTGTAATTAATCTTACATTACTTTAAAATTGTTATAATTATTTCAGATAAGAATTAATTATAATCATTTCATAATTATTTTCTAATTGAACATAATTATTCACAATCTGTAATTTAGAACTTTAAATCTGAATTAAAATTTTGGAAATTTTATAATGTAGTTAAAATAATTTTTGTAATGATAATAATTGTAGGAATTATTATACAGTAATGTTTTTAATAAAAAAAAATGTAATTAGTTATCTACGACAAAAAAAATTATATTAATATTACAGTGATTAAAATTTATTAATATGTGTTCAACATATTATTGTATTTATAATTATTAATTACCAATGGAAAAAAACCTCTACTTGACCAACAACAATTTTTACAATGATAAATGTAATTATATAGTAATTACAGTAATTAGTTCATTTTTTAAAATTTTGAAAATAAATATTTATAATAGTTATTTCGAAGTAGAATAATTATATTATTTTTACATTAATTATATTATATATAATTCGACCAATTTTTTTAATTATTTAAAAATATTTAAATTATTTAATTATCTATGAGTTATGTATTGACAAGTTGTGAGTAATTAAATAGTTAGTTGGTTAAAGATTAATAAGTTATTAGTTATTTAAATAGTTGCTAATGAATACTTAATATTTGTAATGTATAATTTATATTTTAAATATATGTTAAATTTAATCATTATTAATTAACTAATTATTTAATTATCTAGTGAACCATGTACTTGAATTGTTTAGAAATCTAAAAACTAAGAAAAAAAGGCATGAGGAAAGTTTTGAAGTTGCAACTTAATTTGTGAGGAAGTTGCAACTTCAAAACTTCTCCCATATTATTCGTTTTCCAATCGTAGTTTGAACACTATATAAACAAGGGGTGTGATCATTCAATTTCACATTAAAAAGTGTGTGCACATGGGATGAGCCATTCAAAAGGCTTATCCAAAACAAAAGGAAAATTATGCACAATTTTAAGCTACTTACCTCTCCAACCTACTTATCTATTTAGTTAAGTAAGTGCCTAATTTGACCTACCCACCTAGGTTGACCTATGTACCTACCTATTTAAGTACCTACCTACATGAGTAAATATTTAACCTAGGAAGGTAGGACCTACCTACCTACCCTTTTATTTAAATAGGTAGGTAAATATTTAACTTAAGTTTGTAGGCACCTACTTATGTACATATTGAGGTACCTACCAACCTAATATTAATATTTTGTATTAAATTCATTTTAAAATGTCATTTGGTATATTTACATGGGACCACATGTCATAATATAAATCATCCAAGCATGTGAATTGAATGTCCCATATTATTTCAAAATAATAATAGTATTATTTATTTTAAATAATTAAATATTGGGACATGTGGCAACACATCATTTGCCTTCAATAATGGGCAAAACAGTCATATCTTGTTCACATGTGATAATACATATACAATGGAGTCAAAGGATGAACTTGTATTTGTTGACTATTTTGTTCATCCAATATCCCTTGTCATTTATGATTAATATCACTTGCAATTTGTCCAAGGCGACTAAGGGGATTTTAGTCACAAATGTTGCTTGCGATTCAAATTTAGTTGTAGAAACAATTGAAAATAGGTGTTTTTCTTCTAGTGCAACTATTTTCCAATACAAAAACAAAAATATAACTCCGTTCCATACTCTTCTCCTTTCTTTCTATGTCACACACACCTTCTTCACAAGAGAGGGATTTCATAGAAAATTCCAATGTATTGGATAGTGGCACCATTGAAAAATTTCCCTTTCCCCCAAGTCCTCATGAATAGTGCACAACCTACATTACTGAAATTGTCAACAAACAAATGCAACTCACCATCCCAACACACCACAAATTACAACATTTATGCCTTTTTTAGACAAACCTTTTGTCCCTTAATCATATTTGTCACTTCCACCATCCCCACACACTTTGTTCATGTTTGTGGTTTTATATCGATCTAGCCATTGAAATCCAATGTGTAGTAGAATGGAACATGAGTAAAAAGAAACTAAGAATTCAATTGTGGGCATTTATCCCAAATAGTCACAATAGAAAGAAAAACAAGTCATTAAACATCCACACCCACAAATCAGCCCTTTATCACTAGAACTAGGAAGTTAACTGTTTTGCAAGTCGTCCTTTTATCGTTTCCATTGTGTGCCCAATCCTCAAATGCCACCACCATCAAATATAGTTGAAAAATCATCATTAAAGTTCATACAAAATGACATTACAAGAACCAAGTTTATTTGTCGACTTGGAACAAGTGCTTGAACCTATGGGCTTGGTGGTAGTTGGAGGCAACCTATGGGATAACAAGTTTGAGATGGGTTTTTTTTAAAAGCTATTGGAATGGAAAGTTTTTGTTGCCATTATGTTTAATGCACAAAAATCATTCAATGTAGAAAATGAGTTCATGGGAAAGACCCATCAATCCATTTTCCTTTTGTGAATTTGTAAATGATTGCAATAAGGCTTTCACATTTAAATAGTTGCCTTATTTATTAATTTTTTTTATCATTCTTGGCTAAAGTTGAAGGGATTGAAAAGTTTAGATGCACTTGAGTATATCAATTTTATGTTGATTTTTTTTTGAGTTTTTTATGCAACTTTTTTAAGTGTTGCATTTGTTCGAAAACCAATTAAAGGAGCTTACACAAATGTGGAATTGTAAAAAGGGGGTAAACAAAATGTGTATATATATTTCAAAATTGTTACAAAATGTTTCAACAACAGAGTTGCCAATATTTGGAATTCGTAAACAATTTGCTTTAGAGATTATTATATTTAGTTAGTCCAGTGGTTTGTAACATGTTCATATATTTATGTTCTTTTCTATCACCTAAGTATTTGCAAAAGGTGCCAAAAATGATATTAAATTTGAAGTAGTTTTCAAAGGGTTGAAAACATGTTTCATTCGTTCACATTTGAAAAGGCGGGTTTGCATGACGCTAAAATCTTCGTGTCGTGTTGATAATCTATCTAACATAGACTCGTGGTGTGGGTATACAAATGATTGTATAGACATGGTATGGTGTTAATGGCGATTTGCTACTAATGATCGTTTTTTGTTTTTGATCCCATAGTCGTTGATGGTAATGCTTTCATACTTTTTACATAATTAGGGTTAGTTTTTGGCAAGTTGGTCTTTTTTGTTGCATAAGTGGGCATTTCTTTGGTGTTATGAAGGCTTTTGAAGAGTTTTTTAAACTTGTTCAAAGTCAAGATGGACCAAATGGTGATGTCTGTGATTTTGAAGTCGACAAAAAAATTAAGCCATTTGATATGGCACGAGTGTCCCATGCACCTCCTTGTGGATCATGTTGATAGTTGTGTATGCCATGAGTTCATCTTCAACATCAATGTATGGGATGTTTAGCACATCCACGATCAATTTTGTGTGTCTTGGGGCGGCCAATAATTACAACCAACACAAAATCATTTTCAAGAAACAAATGGAATGAATTGATTTGGATGAAAGAGATGGGTACTTGGGGTTGGCATTTATTGTGGTTGTCTAAGAATTTTGTTTTCGTGTTAACCTAATCATCCATGAATTGATTGGCTTTTATTGAGGAACAAAAGGTTGGGGGTTCACTATACCTTTTATTAATCATTTTTTCCATAAAAAAAAATTACATCACATATTTAGAAATAAATGAAAAATATCATCCAAAAGAAATATCATATATGAAAACAGGTTTATGAAAATACTATAATATCTTTTCATAAACATTTAAAATTTCAAACACATTAACCTCATTATGTGGAATGTTGTTTAAAACTTCACATAATTTCATTTATAATGAATCTTTTTCCTACACACATCACAATCCACCTATACACATGATTACCAAACAAAATAACATATAATACTACATAAACATTAAAAAACAACAAAATGGAAATTACTCACAACAAATTTTCATTTGTTATTTTGTAACGCTAATTTAGTGTTTGCTTAGTTTTCACTACTTTCACATACTTTTTACCCATTTTGTGTAATGTATTTTATATATCACTAGTCCTTACAAGTTAGAAATCATTTGAAAAAGATATATATTATTTCAAACTTTTTTACATTAAATAATATGCATATAAAAACTATTGTCACAAACACATATTATGTTTAGGTGTAGATAGTTGTTGATTCATTCATGTTTTTTTATTATGCATCTCATTAAAACCATTTTCCAATTATGCCATTTAAATTTGTAACCAATGTTATTTAAATATTGTCAACTATTTCCAACATAAAAAACTGGATTAAATTAATCTCAATTACATTGATAATACAATGATTGTTATACAAAAAGATTTCTTCCAAAATTTTGATCAATATAGCTAATTCACCTAGGTGCAATCATACAAAAGTAAGCCAAAATGGTATACGTTACAAGTAAAAAACACAAAATTGTCAATTTTGAAGCATAGAAAATAGAATTTAATCTTTAAAAACATACAAAAAAATTACATGAATGTATGTAGGATGGTATGTTTGTGTTTTTTAAAGCTTAAGATTTTGTGTTTCCTTGTTTTTCAAACTACTTTCACTCTATTTTCCAAATTTATGTTGTTGTCTCATATTGCACAAAATAATATAAAAGCATATTAATTATCATTTGACCAAAAAATTCATATGTCCTACTTTTAGATTGTCAGAAGATTGTTTTGACATATTATATGCAAGTATTAGTGTTTGGGTTCATATAGAAAATCATGTTTTAAATGCATAATTCTATTAATTTGGAAAAGTATTTTTTAAAAGCTTCACATTATTATAATTGAAATATTCAAGTTTCAAAAAAAAGTATCAATATTCATGATAACTCAAACATCAATATCACAACATTTAAATAGTTTTAATTTTGAGAAAATATCAAACATTAACTTGCGATAAACAAATAAAATTTTGAAAATAATAGAATACACGACGTATGATATATGGTTTATTTAGTATAGCAAATACATTCTAAAATTTGTAGCATTGTTAAAAGCCTTAAAATTCAAAAATGCAAACTCTATTTTTCATCTACTTTTACTTTTTGAGCAAGGATCACCAATTGGCCTATTTTAACATGCTTATGCCCACCTACACACTATATTAAATCCTTACATTCTGATAAATATAACATATATTTATAATTTTCAGCTCCATTAAGTAAACAAACATAATTATATTTAATATTTAAATTTACTTATTTATTAAATCATTTGATACTCCTTGAGATGAGAAAATTGTATTTTATCCATATTTTGCATAAAGGGTTATGTGTTGTACAATATTTTTAAAAAACTAGCAACTTAGTTTCTTATGTTTCTAATATTAATTTTTTATTTTTATATGCATGCAAAAAATTATAGTTATAATAGAAAAGATGACGATGTTCCAAGAATGTTCAATAAGACACATCCACACAATAATTGTGTGTAAATGTCTTTGAAAAATTTGTCGTACATGTGTATAAATGTGAGGGAACATAATTTTTTTATCAACAAACCAACTTCTAATTATGAAAAAGCTTCTCCAAAACATTCATGTGAACTACAAATTTATGTTATAGATTTTAGACATTTGATGTTTAAAACATCAAGCCACCTTAAGGCACTAACACACTTCATCATGACACTTATGGTCATGATTCGTCTATTAACATTCCCCTTGGAAATTATTTCCATTTGAATAATATTAGAAAAATAAATTTCCTACAATTTTTTTACATAAAAAAATATAATGGAACTTGTTGGCATTGGAAATCAAACATGCAAATATTTATATAAAACAAATCAACCACAAAACCAACATGGAATTTGAGTAATGTAACAATGTTACTTACAACTCCAAAAGTTACAAACATATTTTGTGCAATAAATTTCACAACATTCTATGTGTTAACAAGTTGTACAAAAACAAAAGCAAAAATCTATAATGCCCAATTTTCATTAGTGGATCCATTTCCAAACCCATCTAGGGTTTTATCATTACATATAAACAAAAAACCAAAAATTGTTTAATATTTCCAACAACAACCAATGTCATTTACATCTCCTTCTTTTACATGTAGATCCAAGATTGTTACACAAACATTTTGTCACAAGTTCTACCGAATCCTACATCAATAATCACACTATTCTATCTTCAATATTCTAGAACACCCAAAAAATTCCACAAAATTCTACCAACAACAACAATGTTCCACATCTATTATTTTTATACCCACTTACAAAATGTACCATTTTGCATAAGGAAAAAATACACTTCAACTAACTAATATTGAAAGAGTTTGAACGTTTTTAAACAATTCCTACTACAAAAACCTTAACATTGAAAAAACTATATAACTAACATAAAAAATAAAATAATATATATATATATATATATATACGCATTTCTTAATGTTTTCAACAATAATGCAAACCTTAACTTTCTTACTTTAATTTTTTGCATTTCATCTTAACATTTCTGTCAAGATTTCAAATAACCAACAATGTGAATACATTTGGACACAACATTCTTTGGCACCCAAACATGTTGCTTGCACTTCATTTTAACATATCAATTAAAACATTACAACAAAAGGTGTCGTTGTATGCTAAGTGATTTCATTGGATTTTGAATGAATTGATTGGTTGTAACAAATGGGGATTAGTGAAGAAGTAGTGAATTCACTAGTCTAGTGAACAAAGATTAGTGAACTACACCCACATTTTGTAGTAGTGAAATCTCAAATAATCATTGATGTGGACACCTTTGGAGCCAACATTCTTGGTCGCTTGGACAAGCTGCCTTCACAATATCATCAAAGTCCTATAAAATGTTATTAAAACACACATTGTAGATTAGGTAAATGTACAAAGGAGTAAAATTAAAGAAAAAAAGAAATGACAAGACGTCAAGTTGGTTCAAAGTAGGTGCGAAAATCTCTCCATGTCCATAATTGACCATCTATGGTAGGTTATCCATATTTATATGTGAAAAATCGACAGCTTGTAATATATCAACTATGTTGATGGGAAGTGTGTTTGAAGGGGTGGAAGTTAGGAAGTGGCTAAGCCTATGACTATCGCCCAACTTGAGATGGAGGATGCTTGCATTTTTAATAATGTGATTAGAACTTTTTGACAAAGAAAAATGACCAAGGTAAAAAGATGAAGGCCTTCTAGCCGTTTCAAGCTCCAAAGGGCATTGGCACAATCATGTAAAAACACATCGATATGTTTGTGTAAGCAACCAAATACCTCAATTGCTAAGGGGAAGAATTGATTAGTGGGGTGTTGGTTGTGGTAGCTTTTTTCTTTGGCTTGAGTTGTATCAAAGGTGACAAATCCTTGAGTTGTGCAAGATCGAGGAAGTAAATCTACTTGCATTGGGTCGACAATGACAAGGTCAATTAGGGTGTGATGCCATCTTTGGTGAACACACTATCAATTCATCAACGAGAGGAATTGAATGTGTTTGAAGAAAGCACATGTAATTGTTTTCATCCCATGTGAAAACCAACATCTTGCACAATGACGATAAAAGTGCCACAAATTGCGTCATAGGTTCCAATGCATTCATTGTCATAAGCACAATGTAAGAGGTGGATACCCATCGGGTTGATGAGATGTGTGCACACACATCAACCTTATGAGTATCACACATCGACTCTATGAGTATCCACAACATCACACCACAAATCTTTCCAATATTACTAACTTGCATTAAACAAACATAAACACACATAATAATAAAAAGAAAATTCCATCGACTACCCTCTCACTTGTCACCTTTTGCTTTTGACTACATCCATAGATGCTCTTTTCATCCATTTTGTATTCATTCCAATGAAAATCACATCCCACTCCATTTCATCCTGCTAGATACCTCTTAGAGTCAGATACAAATACCCTTCAGTTATCAGCCAGGGTATATATTCACTTATTTGCCAGTCATCAGCCCTTCATATATCTCATTACCACCAGTTCCCAAAAATCAAGGAACCAAATTTAGTATTTAACTATGGTTTTCAAAGCAAAACGAACAGTCAAAGAACCGACCAAAGAATCACTGTTCATTGCCGGTTCTTTCACGAAACCTGTCAGTTCTTCAAGGGTTTTGAAAGAACCGGAACTTGTGATTATTTGAATTTGAAATATTGAAAGAACCGGAACTGGCGGTTCTTTTTATTAAAAAACTCAAAGAACCGCCCAACACTGGTCTTACGTTCCACTGAAGTGCTCTTCTATTTGAGAGGCGTGAACGTAGGACGACAGCGGGGAGACAAAGAGTGGTGGTGGGCGTCTGCGCAGCGACGAGAGAAAGAGAGAGAGCGAGCGAGCGAGCGAGCGGGACACAGCACAAAGCTATGGCGGCTATGGCCAAAGCTGCGCCCGTCCTCGCAGGTATATCATTATCTTCTTTCTTCCTATTCCTGCCTGTCGTGCTCCATCGTCGCATCCCATGCTTCGCCAGTCACGGCCTCCGTCTGCCTGCAGCTGCTGCTCGCATCCCGTGTTCTCTTACTCCCTCCCCCTGCCATCCTCCTCCTCGTCGTAGAAGCTTTGTCGTCAAGTCCCAATCTGATGGAGGTCAGTGTATATCTCTCTCTCCCTCTCTCTACCCTCTTCTGCTCACGTGAGATTTTGCATTCGGGATTCCAAGTTCTCTACAGGCGCTTTCTGTTACCGTTTTGTGGATATACGATTTGAAAATTTATTGGTGGACTTACATTTTGTAGGAGTATTCCGTGGAAAAGAGAA
>Ga0116229_10002356_pt1 | contig 30496 bp, 27 predicted proteins | sample S1TSphgellanicum_3_FD_87313 | JGI IMG/M metagenome (GOLD analysis project Ga0116229, IMG submission 87313) | Host-associated microbial communities from peat moss isolated from Minnesota, USA - S1T2_Fc - Sphagnum magellanicum MG | ecosystem: Host-associated > Plants > Peat moss > Unclassified...
CGCCGCAGGCGAACCATCGGCCGCGATCCGCGCGCGCGTCGAAGCAGCCCGTACCGTGCAGCGCGAACGCTACGCCGGCACGCCGTATCACGGCAACGCCGCCGTCGAAGGCGCCGACATGCGTCGGTATTGCACGCTCGACGAGGCAGCGACCGAACTACTGCGGCAGGCCTCGGCTCGCGGCCAACTCTCAGCGCGCGCGCTTGACCGAATCGCGCGCGTGGCGCGCACGATCGCCGACCTCGCGGGCGCGAACGGGATCGCGTCCGCGCACGTGGCCGAGGCGATCGGATACCGGTCGCTCGAGCGCCGCGGTTTAGCGGCCTGACATTCGCTCGCGGCCAGCCGACCTCACGTGGCGGAGCTGATTCCGATCTCGATGTCGCCCGAGACGCTCCGCCCGCCAAGCTTGGCATCCGTCAGAATCACTTCAACGGCGTCAACCGTGTTCCAGTCGCGATCAGCGTTTCGGGCTGGTCCGCGGCCGCGGCGAGAGTGGTGATCTGACGATTGAGATAGACGACCACGGACCCGTTCCTGGCCTTGAAAAGTAGCGTGTTCGGCTTCGGTTTCCCTGAGTATAGGTGAATGCCGAGCCCCAGGATACTAAGATCCACTTTGAGGCCCGCGAGCGTGGACGTGCCTTCGGCCGGTGACAGCGCGCTGGTCGCGAGCATCCCGCCCTGATTTATTCGATTCGCTCGACCCATTGCGCACGCGAAGGTCCGGGCTCGAACGGATCGGCGAAATACTGGGTCTCGCGAGCCACCTTGCCATCCTGGAACTCCATGATGCTCACCGCGTAGGATGGCCGGCCGTCATAGGCGAGGATAAACTCCGTGACCCAGAGGTCGCCCGAGCCGACGATGCGCCGAACCTTGAAACGCTTGGCATTCGGCTGAGCGACGCGCGAGGCCGCAATGTTATGCCGGCCCGTGATGCGCTCGCCCGATTGCGGGTACTCGAGCACTGCGTCGTCGCGATATATATTCGACGTCGCCTACGAAGGTCTCTACAACGAACTCAATGCACCGCCGTTCGCGGTCGTGGACGCGCACGTCGGCTATCGTCTGCGTACCCTGGAAATTCGGCTCGACGGGACCAACCTTACCGACGTCTACGACCGCCGGTTCACGACGCCGGGCGCGGGCACGCTCTATGCGGAACCGGACGGTATCGTCGCGCAGAGCGCGTTCCCGCTGCAGGGCACGAGCTTCACGCTCAGCCTCGTCCGCCGCTTCTGACTCGAGCCGAGGGCCAACCGTATCGCGAGCGACCTGGGCTTAAAAGCGCGCGATCTCCGAGGGCCGGCAGGCGCGCACGGCGAGGTCGGGCGGCAGGCTGTTCGGCTTGGGACGGAGGTTCGAGACGGCCTCGCCCGCAGGCGCGTGCAAAGCTTGCTGATCCTCGAGCGGCATCCGGCTCCAGGTCTGTAGGTAACTATCGCCGCGCGACGTGGCGTAAATCCAGCCGACCGGGTAGCCGCCGGAATTGGCAATCACGTGGATATCCGTGACCGTCGCGCCGTTGGCGATTTGGGAGCCGATCGCGAGCGGCGATTCGGCACAGAATTCGTAACTGCCGAGTTCGGCGGCACGGGCGACGGTCGGTCCGGAGAGCGCCGCGAGCGCGAACGATGCGGCGAGCAAGCGTCGGATTAACATGGCATCGGTTCCTCACAAGGCGTCGGTTGCAAACGGGGAAGCTCGTCCTACTGTTGTACCACCAATCGCTCGATTCGGATAGACCGCATTAACGCGCGTTAGTTATTTTCATCGAATGCAGCGCTAAGTAAGCTCCCAAACTTAAGCGCATTAACGGTTATTACGTTGATTCGAAGTTCGTCGCGGAAGCGAGCAAGGGAGCCCTTGGCTAACAGCCGGCGAGCAAGAGAATCTTTCGCGAACCGGCGGCGAGCAAGAGAGCCTTCGGTCATCGGCTCCTTCCTACGGTAACGAGCGGCTTCCGGCGCTCCCCGCAAAGCTCGGCGTTAGCGTGAGTTGGCCGTTACACTCTCATCTTCGGCGTGCTCGCGGCCCAGGACGAACGAGGCGACCGCGACGCGCGAGTTCACGTCGAGCTTGCGGAAAATCGAGGCCAAATGCTTCTCGACGGTCTTCTGCCCGACGGCAAGCCGCTCCGAAATAACCCGGTTCGTGAGACCCAGCGAAACGAGCCGGGCAACTTCCAGTTCGCGACTCGAAAGCACGGTTTCGCGGTCCACGTTGCCGCCCGCGATGACCGTGGGCCCGAAGCGCGCCACGTCCGCATCGGCGCCGCAGAGCTCGTAGAGCGAGCGCGCTGCGTCGTGGCGGCCCGCGACCTCGAGTGCTTGCGCCTCGAACATCGGCCACTCCAAGGTTGCGGCCAGCGCCGCAGCCGCCAGCGCCGCTTCGGTGGCGGCCTCACGATTACCCGAACGCGCCGCGGCGATCGCCGAGACCAAATTTCGGGTCAAGTGACCCGCTACGTTGTCCGGGCCGGCGGCGCAGCGAGCGGCCATCTCGACGAGCGCCGGAAGCTCGCCGATATCCAGATACCGCGCGGCGCTGATCAACACCGGTCCAAGCGTCGGCAGCGCGAGCGGAAAGATCGTCAAGGCTAACCGTAAGTCGGCCTGCGCCGCGGCGACCGCGTCGCGCGAAGCCAGCCATTCGGCATACGCGCCCAGCAAGATCGCGTTTTCGATGTCGATGCCGTTGCGCGCGTTCTCCAACAGCGCCGGCGGCACGCAGCGGGCCACCAGGTGCGCATCACCGGAAGCCCTGGCCAAGAGCGGCGCGAGTTGCGCGAGCAGGATGAGTGCCGGTGCGATATCGGGACGTTCCAGCACGCGTTCGAGGCTCGCGCGCGATTCGGCCAAGCGGCCACGCAGGAAGAGGTACCCGGCATTGACGGCGTCGCCGAAGACGGCAATCGCGCCGTAGCCCGCGTCGCGTTCGATACGCTGCCCTTCGAGCATGACCCGCTCGACCAGCGCGTTCGCGCCCATGCCCGTACCCATTTGCGCGATCGAATAGAACCCGATAACTTGCCGGTCCGAAGACAACCGCGGGATGTTCTCTTCGAGTTGCGGCAAAAGCTCGTGCCACGCGGCGACTTCTCCGAAGTAACAGTGGCGTTCGAGGAGCGTCGTGAGGTAGTTTTGTCGAACGCGCGGTGCGAGATGCAGCGGATCGGAGACGGCAGCTAACATCCGGTCGGCCTGGGCGAAATCGTATTGCGCGCAAAACAGACGCGCGGTGTTCACGAGCAGACGGTCGAGCACGGAGGGACCCAGCGACGCTCCGTGTGTCTCGATAAACGCCGCGCCGCGGCGCGCCGCCGCCGCATCGCCCAAGTTGTTCCGTTCGACGATGATCGTCGCCTCGAGCGTGGCGGCCTCATCGAATTCGCCCCGCTTCAAGCGGATCGCGCTCGCGAATTCGAACGCATCGACCGCTTGCGAAAGACGGCCCTGGAGCGAGGCGACCGTCCCGGCGCTCTCGGCCAACCGCGCGCGATCGCGTTCGTCGCTCGCGACTTCTCGGGCCCGGTCGTAACAGGACTCCGCTTCGGCCAGCGCCCGCTGCGCCAGCGCCGCGTCGCCGGCAAGTTCGTTGTACGTAAGCGTCTTCGTGGCGTCCTTCGCTTCCCACGCGTGATAAGCGAGCGCGTCGATGTAACGCTCGCGGTCCTCGAGCGACTCGAGCGCCTGCAGAATCTGCGCGTGGAGGCGGCGCGCGTCGAACACGAGCATGCCGCCGTAAATCGTCTGCCGGGTCAGCGCGTGGCGAAAGCGAAACCGCGAACGGTCGTCCTCCTCGAGCACGATGTTGAGGTCGCGGGCGCGGCGCAGCGTGGGCAGAATCGCTTCGACGTCCGAGTCCACGACCAGTGCCAAAAGCGCCGGGTCGAAACGGTAACCGAGGACCGCGGCCCGCTCGAGAATGCGGCGATCCTCGGCGGAAAGGAGGGAGAGCCGTTGTAAGATCGACCCGCGAATCGACAGCGGAAGGCTGGTCGGCGCGCCGGCGCTGCGTGCCTCGAGGGCGCCTTTGACCAACTCCTCGGCGAAGAATGGATTGCCTTCGCTGCGCACCTCGATGTCGTGCCGGACGCTCGCGGGCAACGCGGCGCGCCCTTCGAGCGCATCGTCGACGAGTTCGCGAATTTCCGTTCTGGATAACGCCGCAAGCGTGAAGCGGCGAACGTTGGGTTCGCGCAACAGCTGAGAAACGGCGTTGAAGAGCGGCTCGTTCCGCTCGAGCTCGTCGGACCGGTAGGTGGCGACCAGCAGGAGTCGCGCCCGTGCCAAGCGCGGGACCGCATAGGCGATGAAGTCGAGGGTCGAGGCGTCGGCCCAGTGGATGTCTTCGATCGAGAGAATCGTCGCCTTGCGGGCCACGACGGTTTTCACGAACTCGACGAGCGCCGCGAGCAGCTCGGCTCGTTCCAACGCCTCGCTCGCCGCCGTATCCGTGCCCGCCGGAAAACCCGAACGCGTCAGCTGAGCGACGGCGCGACGCACGTTCGGCGCTAACTCGCTCGCCGGCACGGCCTTAACGAGCGCCGATACGAGCGAGCGAATCGGACCGAACGGCACCTGCATCCGCTCCAGGCACTCGGCGGTTACGACGATCCGGCGCGATCTCGCTTCGCGCAGATCGTGGACGAACTGGGCGAGCATCCGCGACTTGCCGATGCCGGTTTCGCCGCCGATCAATACCGCTCCGCCGCGACTCGAGGCGAGATCGCGGCGAGCCTCTTGAAGCGCGGCGAGTTCTTCGCGGCGGCCGATGAGGGCACGGCTCATGATCGGGATTCGGAACACGTCAGTTCAAACGTTACCCACGGCTCGTGCGGATTCCGCCGCGCCGGGAACGGCCGGCTACGTCTCGCCCGCGAGGGTCCGGCCACGGCGCGCAAGCTTCGATTCGGAGGCGCGCGCGGTTGCTGAGTCTGCCTGCTTGCGTCCTGCTACGAGGCGATAGATCGCGGGAATTGCGACCAAGGTCATCAGCATCGACCCAGCGAGCCCGAAGATAACGACCCAACAGAACGGCTTCCACAACGACTGCGTCGAGAACGCGAGCGGCAGCAACCCAGCGATCGACGTAACGATGGTCAGGAGAATCGGTCGCAGCCGTTTTGTGCCGGCGAAGATCAAGGCCCGTTCCATCCCGAGCGCGGGGTCGCGCTGGAGTTCGCGGTTGGCGTATTCGAAGAGCACGATCGTGTGGTTCGTGACGATGCCGCCGAGGCTCGCGAGCCCGAGCGAGGCGACGAACCCAAAGTGGTTGCCGGTCACCGCCAGCCCGCTGACCGCGCCGATCAGCCCGAGCGGCACGGCCGCGAGGATCACGAGTGACAGCCGCAGCTTCCGGAATTCCCAGAGCAGAATCGTTTGGTTCAGTAGTAACCCGATTCCCCCGGCGATCGCGAGGTTGCGAAACGACTTGGTCGTCTGCTCGTCTTCACCCGCGTATGTGAGGGTCACGCCCGGCGGCAGCGCGACGCGCGCGGCCGCGACCTTGAAATCGGCCAGAACCTCCGAGGCCAAGCGGCCGTCGACGTCGGCCGAGATCACGACGGTCGGGAAACCGTCGTAGTAGGTCGTGACGCTCGTCTGCGTTCCCAACCGAAGGGTGCCGAATTCGGCCAGCGCGACGGCGCGACCGCTGCTCGCGCGCACGGACATTCCCGCGAGCGCACTACCGTCGGCACGCATCGCGGGGGGCAGGCGGACGACGACCGGTGTTTGGCGGTCCGCTTCCCGAATTCGGGTTGCGGTCGTTCCACCGTAGGCCAGCGCCGTTACCTGTTGGACGGCGGCATCGGTCACGCCGGCCTGGGCGGCGCGATCGGAATCGATGGCTAAATCGAGCCGGGTCGTCGGTTCGCCGAGCGAGTCGCGCACCGCGGTCGCGCCCGGAATCGCGCGGAGGCGCTCGCGCAGGGTCGCCGCGATCGCAGGCAAATCGGCCGCACGCTCCGAGGCGAGGCGCAGCTGGATCGGCGCGCCAACGGGCGGTCCCTGTTCGAGCGGCTTGACGTCGATGCGCGCGCCGCCGACGTTGGCGGCGATTTCGTCGCGCAAGGCGGGAATGAGCCGCGCGGCGGACGGCACGTCGACGGTATCGACGATCAATTGCGCGTAATTGGGGCGCTGCTGTTCGGCGATCACGTTGTAATAGAAGCGCGGCGCGCCATGCCCGACAAACGAACCGACGGCGGACACGCCGCCGTGCGCGCGAACGAGACGTTCGATCTTCGCTACCAGTTTCTCGGTGGCGCGGACGTCGGTGCCGTCGGGCGCCGTCACGTCGATGAAGAACTGGTTGCGATCGGCGGACGGAAAAAACTGCACGCCCAGCCGCGGGATCGTCGCGACGGCGAGTCCGAGCGCCAACATCACGACGCCGACCGTGGCTAACGGGATGCGCATCGCGGTCGTCGCGAGCGGCACGTACCCGCGCTGCATGGCCGCGAGCAGACGATCGAACAGCCGGCGCACCGCCGTGCCGAGTCCGCGCCGCCCGTCTTCCGGGCGAGCCGCCACCGCGAACCACTCGCCCAGAATCGGCGTGATGAAATACGCGACCGCCAGCGAGGCCCCGAGCGCGATCGTGGTGACGACGGCCAGGTCGCGGACGAAATCGCCGACGCTGCCGCCCATCAAGCGGAACGGGAGAAACGACGTCATCGCGACCAAGGTCGAGGTCATGAGCGGAAACCAGAGTTCCTGGACTCCGCGCCAGGCCGCTTCGCGCCGCGCGACACCGGCTTGTAAGAGCCGCTCGATGTTATCGATGGCCACAATGCCCGCGTCGACGATCACGCCGAGCGCGATGATCAGGGAAAGGATCGAAATCTGGTTGATGTCGACGTGTAGGAGCGGCATCACGCCGAACGTCAGGGCGATCGAGAGCACGACCGTCGTGCCGACCAGGAGGCCGTTGCGCAACCCCATCAAGAGGGCGACGAGTAACGTCACGACCGCGACGCCGAGAACGAGATTTAGGAAGAAGTCGGCGACCCGGTCGTCGACGGTCTTGGGCTGATTGGCGATCAGCGCGTAGTCGATTCCCGCGGGCCAATTCGCCTTCGCGCGGGCCAGCGCGCCTTCGACTTCGGGGCCGAGCGCGGTAACCGACGACGTCGCCTTCGCCTGGATAGCGATGACGACGCCGCGTTTGCCGTTGACGCGGACGATCTCATCCGGTGGGTCGGGGTATCCCGTTCGCACCGTCGCGACATCGCCGACCCGGATCGGCCGGCCCATCAGGTTCGCAACCGCCACGTTCGCGACGCCGCGGGCGCCGTGCAGTCCGTCGCTCGGATTCACTTGCGCGATCCGGTCGCCCAGGGCCAGCGTGCCGCTCGGAACCAAGGCGTTTGCCCCGGCGATCGCGTTCGCGACGTCGGGGGCCGTGATGCCGTAGAGCCCGAGCGCGCGCGTATCGAGGTCGACGTCGACCTCTTGTTCCTGCGCGCCGGTCAGGTCGGCCTTGCCGACGTCGGGCAGGTTCGCGAGCGAGTCGGCCAGATGCTTCGCGACGTCGCGTATTTGGCGCTCGTTCAAACCGTCGGCGCTCACGCCGACCAGCATCGGATACGTCTTCCACACGTCGTCGTCCACCGCGGGGCCGCTCGTGCCGGCGGGCAACGCGCCGCGCAGGTCGTCGAGTTTATCGCGTAACTCGCGTAGCGGCCCGTCGGCGTGCGTCATCTCGTCGTCGAAGTCGACGGTCACGACGGAGATGCCGGGACGCGAGACGCCGGTGACGTGCTTGACGTGCTCGACCGAGCGCAGCGAATCTTCGACCTTGCGCGTTATCAGTTGTTCGACGTTTTCCGCGGTCGCACCGGGATAGGTCGAGACGATTTCGGTCAGACGCTGCTCCGTGCCCGGATCCTCGCGACGTTGCATCGTAAATGCATTCGCAAGCGACCAGAAGAGCGCGAGGGTAGCGGCGGCCAAGACGAGCGACTTACGCTCGACGGCGAACTTCGGAAGGTTCACGAGCCGCTGACCACGCGAACGGGATCGCCCGGCTCCGCTTGGTGCTGCCCCATCACGACGACGGGCGCGCCGGGCGGAATTCCGCTAACGTCGGCGCGCTCGCCGTCGCTTCCGGAAATGCGAACCGCGCGGCGCGCCACGGTGCCCCGGCGCGCGTCGTAGGTTTCGACGAACGTGGTACCGCGCTCGGTCAGGATCGCGCCGACGGGGACGCTCGCCCCACCGGGTTGCCGCGGGCCCAGCGCGACGCTGACGACGGCGCCCGGCCGCAGCGCGAGTTCCGGCGCACGCACGCGCACCTGCGCCGCGCGCGTTGCGTCGTCGGCGGACGGTTCGATGCGGGTGACGAATCCGGTAACGCTGCGGCCGTTCGCGCTAACGCGCGCGCCCGTGCCCGTGCCGATTCCCCCGACGAGCGCTTCGGGGACGTCGATCAGGACGTCGGGCGTGCCGGCGTCGGTCAACGTGAACGCGACCGCGCCCGGAACGGCGACGTTGCCGGGCTCGACGTCGCGCGCGAGCACGTACGCGTCGGCCGGCGCGTGGATCGACGTCTTCGCGAGCGTCGTGGCGGCTAATGCCGCGCTGGCGCGCGCCTCCGCGGCGTCGGCGCCGGCCGCGGCGCGATCTTCGGCGCGCGGTCCGGCCCTCACGAGCGCCGCGTTCGCTTCGGTTGCGGCAAGTTGCGCTTGAGCCGAGCGCAGTTGGCCTTGGGCGTCCACGAACGCGGTATGGGTGGTGTCGGCGGTTTGCGCGGCGATGTCGCCCGCCCCGACCAGTTGCGCGTCACGCGCGTCGTTGTCGCGCGCCAAGTCGAGCGCGGCTTGCGCCCGGGCGACCGTGGCCCGCGCCGCCGCGACCGATTCGTCGGCCTGCGCGCGCTCCTGGGGCCGCGCGCCGTTCTCGGCACGCGCGGCGGCCGCCGCGGCGGCATCGAGCCGCGCTTGCGCGGCGGCGAGCTGCTCGCGATAGTCGGTGTCGTCCAGGCTCGCAAGGGTCGCGCCGGCCGTCACGCGGTCTCCGACGTCGGCATTGACGGCCGCAACGCGTCCTGAGATTTCGAACGCGACTCGGTAGGTGTGCGCGGCCGCGACCGCGCCGGGGCCGGTATAGATCGCAAGCGGCGCCGCCGTTCCGGCCGGTTCGACCACGACGGCGAGCGGCATCCGCGCCGGTGGTTTCGATGCCTCGGCTCGCGCCGCGCAGCCGGAAATTCCGGCAGCCAGACACCCCGCACCAGCGACGGAGAGGGTGAGGCCCACGATGTGTGCTGATAACGGCCGTTTCATAACCTACCTATGCTTTCTTAGATAACACCGTTCAGTCGATGGCCAAGAAAAAACCGGTCCGCTCGTGGGCCGGCTCAGGGGTTAGTTGTTGGGGTGAGCTCGGACGCCGTTCTCGACGACCTCGAGGAAGTGCTCGGTCAGGGCTTCGATGTCTTGAAAGTAATTCGCCGTGCTCGCGCATGCCAGGCGCAGCGACACGATCCCATGCACGCCTGCCCACAAGAGCTGCGAGGCGATCTCCGGATCGATCGGCCGGAAGATGCCTTTCGAGACCAGCTCCTCGACCGTGCGCTCCAGGACTTCGAAGGCGATGCTGCCCGGCTCCCCGGGCGCGTCGAGCTGCTGGCCGATCACGGAGTTCGAGAACTTCGGATCTTCCATGAAGATCAGGCGGTACGTCAGCGGATGCTCGAGGCCGAAGCGGACGTAGCGGCGGCCGATGTCGCGCAGCCGTTCGACCGGGTCGGCGAGGGCCGTTGCGGGAGCGATCGCGCCCAGCATCTCCGCGAAGCCCTCGCGCACGAGTTCCAGCGCGATGTCGTCGCGGCTTGCGAAGTGCAGGTAGATCGTGGCCGGCGAGTACTCGATCGCCTCCGCGATCTTGCGCATCGAGAGCGCTTCGAAGCCCTGTTCTAGCACGATCTCGCGCGCGGCAGCAAGGATCTGCTCGCGCAGTTCCGCCTTCTGTCGTTCCTTGCGCTCCGCGATGCCCATGCGCGCAGTTTACTGAACGGTGTTCATAAAGTCAATACCACTCAGGGGAAGCTACCAAGGACAAGCTAGCGGGCAACGGCAACGTCCACCCAGACGTGCGCATCTTGCCGCTCTTCATCGCGCTGCTCCTTATCGGGCCGGCCATTACCCCATCCGTCGCCTTGCCGGCGGACGATCCGGCGACCCTGCGCATCGCGCTCGCGACGTCGCCCAATACGCTCAACCCGCTGACCGGAACCCAGGTCATCGAGTCGTTCGTCGCGAGCCTCGTCCTGGACGGGCTCGTCGTCGCCACGCCCAACGGCGTGATCACGCCGCTGCTGGCCGCCGAGGTGCCGACGCTGGCCAACGGCGGCATCAGCCGCGACGGCAAGACCATCGTGTACAAACTGCGTCGCGGCGTGCGTTGGCACGACGGCGCGCCGTTCACCAGCCGCGACGTCGCCTTCACCCAGCGTGCGGCCGTCGACCCGAACAATAACGTGACCTTGCGCGACCCGTACCGGTACGTGGTGCGGCTCGACACGCCCGACGATTACACGGTCGTGGTTCATCTGAGCCAACCGTACTCGCCGTTCGTCGCCGAGTGGTTCCCGAGCCGGACGTTAGCGATTCTGCCGGCCCACTTGCTCGCGCGCTATCACGAACTCAACGACGTGCCCTTCAACGCGGCGCCGGTCGGCACGGGGCCGTTCATCTTCGACCGCTGGGAACGCGGGCGCGAAATCGTCTTCCATGCCAACGACGGCTATTTCTTGGGCAAACCGAAGCTGCGCCGGATCGTCGTTCAGTTGATGGCCGACGAAAATTCGCGCAGCGTCGCGCTCCAGACGGGCGATACGGACTGGAGCTTCATCGCGGCGCCCACGTCCGCGCGGATGTTGGCCGGCCGCAGCGACGTCGCGACCCGGTTGCTGGCGGCCAACGCGTACAACGGCGTCATCGTGCAGACGCGCCGGCCTCCGCTCGACGACGTGCGCGTCCGCCGCGCGCTCGCGTTTGCGCTCGACCGCCGCTCGATGGATGCCAAGATCGGCGGCGACTTCGTGATTCCGGCCAGCGCCGACATCGGTCCCTACGACTGGGCCTACGATCCCAACGTCAAGCCGTTGCCGTACGATCCCGCGCAGAGCCGGGCTGCCTTCGCGAGTGCGGGTTGGAAGCCCGGTGCCGGCGGAATGCTCGAACGCGACGGCAAGACGCTGTCGCTGGTTCTGGTCTTCGCGGCGGGCTCGAGCACGACCGAAGCTTACGCCGTGCAAATTCAAGCGATGTTGCACGCGGCGGGCGTCGACGTGACGCTCAAGGCCGAACAGGCGAACATCCTCTTCGCGCCGCAGGCCGAACACGGGACGCTCAGTTCTGGCGATTTCGATCTTGCGCTGGCCGGACTCTTTAACTTCGCCGATCCCAACGACCGGCGCTCCTTCGCGTGCGCGTCAATTCCGCCCAACGGCTTCAACGATAACCGCTGGTGTAACGCCGACTACGACCGGGTCACCAACGACGCGCTCTTGCACGTCGACCGCGCGACCCGCAAGCGCGACTACGCGCGCGCCTCGCAGATCCTCATCGACCAGGAACCCGAATTATTCTTGTATTGGTACAAGCAGATTCAGTTGGTGCGAACCGGCGTCCACATCGACGACGGCCTCAACGTCGAACCCGCCTACCTGTGGAGCCGCGACCGCTGGTCTGCGAGCGCGAACGCGATCGCATCCACGCGGCGAACCGCCGCGGCCAGCATTCCGCGCCGTACACGCCGACGTCGGATGGGCATTACCGCTACCAGCGCGACGTGGCGGACGTAGCGCGACGCGAAGCTTCACGGTCGATCTCGCGGTCTCCAATTCGTCGCGCAATCATCACGGCGCTCACACGGAGGACCGGTCGGGTTCGCGCGACAACTTATCCGTGAGCGCGCGCGTATAGACGTGCTTATTTATTTCTTTCGAAGGGCTCTCTTGTGAGGCATCGTTCGCTATCGGTCTTGCTACTTTTTGCAGCTGCCGTGCCGGTGGGCTGCTCCGGAGGCGGATCCCCGGCTGCGCCGATCCCGACGCCCTCGCCGAGTCCGACGATTGCGCCCGGGATCTACTTCGTGGCGAATGACGGCTCTCTGACCGACGTTTCGCATTATACGGTGGCGTCGCCATTTCCGGTTTCGCTTTCAGCCTACCCGACGGTAACGCTCGAAATCACCAACCTCGGTGATCTGGAGACGGACGGCTTGATCGACTACGTTTCGGTCGGAAACGAATGTTACGAGCAAAATGTGGCCGGAACGGCGGATAGGGTCACGCTGGCGCCTGCGAAGTTCTACCAGTGCGGCGTCGGGGTCGAAGCCAGCGACGTCTTCGAGGCGGTGTCCGGCCCTCCGGGTACTGCCGGCATCAAGGACGATTTCATCTACAAGGTGACGAAATAACGCCAGGACGCTGACGGCTGTCGACCAAAGGTTGCGGCGGATGCGAAGCGAGAATCCCAGAGCGTGAACGAGCGCTCAACGTCTGACGCCGAGGCGATAACGTGGTCCATGGTAGCGCAACTCGCCTTCTTCGCCAACTTATCCATTCCGCTCGGTGGTTTAGTCGCCACGGCGCTCATCTACGCGCTTCGAAAGGACACGGTGCCGGTCGCGCGCGAAAACGAGCGCAAAGCGTTGAACTTCGAGATCACGGTCGCCATTCTGTACGGCGTCCTGCTCGTCGCATACTTGATCACGTTTTTCTCGGTTTTCGTTTCCGTCGCCGCACTGAGCCACGCCGGCAAGCACGCCTCCCACTCGGGCCCGCCCCCGCCGGGCTTCGCCGCTCTTTTTGGGTTCGTGGGCCTGTTCTTCCTGATTGGCATAGTCTGTGCCGTCTTCTCATGCGTCAACGCGCGCGCGGCGTGGCTCGGCCGGCCCGTCCGCTACCCGCTCGCAATCCCGTTCGTGCGGTAGCGCGCGCCCAAGGTTAGCCCGATGGTTTTCATTGTAAGTCCAAGACTGCGCGTAGTCCCTGGTCCACGAGCACCAGAATGCTTTGAGGCAGTTCGCCAACTTTTCTGCCGAGACGAATCTTCGCTATAGCCCGAACCTGTTGGCACAGAATTCTACTGTCTTTCGTTGTCCCAGCGATGCCTTTTGGAATAAAGGGGCAAAGCAACGTCTGCGGCTTTCCGTTCGCATCAGTGAGAGGAACGACGATCGTCATGGGATTTTTTCCGTCGAATTCTTGCGGCACGTTCCGCTGCACGATTACGCAGGGGCGGCGTCCTTGCTGCTCTGAGCCCCGAGTCGGGTTAAGATCAGCGTCGTAGATTTCTCCGCGCCTCATTCGAGCCCGTCGAGCAGCGTATGCGCGAATTCGTGATCGATTGCGATGCTTTCGTCGGCTCCTTCGGCGAGAAGTCGACCAACTTCCTCATCAAGTCGCTCGCGCTTTATTCGCTTAATTGCGGCTCTTGCGGCATTCAGAATGAATTGTGTGCGATTGTCGCCGGCTTCGGCGTCGATTTCGGCCAGAAAGTCGTCGGGAATTCGCAGCGTAACGGTCGCCATCAAGCACATATTACGGCCACGTAGGCGATTGTGTCAATACATTCTGTATTGCCATATGTATGCCGCTTAGTTGCCAGTCACTTCCGGAACGCTAGGCCTGCGTGGAGCTTCCAACGATCGCGCGTTCCAGCTCGGCGACGCGTTCGCGCCAGCGCCGTGCTTCAACCATCGTGTACGCGCCGCCGGCGGCTGCGGCCAGCTTTGCGAGCAGCGCGACGATCTCGGGATCGGGCGACCCGCCGTCACGCTCGTTGCCGTAGAGGACAACACCGATCACTTCGTGCAACGTCCCGATCGGAATCGCGAGCGCCGGGGCCGGGGAGCCGCTCGGTAGCGCGGGTTCGTCGATTGCAAGGTCGGCGAGGAAGAGCGGCCGTTCGACCGCGCGCAGCGTGCGCACGAGCAAGCTCTCGTCGTCGAGATGGAGCGCGCCCTCCGCGGGCCAGTTCATCGCGCGCCGGCGCGCGAACGGTCGCGACGCGTCGTCGCGGCGGAAGACGGCGGCCGAGCTCAGGCCAAGGACCGAGGCCGCGTCGTCGGTGAGCGCGGCGTCGATCGTCGCCTCCGACGTCGCGAACGCCAGCGCCTCGATCCGATGTTCGATGCGGCTCTGCGCGACGTATCGCGCGCGAAAGATCGCGCGATCGATAAGCCGCTCGACGCGGGCGTGTAGCGAGTTGAGAACGACGCCGAAACCGATCGTCACGAGGGCCTCGGCCGCCAGCGCCAGCCGTCCTTCGCTAATGAGCTTTCCGCTCAGCCAATCGACGAAGCCGACCACGACGACGCCCGCTCCGGTCAGGACCGCGTACACGAGCGTGCGGTTCAAGGCGAAGCCGACGTCGATGACGCGGTGGCGTAGCACGGCGTACGCGAGCGCGAGCGGCAACGCGCACTGGCTGACCTGGGCGAAATAGCGGACGGCCCGTCGCAGATCGTCGTAGGCGCCCCCGAACGCCGACGGGAACAGCAGATCGTTGACGAAATACGAGGCCGCGCTGACGCAGAAGGCGGCCAGCACCCACCCGATGCGGCGGCGCTCCTCGCCCGACGCGTCGCGATAGGCGAGCACCGCGAAGACGATCGTCGCGATCGTTCCGATGCCGTCCAGGAGCGTATAGGCCCCAGACCAACTCGCGAACAAGACCGGTTCGCGAAGCGTCAAAACCGTCAGGGCGATCGCGGCCGTGACGAACATTCCGTCTCCGATACGCGCGCGCGCTCGTGCGGCGGGGCTGCACGGTGCGCGCGGAAAGCGCGTGACGAAGACGATCAGCGCGAACAACGGGAGATCGGCTAAAGCCGCGACCACGAACGCCGCGACGCCGCCGAAGAGTGGGTCGGGCAGCCACGAAAACTCGGCCGCGAAGGGCTCCACGGTGACGGTGCCACAACCGAAGAACACGAGCGCCGCCGTCGCGATCGACGGGCGTCGCGCGGCGATCAGGGCGAGCACGAGCAACGAAAACGTCGCCGTGAACAGAAACGGAACTTGCCGCCACGAAAGCGTGAACGGTCTGGGTTCACTTACGAGCGTTCGCGGCGACCAGACGCCATCGTGCTCGACCGGTACGGTGAGGGTGGTTCCCGCGGGGCTGCCCGTCTGCAGCCGCATGCGCGCGGACAGCGAGAGGCCGGTGAGATCGACCGCGTCGCCGGCGCGCACGCGGAGTGCGGCCGCGGCGCGCGGCTCGACGTATCCGATCGCGGGCCCCGCCTTCCCTTGCATGAGGACGAGCGGAAACGCCGAGCGGCTGAGCGGCGAGAAGTATTCGCCCCACGCGAGCGTCAGCACGAGCAGGGCACAGAGCGCTAAACCGATGCCGGCAAACGGTTGGGAGGCGCTATGCCCGCCCGGCGCAGCCACGGCGGTTAGCGGTTCGCGGCGCCCAGCCGCGCCGATAGGAAATCGGCCGTCCGTTGGAAGCGATCGAGTTCGTGCGCGAAGACCGTGTACTCGTGCAGTTCGTCGGGCACCGCGTGCAAGGTGACGTCGACGCCGCGCGCTTCGAGCAGGTTCGCCAAGGTGACGGTCTGCGAAAACGGGACGTTGCGGTCGTCGTCGCCTGCGTCGAGATAGACCGGCGATTTCCACGTGTCCACGCCGGCCAGCGGTGAGGCGGCGAACGCGATGGCGCGTTGCGCGGGCGTGCCGATCGGGCGGCCGCTGAAGCTATCGATCCAGCCACGCCAATCGTGCACGCCGGCTTGATCGGCGCCGGCGGCGAAGATGTCGGAGTTGCGCGCGAGCGCGAGCGCCGTCAAGTAGCCGCCATACGAGAGCCCGTAGATGCCGATGTGTTTGGGATCGACGTCGTGTCGCGCGGCCAGCACGCGCGCCCCGGCCAGCACGTCCTGATATTCGCTTGCGCCCAGCATTCCGCGCTTGGGCGGCTCGTAGAAGTCGTGGCCGTACATGATGCCGCTGCGATAGTTGACCGAGAGCACGTCGAAGCCGCGGCTCACTAAATATTGGTTGAGTTCGTAAAGGTTCGAATAGGCTTCGAAATAGTGGAACGTCGTCAGCATCTGGCGCTCGGGTCCGCCGTGCACGAAGATCAAGGCCGGATGTTTGGCGCGGCCATCTTGCGCGAGGAACAACTGGCCGTGGATCGTCAAACCATCGGCCGCCTTGAAGACGATGGCCTTCGGTGTCACGAGCGTCGCTGCCGGAAATTCGGGTGGCAGCGGCCGCGCGAGTAGCGGCGTTGCTTGGGCACCGTCGGCGAGCGTCACGATCCCCGGCAAGGTCGCCGACGCGTCGACGTAGGCGAAGGTCCCCGGCTTTAGTTCGGCCGGCGACCATTGGTTGGTTGCGCCTCCCGTCACGCGTTCGGGCCGGCCGCCGGCAAAGGCAACCTTCCAAACGTGGCGGCTGTCAATATCGCCCTGGTTCGAGGTATAAACCAAGTCGTTGCCGCTCGCGCCGAGGGCGATCTGCTCGATATCGAAGTTGCCCGGCGTTAACAGCTTCGGCGTCCCGCCGGTGGGCGCGAGCGCGTACAGGTGCCGCCAACCGTCGCGTTCCCAGACGAACGCGAGCCGCCCGTCGTGCGACCACCACAGCGGCTGCACGCCGTCGGCGACGTTGAACTCATAACCGCGGCCGCTTGGCGCACGCCAGATCACGCCGCCCCGCCCGGTCGCGGCGTCGGCCACGACAACAGCCCACGGTGGAAAGAGGCTCGGGTCGTCGTAATACGAGAGCGTCGAGATGTCGCCCGAGAGACGCAGGAACGCGATCCGCGACCCGTCCGCCGACCAGACCGGGCTCTGGTCCGAAGAGAAGCCGGGTTCCGCGAACGTCACGTTGCTCGCGCCGAGCGTATAGATCGCGATATAGCTGTGGTCGCCGCGGTTATTGGTTATCGCGAGGCGCGAACCGTCGGGCGACCAGAGCGGCGCGCTCGCCGTGCCGCGCACGGTGAACAGCGTGTCGGCCTTGGTCGCGGTCCACGTCTTGCCGCCGTCGCTGGTTGCGATCGTCGCGCTCGCGACCTGTCCGCCCTCGTCGATCCAGACGACCCGGTCTCCCTTAGGCGAAACCGCCGGATCGTGCCCGTTGCCAAGCTCGATCGTCGCGCCGCTCGCGACCGACGTCAGCAGAATCTTGCGCGGCTCGCGCTTGGCCGGCGCGGTCGGGTTGGGGTTTCCCTTATCGCCGTCTTGGCCGTTCCCGCCGCGCTCGTAAGCGACGGCGGTGCCGTCGGGCGCGAACGAGAGACCGCCCAGCTCTTCGCCGTCGTCGGCCGTCGATTGCGTGATTTCGCGAACCTTGCCGCCGCTCCAAACCACGACGTTGCGGGCGCCGCGTTCGTGAACGGTCCAGGCGAGCGTGTCGCCTTTCGGCGATGCGATCAAATCGTCGACGAACGGCGCCGCCAGCACCGCATCGAGCGTGAAGCCCGGCGCCGCCGCGCGCGCGGGCAGCGCGATCAGCGCCAGCGCCGCCGCGAGGGCCGCGTAAACCGGGCGGCAAGCGAAAAGGGCCGTCCGAGAACGGGTTGACATCAGGCGAATTCTCCTCGGTAAGCCGATTCGCCGTCGCGCCCGCTCGGCGCTGCAAGCTACCTTCTGCGCACTGATGAGGCAGCATCAGTACGCCGCATCGAAGTCCCAATGTTCGGCAATAACGCAGCAAGCAGGCCGATGAGCGGCAGGTACGCGCACAGCCGATAGACGGCGCCGATCCCCGCGGAATCGGCAAGCCACCCGAGGAGCGCGGCGCCGAGACCGGCGATCCCGAACGCGAAGCCGAAAAACAACCCTGAGATCATCCCGACTTGCCCCGGCACGAGTTCCTGCGCGAAGACGACGATGGCGGGGAACGCGGACGCCAGGATCACACCGATCAGCATGGTGAGCGGCAGCGTCCAGAACAAGTTGGCGTGCGGCAAGAGCAGCGCGAAAGGCAACGTCCCCACGATCGAAAACCAGATAACGTACTTGCGCCCGAAGCGATCGCCTAGCGGGCCACCTACGATCGTTCCAACTGCGACGGCCGCGAGAAACGCGAACAACTGCAGCTGTGCGGCTTGCACCGAGATCGCGAACCGGTCGATCAGGTAGAACGTGAGAAAGTTCGTCAGGCTGACGAGGTAGACGTACTTCGAGAAAATCAGCGCGACGAGAATGACGATCGCGCCCAGCACCTTGCCGCGCGGCAATGCCGCCGCGCCGCTCCAGCGGGCACTAGCGTTGAGCCTCGCCAAGCCGACCTGCCGATACCAAATAGCGACATTCCAGAGAATCACGGTCGAAAGCAATGCGAGCAAAGCGAAGCACGCGAGGCTCGTCTGACCATAGCGCATGACGACGAGCGCCGCGGCGAGCGGCCCGATCGCCGATCCGGCGTTGCCTCCCACTTGGAAAATCGACTGCGCGAGTCCGCGCCGGCCGCCTGCGGCGGCCATGCGCGCAACGCGCGATGCTTCAGGGTGAAAAATCGACGATCCGACGCCGAGCAGACTCGCGCCCGCAAGCAGGATACCGTACTGATGAGACATCGAAATCACAACCAGGCCGGTAAGCGTGAATAGCGTCCCGGCCGGTAGCGCAAACGGCTTGGGACGCCTGTCGGCATAGGCGCCGACGAGCGGCTGCAAGATCGACGCCGTCACCTGATACACGAGCGTCACTAAACCGATTTGCGTAAAGGACAGGCCGAGTGCCGTCTTGAGGTTGGGATACACCGCCGGCAACAGCGACTGCAGCATGTCATTGATGAAATGACAGAGACTGATTGCCAAGACGATGCCGAAGGCCGTCTCGACGCGCGCGGCCGCAGGCCGGGTCGTTTGTACGATTGATTCGTTCAAATGTGTGGGCTCCGAAGGTTGCCGCTATCCAAGATAGGACTTTGCCGAGCTGTCCCGCATTCGTGTTTGGGCCAGATGGTTTCGCGATTGGGACATTTCATGATCGAGCTCGATTTAGCTGAGTACGAGGACGTGCCGCGACCTCTGGTCGCAATCGGCAACGACTACCCGGCCTCCCACGAGCTCGACTGGCATCGGCACCGCCGCGGCCAACTGCTGTATGCGGCGAAGGGCGTCGTAGCGGTTCGCACGCCGCAGGGAGCCTGGGTCGCTCCGCCCGAGCGTGCGGTTTGGATACCGGGCGGCGTACCGCACGCCGTGAAGATGGTTGGGGCTGTAAGTACGCGCAGCGTCCTCATCGAGCCGGCCGTCTGGAGCTCAGCCGAAGATCGCTGTCTTGTCGTCGGCGTCTCCGCGCTCTTGCGAAGTCTGCTCGTCGCGGCCAGCGCGATCGAGCCGGAATACCAGGTTGACGGTCGGGACGGCATGGTCATGGGCCTGCTCGTTGCCGAACTCGCGCGAGCACCGCAAATTCCGCTCGCCGTACCGTTTCCGGCTAGCCCGCCTCTCGCCGCGAAATGTCACGCCTTCCTGGAACAGCCGAGCCCTCACGATTCCATCGACCTGTGGAGTACGGAGCTTGGCATGGGCCGGCGCGCCTTCACGCGCGCCTTTCGGCGTGAAACCGGGATGAGCTTCGCGCAGTGGCGCCAGCAGGCGTGCCTACTCGTGGCTATCCCGCGGTTGGCCGCCGGCGATCCGGTAACCGCGGTCGCGCTCGACCTCGGGTACGAGAGCCCGGCCGCCTTCGCCACAATGTTTAAGCGCCTGCTTGGAGTGGCGCCTAGCCGTTATCAATGATGCGCGACAGTTGCGAACCCACGATGGGGCTAGGAGAGCGTTGCCAAGGCCTCGCGTGAGAAGGGCTGCAGCTCGTCGAAACGACCTTCGTGCACCTTGCGCGCCCAGGCCGGATCGACCAGCAGCGCGCGGCCTACCGCGACGAGATCGAATTCGTCGCGGGCGAGGCGGTCGACCAGCCCGTCGATGCTGACGGCGTGTGAGGACTCGCCGCCGAAGGCCGCGATGAACTCACCGGACAGACCGACGCTCCCGACCGTGATCGCCGCCTTGCCCGTCAGTTTCTTCGTCCAGCCCGCCAGGTTGAGATCAGAGTCCGGAAATTCCGGCTCCCAGAACCGCCGCTGCGAGCAGTGGAACGCATCGACACCCGCGGCCACGAGCGGGCTCAGGAAGCGCTCCAGCTCTTCGGGCGTGCGGGCCAGCTTCGCGTCGTAATCCTGCTGCTTCCACTGCGAGTAGCGCAAGATCACGGGAAAATCGGAACCCACTTCCGCGCGGATCGCCTCGATGATCGCAACCGCCAAGCGCGTGCGGCCCAGCAGATCGCCGCCCCACTCGTCGTCGCGCTCGTTGAGCCCGTCCCAGAAGAACTGGTCGATCAGATAGCCGTGCGCGCCGTGAACCTCGACGCCGTCGAAGCCGAGTTCGCGCGCGTCGCGCGCTCCCGCCGCGAACGCGCGAACGACGGCCCGCACGTCGGCGTCCTCCATCGGGTCGCCGAAGCGTTTGCCCGGCTTGGACAAACCCGACGGGCTCGCGCTTTGCAATTCGGGTGAGCGGACGTTGCCCTGCGGATTTCGCGCGCTACCGACGTGCCAGAGCTGGGGCGCGATCCGTCCGCCGGCGGCGTGCACTTCGCGAACGACACGCTGCCAGCCCGGCAGCGACTCGCCGAAGAAATTCGGCACGTTGACGTCACCCGACGAAACCGGGTGGTCGACCGTCGTCCCCTCGGTAATGATCAGCCCGACTTCGTTCTCGGCCCGCCGGCGGTAATACGCGGCCACCTCGGGCCCCGGAATCCCGTCCGGCGATTTCGAGCGGGTCATCGGCGCCATCACGATCCGGTTAGGCAAGGTGAGATTGCCCAAACGAAACGGGCGGAAAAGAGCGTCGGTCGTTCGTGTTGTTCGTGTCGCTTGTGTCGTTTGTTGCATGCCGCAATCGCAAACCGGCATCACATCGCCGGGGTTTCACGGAGTTCGAAGCGGAATGCCGCGCACGGGAACGAAGGCCGGAGCTATGTTTCTTACGGTGCCGTTGTTCGTGGCGGCAGTCTTCGGAGCGGCGCTTCCGGCCTATTGGTCGCCGGCGCCGCAAGACACGTTTCAGTGGGATCTCGAAGCACCGGTTCCGTTGAACTCGCACGCGACCGTCTACGACGTCGACGACTTCGATAACCCGAAGGAATTCATCACCGCGCTACACCGCTACCGCAAACACGCGATCTGTTACATCGACGTCGGGAGTTGGGAGAATTATCGCCCCGACGCCGGCGAGTATCCCGCCAAGATCCTGGGGAAGGCCTATCCCGGTTATCCCGACGAGCGCTACGTCGACATCCGGCAGATCGCCATCCTCGGCCCGATTCTCGAGCGCCGCTTCGACCTCTGCAAAGCCAAGGGCTTCGATGGAATCGAACCGGACAACATCGATTCCTACCAAGCCGACACCGGCTTCAAGCTGACCGCCGCAGATGCGCGCACCTTCGATTATTGGCTGATCGCGCAGGCTCACGCGCGCAAGCTCTCGATCGGCCAGAAGAACGATCCCGATCAGGCGGCGATCCTGGTGACCCACTTCGATTGGGCGTTGACCGAGGAATGCTTCTTCGGGCAGTTCTGCGATGAGATCGTGCCCTACGTGAAAGCCCACAAGAAAGTGTTTAACGTCGAATACGAGGGGGACACCACCATCGAGGAGTTCCTCAAAGTCGATTGCCACGCGAACGTGAGCGACCACTACGGCTACGACATGAGCTACAAGCGCGTCAATTTGAACGCGCCGCGCCTGACCTGCGCGGGCCGCTGGGACCCCTACTAATCCGCCAAGGCCCCGCGGCGGCGGCGGCCGAAGACGCTCGCCTGCTTTATTCGGTACGACGAAGGAGATGCACTTGAAAATCCGGACTTCCAGCCGGCGCGCCGGCTCTGCCCTCGTCCTCGCCCTAGCCGCTCTGGCGCCGACGGCGGCGCTGGCCCAGACTGCCGACAATGGCGACTTCAACGGCGTGCTCTACATCTGGGGCGCCATCCTCGTGTTCGGCGGCATCGCCGCGGGCGTCGCCTCGTTCATCGTTGCCGGACAGATGCGGAACAAGTAGGCGCCGGCGAGCGAAGCGGCTCGATCGCCTCGATCTCGGCCCGGTCGGTGAGGTCGTCGCTGACCGGCGTCGAGAGGAACGCTTCGAGAATCTCGAGGCCGACGGCCGGCGCGGTGGCCCGCAGGCTCAGCGCCAGGACGTTGGCGTCGTTCCAGGTCCGCGCGCCGGCCGCCGTCGCCGCGTCGCCACAGAGTGCGGCGCGGACGCCCGCGACCTTGTTGGCGGCAATCGAAATGCCGGTGCCGGTCCAGCAGGCGACGATGCCGATGTCGGCCTCGCCGCACGCGACCGCGAGCCCGACGGCCCGCCCGATCGACGCCCACGCGGAACTGCCGTCGTCGATCGCGCCGAAGCGCGTTATCGCGCAACCACGCGCTTCGAGATCCTCGAGCACGGCCTCGATCAGCGGCCCGCGAGCATCGGCTCCGGCGGCGACGCGTAACTGTTGCACGCCGGCACCTACGACGAGCGCGGCGGCCGCTCCGCTTCCCGGTTATGTGCGCGCATACGCTTTCGGAACGGGGCGCGCGACGCGCGCGTAAGCGTGGTTACTGCGCCGCACGTACCTCGATGTGACCGTTCGCGACGCGCACGTCATAGTGCGGTTGCGGAAACGCCGCGGGACCTTCGACGACCGACCCGTCGTCGAGCGCGAACAACGAACCGTGCCACGGACAGCGCACGCAGTCGCCTTCGAGCGTTCCTTCGTCGAGCGGCGCGCCGCGATGCGTGCAGGCGGCGCCGACCGCGCGCAGACCGTTCGCGGTGCGCGCGAGCAACACGGGCAGCCCGTTCGCTTCGACGGCTTTGAATTCTCCCAGGCCGAGCTCGGCATCGTCCAGGACCGCGACGAACTCCGACGCCGGCTCGCGTGGTTCGCCCGCGTGACGTACGCCGAGCTGCATGCCGAAAGACAGCTCGCCGCCCAAGTACGCCGCGAACCCGACGAAGGCGTAGCCCGCGAAGCCGAGGGCGATCGCGCCGCCGCGCCGGCCGCGCGCCCGCAACGTGAGCGACGCCGCGTACGCCGCCGTCCCGGCCGCATTGCAGACGGCGTGTGCGAAGCCGAGCGCGCGAGGCGGCCCGGCCGTGTCCGACCATTCGGCGTAGCCGGTCACGATCGCGCCGGCCGCACCCACCAACCCGATCGCGAGCGACGCATCCGCGGCGAACGCCGCATCTTCGCGACCCGCGAGCGAGAGCAGGTCCATGATCGTGGTAACGCTCCACGCTCCGATCGGAACGTCGGTAAGCGCGGGGTGAAGGGGATGCCCGAGCAGCGTGCCGTGCAGCAGGTTCTTGACCGCTCGCGGGGCGCCGTCGCGCGCGCGCCGGACCGCGGGTTGAACGGCGCCCGCGAGCCTGTCCAGCCACGCGATCCGCGCGATGCGATCGCTCGGCCGGTCACCCAGAGAAAGTTCGGGATTGAACACATCGCGTTCTTACCCGCTCGCGGGGCGAACGATGCCGTCCTATCCCTCCGGCTGATCGTGCGGGCACCAGAAGACGTTGCGATTGCCCATGACCGCGCTAACGATCAACGTGCCGCAGCGCCGGCAAGGCAGCCCGGTGCGCCGGTAGACGTAATAGCGATCGCCGCGCCGGGCGGGGCCCTTGGGTTTCTCACGATCGGCCGGGTCTGTCGTGACGATGCGGCCGAGCCGTTCGCCGGCGGCCATCAGGCGCGTCAGGTCGGTCCACATGGCGAGCCACGCCGGCTCGTCGAGCGTCTTGCCTTCGCGTCGTGGATGCACGCCGTGCACGAACAGAATCTCCGAGCGGTAGATGTTCCCGATCCCGGCGACGATCTTCTGATCCATCAATAACAGCGCGATCGGCGCGCGGCTCTTATGAATCTTCGCGAATGCGAGCCCGGGATCGGCGCCGGGATCGAGAGGACTCGGGCCGATGCGCGCCTCGAGCAGCGCGCGCTGCGAAGCGTCGAAGAGCTCGATCGCGATCGCACCGCGCAACTCGAACCAATGGCTGCGGGTGTAGAGCCGGAACCGCAGGATGCCGCGGGGCTCGGGCAGCGGCATCGGGCCGTCGTCAAAGCTGCCGAAGCGCCCGAGATGCACGTGAAGGTAGCGGTCGCGCCCGAAATCGTAAAGCAGATGTTTGCCGATCGCCTCGATGCGCAGCAGCTTGAGACCGTCGATCGCCTCCGCCACGCTCGCGGCGCGGCCGTTCGGCGAATCGGCGCGGATTCGCTTCCCGGCGAGCACCTCACTCTGCAGGCGAGCGTAACGGGCGACCTGGGGACCTTCAGGCATGGCGGGCAGTTAGACGCCGGGCGTGGTACCTCTCGTTAGTGAACGATTCGCCGTCGACTTTAGGAGCGCGAACCTCGGGCCCGCGCGCCGGCCGGCGCTTCGACGCCGAGCTCGGCGTGGCCACCGAAGCGCTGATCTTCTTGGGCGACCTCGATCCCGAGGCGATCGGCCCCAACATCGTGCATGCGACGCATTACGAGCCGACGCCGGTCGGTGATTTCGGGCCGCTACTCGAACTCGTCCCCTTCGCGCTCGCGGGCGCCACCTTCGTCGATCTCGGCGCGGGCATGGGTCGCGCGCTGCTGCTGGCGGCTCGGCTCCCCTTCCGGCAAGCGATCGGCGTCGAAATCTCGCCCGCCCTCTGCGAGATTGCGCGGGACAACCTCAACGGCACGCCACGCGGCGACGTGCGCTGCCGCGACCTGCGCATCGTCCGCGGCGACGCGGCCGCTTACCGCTTCCCGCGCGGCGATCTGGTCGTCTACCTCTTCAACCCCTTCGATGGCGCGGTGCTCGCGGAGGTGCTGGACCGGCTGGCGCGCGACGTGACCCGCGAGGTCGCGCTCGTCTATCACACGCCGGTCGAGCGCGCCGTTATCGAAGGCCACCCGGCGTTCGAACTGGCCGGCGAGTCGCCGGCCGGCGCGGTCTACCGGCTCGTCGCCAATTCGCGAGCGTCGCCGGTCGCGGGATCCTGACAGAACGCCAAGCTGACGAACGTGCCGAGGGCCAGGCTCGCGCCGCAGGTCCACAGGACTCCGTTCCAGCCCGCGCGTTCGAAAGCGACGCCCGGTAGCGTCGAGCCGAGCACCGCACCGACGTAGTAGAAAACTTGGTACAGCGCGTTCGCGCCGCCCTTGGCGGTCCGCGCCGCGACGTTGACGTACGCGGGCGCGATCGCTTGCGCGGTGAACATGCCGACACAGAGCACGAGCGTGCCGGCGAAGATCGCGCCCAGGGACGGCAGCGCGGTCAGCGCGAGGCCGGCGAGCGCCACCGCCAGCCCGCCCGCCATCAGGAGCCGCCGCGAGACGCGCTGCGAGAGCCGCCCGGCCGCGGGGGCGGTGAATATACCGGCGACGTAGGATGCGTAAAACCAGGCGATCTCGCCGGTCGAAAGCGCGTAGGGCATCCCGCTCAGCAGATACGGCAGGTACGTGAAGACACCGATGAAGCCGAAGAACAAGCTCGCGCCCACAACGAACGCGCCGAGCAGCCGCGAGTCGAAGAGGTGTGCCCCCATCTCACGATACGCGCCGGCGAACGCGCTCGCGATCCGGCCCTCGCGCACGGCGACGTGCGGCTGCGGCAGCGTGCGCAAACCCAGCGCCGCGGCTAACGTCAACAACGCGAAAGCGACGAACGAGCCGCGCCACGACGACGACCAGTCGGCAATCAGTCCGCTGACGACCCGTCCGAGCAGACCACCCGCGACGCTGGCGCCGATGTAGACGCCCACGACCGTTCCGATGCCGCGCGCGCCGCGCAACTCACCGAGATATGCGATCGCGACCGCCGAGACCGAGGGCACGAGCAGGCCTTGCACTCCGCGCAGAATCACGAGCACGGGAAAACTCGGTGCGAACGCGCAACCCAGGGTCGCCAGCGCCAGGAGCGTGGAACCCACGAACATCGTGGTCTTGCGGCCGAAGAAGTCGCCGATGGGTCCGTACGCGCTCGAGGTTAGCGCGATGGCCAGCACCACCGACGAAATCGTCGTGCCGGCCTTCGCGGCGCTGACGCCGTACTCGCGGCTCAGCGCCGGCAGCAACGGCTGGGTCAGATACATATCGGCGAAGACCGCGACCGCCGCCAGGGCGACCGCCGTGATGATCCGCCGTTCGCCCGTAACCATTCTCGAATTCAGTGTCCCGGGTCGCTCAGGCCGCGGTCATGCCACCGTCGATGACGAACTCGGCACCGGTCACGAATTGCGACTCGTCGGAGACGAGGTAGACGAGCAAATCGGCCACTTCTTCCGCCCGGCCCAAGCGCTTCAATGGAACGCTGGCGATCAGCGCCTCGCGCGTCCGCTCCGGGTCGCGGAAGGTCGCCAGCATTCCCTCGACCATCGGCGTTTCGATGAACGTCGGGTGTACGGAGTTGCACCGGATGCCGTAGCCGCGGTGCGCGCAGTGTAACGCGACCGATTTGGTCAGCAGCCGGACGGCGCCCTTTGACGCATTGTAGGCGGCGGTGTTGCGTCCGCCGATCAACCCCGACACCGACGAGATGTTGACGATCGAGCCGCCGCGCGCTTTCATCGCCCGCACGGCATGACGGCAGCCGAAAAATACGCCGTCGGCGTTGACCGCCATCGTGCGTCGCCAGCCGTCGACCGTTTCGCTCTCGATGTCGCGCATCGTGCCGATGCCGGCGTTATTGATGACCGCGTCGAGTGCACCGAAGCGCGCGAGCGTTTCGTCGACGACCGCGGCCCAGCGCGCGTCGTCGGTCACGTCGAGTTCGAGCGGCGTCAGTGCGTCGTTCTCGGCCGCCGCGGCTTGCGCCGCGGACAGATCGACGTCGGCGATCACGACGTGCGCGCCGTGGTCGGCGAAGCGGCGCGCAGTCGCCAGACCGATGCCGCTCGCGCCGCCCGAGATCAGCGCGATTTTACCGGAAAGCCGTTGTGCGTTCATGCGCGGCGGGGTTCGTCGCCCGCTCGCGCTTCACCGTCAGACCCGGCGGCGCAGGTACGCGAGCGACGAATCGCCCGAGCGCAAGCGGGTGTGATACTCCGCGTCGTGGTCGTTCCAATACGGGCGCAAGGCTTCGTACAGCGCCAGCGCACGGCGTGGGTCGCCCTCGTAAAACTCGCGCTGGGCCACGGCGCGCACGCCCTTGACGAGCAATGCCTCGCGATGAAATCGGCGGAACGCGTCGAGCCGGCCCGCCAAAAAATCTTCGCAATAGGCCGAGAGCATGGCGGCCGTGCGATCGATCTCGGCCTCGACCAGCTTGCGTTCGCGCACGCCCTGCAAGCGCGCGGCGGCTGGTTGGGCGAAGGCGACGACGTCGGCCAGGGGGTGGCGCTCGCCCGTCGATGAAATCTCGAGTTCCACATCGATCGCCGCGTCGCCCATGTAATCGTAGCGGATCACGACGGCCCGGTCTCCGGCCCGGTACCAGGCACACGACGGGATCTCGGTCGTCTGCGCGAGGACGAAGTCGTACCGCTCGCTCAGAAAGGCGAAACGCTGCTCGAACAGCGGCAGCACGTTTGCCGGCGGCAGGACCTGCATATAGGTAGCTTCGGAACATCGCGCGCTGCGATTTAGGCTGTGCGCGATAGCGCCGCTCCGTTCGTTATCCTTCAAGGTCATCCACTGCGGGTAGGGTAGACTAAAAGAAGACCCCAGATATGTGCGATCGACCTTTGCATGAAAGGAAGGCCCCGCCTCGATGCCCAGGAGACCCATTATGATCGCCGTCGGCGGCGACTCCGGCACCGGCAAGACGACGCTCTGCCGCGGCTGGGACCTCATCTTCGGCGCCGACCGCATCGAGACGATCTGCCTTGACGATTACCATTCGCTGGACCGGGTTCAGCGGCAGGCGGTCAACCTGACGGCCCTCAACCCCCGCGCCAATAACTTCGCGGCGATGGAAGAGGATCTCTGGGCCCTGCGCGAGGGGCGCGCGATCGCCAAGCCGATCTACGACCATTCCGACGGCACGTTCAAAGGCCCGGAGCACCTCGAGCCCAAGGAAATCATCGTGGTTGCGGGGCTCTTCCCGCTCTACACGCGGGCTCTCCGCAGCCTTTTCGACGTCACCGTCTGGCTCGAACCGGCCCCAGAGATCAAGGCCGGCTGGAAGATCCAGCGCGACACGCGGCAACGCGGGTACAGCGAGGCCGAGGTACTCGCCGAGATTCGTAAGCGAGCGCCCGACGTCGAGAAATACATCGACCCCCAAGCCCGGTACGCCGACCTTACCGTGACGTTCCATCATCCCGATGATTGGGAACTCCACCAAAATCCGGCCAAGCTGTCGGCGCGGATCCGCAAGGGCGGACGCTTCCGCCCTCTGGAGTACAGCGAATTCGCGAGCTCTTCCACCTCGATCCGCCAACTGCAGCAAACGAGCGACGGCGGTTACCCCGAAACGGTCATCGAGCTCGACGGCTCGATCGACGCGGCCGTGGCCGAGGCGGTCGAGGACAAGATCTGGGCACACATGGACAGTCACGCGCATTTGCGCCCCACGCGACTTGGCGAATTCATGGACGCGCGAGGTGAGATCGAAATTAGTTATTCGTTGGCCCTCGCGCAACTGTTGATCGCGCGACGCGTGGTCCTCATCGAAAACGAACTTTTGGATATGGTTCCGTGATTACGGAAACCGCAATCAGATTCAGTATGCGCTCGATCATGGGTTCGAGCCCTGGGGCCGCTCGGGTCCGAAGGCTCGACCGGTCACCGCGCGTCGTGAAAGATGATGCCCAGCGCGTAACGCGAGCCCGAGTGTACCGTGCTGACGCCATGGCGCGAGTGCACGGTGTAGGCTCCCCGTTTGGAACGGTGCGGGCGGCGGTCGACCGCGAAGGCGACCGCGTCGCCGAGGTGCAGCGGTACGACTTCGACCGTCGATTGCGCGCGCGGATGCTGCTCGACGAGCGCGAACTCGCCGCCTTCGAAATCGCGGCCGGGCTCGGATAGCAAGATCGTCACCTGCAGCGGAAAGACCACGTCGCCGTACAGATCTTGATGCAGCCGGTTATGGTCGCCCGCGCCATATTTGAGGATCAGCGGGGTCGGCCGGGCTTGGCCGGCTGCACGCGACCGTTCCGCAAACGCTACCAGTGTCGTGGGGAAGCGAGTTTCGTCGCGCAAACGCTCGCTCCAGCGGTTCGCAACGTCCGCCAAGCGCACGTACAGCGCTTCACGCAGTTCCGCCACCAGGGGTGGCAGCGGGTCGGCGAAATAGCGGTATTCACCGCGGCCGAAGTTATGAGCGGCCATGTCGACGCGTTTGCGATAGCGTTCGTCTTCATCGTAAGCCGCGATGAGCGACTCGCACTCCGCGGGCTTAAGGAGGCCGCGCAGTAACGCATACGAAGCTTCATCGAGCGCGCCGAAGGCGTCTGCGAACGGCGCGACGCGTTGCACGAACCCAGCTCGTGGCTGAGCGATCACAGGATCTTGCGGCCGGGCGATCACGGGCGTTCGCGCGCGAGGAGCGCGCGTTTGCGTTCTACGCCCCAGCGGTAGCCGCGCATGGCGCCGTCGCTGCCGACGACCCGGTGGCACGGCACGACGACCGCGACCGGATTCGCACCGACCGCCCGGGCGACCGCGCGCGCGGACGCCGGCGAGCCGATGCGCCGAGCGACCTCCGTGTACGACACGCGCTCACCCGACGGAATCGACGCCAGCGCATCCCAAACGCGGCGTTGAAACACCGTGCCCCGTAAATCGAGCGGCACCGTCGGCGACGCGACGTCGCCTTCGACGCGCGCGACGACCGCCGCGACCCATTGCTCGAAGGCGGCGTCGGGTTCCGCGAAGGTCGCGCCGTCGAATTCCCGCACGAGCGCCTCGCGCAACGCGATGGCATCATCGCCGAACCGCACGGCGCACACGCCGCGCTCAGTACCGGCCACCACGATCGTTCCGAGCGACGTCTCCAGGGTGGCGACCCGAATCGACTCCCCCGCTCCACCCGCGCGGAACGCCGTCGGCGTCATGCCCAGCGTCCGGGCCGCCTCTTCGTAGAAGCGGCTGCTCGAGCCAAAGCCCGCGTCGTAGGCGGCGTCCGTGACGCGCGGCGCATTGCGCACGTGCGCGCCGAGCCGTTCGGCGCGGCGGGCGGTCGCGTACCGCCGCGGCGTCACGCCCAGCGCGCGCTTGAAGGCGCGATGGAAGTGATACGGCGAGAGCCCCGCGACGGCCGCAAGTTCAGCTAACGCCGGCACGTCCGGTGAGGCATCGATGTACGCGCAGACCCGCGCGATCGCGTCGCCGAGGAGTTGGCGATCGTCGAGCCCGCGCGGGCGGCAGCGTTTGCAGGCTCGGAACCCCGCCGCTTCGGCGTCGTCCGGCGTGGCGTAGAAACGAACGTTGCGGCGCAGCGCGAGCCGAGCCGCGCAGCTGGGACGGCAGTAGACGCCGGTCGTCGCAACCGCGTAGTAAAAGGTGCCGTCGGCGCGCGCGTCCCGCCG
>Ga0116229_10002358_pt1 | contig 30495 bp, 19 predicted proteins | sample S1TSphgellanicum_3_FD_87313 | JGI IMG/M metagenome (GOLD analysis project Ga0116229, IMG submission 87313) | Host-associated microbial communities from peat moss isolated from Minnesota, USA - S1T2_Fc - Sphagnum magellanicum MG | ecosystem: Host-associated > Plants > Peat moss > Unclassified...
GAGTGGGGGGAATCTTTAGGACAAACATTAAAAAATAAAAATAAAATCTTCTATATATGTAATTCTTCTTCTTGAGTTATTTTTAAAGAAAAAAGAAAAGAAAAACTTCAAGAAAAAATAGAAAAAAAGGAAAGTAGACTTCTTCTTTTGGAATTAAAAAAATAAACAGCAAGAAAAAAGAAAAAAACTAGTTAGTCTTCTTCCAAAAAAAAATCTTTTGGTTTCTTTCTATTTTATTTTCCTTTTCTTTCCTACTTTTTGCTTTTACTCTTGTTTTTAAAACCAAAATAATAATAGTGATAATGAAATGGGCAATAACATACTTGGTTTGACATGCATAACTAAATGATGGTGCAACAAGCAATGGCAACAAGTGCAATGATGTGGTGAAAAAGAAAGAAAATGCTTGAAGAAGGAAAAGGAGATGGTGATGAAGAAGAAAATATTGTAACAATATAACAAAAGAAACAAACAAAAGATGAAACAAAAAACTAAAATAGCCTAAAAATGAAAGAAAAAAAATGATCAAGAAGAAGAATCTATAACAACAACAAAAGATAAGAAAAAAAAAACCAATAAAATCAAAATTGATGAAGAGAGGCTACAACAATAATGGAACAGAAAAAGATGATGGTGGAAAAGAAGAGAAAAACAAAGACAAAACAAGGAGGAGGAGAAGAAGAAAGAAAAGGAGGGAAAAACGAGGGGGGGGTGAAATCTAAGGGAAGGGCGGGCCAATGGGAAAAAAAAACCCACTTCAAGGTTTGGTTTCATCCCAAAATGCCCAAAACAACCTTATCACAATTGGTGCATTCGTGGGTGTCGGTTCACTCAAATCATAAGAGAGTTGTAATTCATAAAGAACTTCACCTCCATTTCATTCCTTGCAAGATGATTGTCAAACTTGCTTCTTGTATAACAAGTTCCCAACCCATTTAATTTCCTCGACTATAAAATTTGTTTCCTTTCTTTAAAGACTTCATTGATTCAAAAGTAGGTTAGGCTTTTAAAATAATTTATGCACCAATGAAGTTAAAGCCTTCCTTGGTCAATGTTCATCTTGTCAAAGTAGAACAAAATTATTTTCATGCATGCAAATAACATATAATGTTATAATTGTTGAATATAGGTTCCAAAGGGAAAGCTTGGCAAGCATTGTCTAATATGGTTTAATTTTAATCACGTGTCTTTGTGACATGATGTGGCACAAGATACTGATTCCAATTGCTTTAATCTATTGAATTCCTTGAGCCCCTTGAGCCTCAATAAGAAAGAATTTCAAGTTTTCCCTATTCACATATATTACGACCATTATGATCTCACCTCTATTACAATAATATGAAAATTGACTCTTACAACTCATTAGCTTCACAAAATGAAGTTAAAATGTACAATTAAAAGTCCCTAATTGGTTCAATAGAATCCACCTAATGCAACCTAAACACCAACAATGGATTTTCATGAGAACTTGAAAACATGCAGATTGACCTTGATGGAATTGCATAGATACAAGACCTTGTGTAGCCTCAACATTGATAGTGGGAAACATGGACAATTAATGAAAATTGTGAACCCAAATGACCTCTTACAAATGGATTTACAAGGAGAATTCAACAATCAAATACCACACCTTCCATACAAAAACTTGAGATAAAGTCACTAGTTTTATTTTTATTGATTGTAACCATTCGATGTCACCAACTTTGTATGTTCAGTTGGACATTCATATAACCCTAAAGTCATTTTATTTGTGCAAAGTTGTTGTAATCAACTTTATGGTTAAGGAACACAAATTGTAACATGGTGTGCTTGGGAAGTGGATTTTAGATTCATGTTTTCACTCTCAACTCAAGAATGACCAAAATGCTTGGTTTTCAAATGCCAATAAAGCTCCACCAAGCATCACGCATTTTCTCCTCACAACCTAGGTGCATGCACTTGGATGAGTCACTAAAATGCACAATAACACACGAAACAAATATTGTGCTTGCAAGATGTTAACTTTCCAAATTTACAAAAGACAATGCAAGCTCAATCTTTGAATGGTTACAATTTCCAAATTTACAAAAGACAATGCAAGCTCAATCTTCATTTTCAATGAGGTGATCATGTTAAAAAAGAAAGCATACATATTTGATTGAAATTAGGATGGGGCTGAATGGAAGGCTTGAATTGATGAGGGTTCCATTTTTCTCCACAATATTGAAATTGAGAACAATGAGAAATTTCAAGGAATCCAAGAAATTGGCATTTGATAGATGCCTAAGGTGTTTGGGCCCATGACAATGGTCCTCCCTTTGTTTACAAGACTTGAATTGATGAGGGTTCCATCTTTCTCCACAACATTGAAATTGAGAACAATGACAAATTTCAAGGAATCGAAGCAATTGGCATTTGATAGACACCTAAGGTGTTTGGGCCCATGACAATGGTCCTCCCTTTGTTTACAAGACTTGAATTGATGAGGGTTCCATCTTTCTCCACAACATTGAAATTGAGAACAATGAGAAATTTCAAGGAATACCCAAACCACAAAATGGGCAATGTCCAACTGTTAAAAATTCACTAAACCTTTAAATTGTCATGTGCAACAAGATGTGGTTAATGGCATCACACTATTGCTTTGATGACCTTATCCCTTCTATAGTTTTTAAAAAAATTGTTTTGCAACATCACAATTCTACTTATAAAAATTGACCGAAGAACACAAGACATGAACTCTAAGCCTTAAGCTTGAGCCTTGAATCTAAATGAAAAATTTAACAAATCATTCAAATGGGATAAACATTCAAAAAATGGATGAAAAAATGAAAATGTATGAAAATTTTGGTCTTCAATGAACATTTATTAATCTAAAATCAAATAGATAAAAATGAATAACATGGATGAATGTTTTCTATGAATAATTTGGCTGATATTTTGTAAATGTCATTTTAACATAACGAATTGGGCATCGACTTTTAGGGCTAAGATCAAAGTTATAATAGTCAATTGGAATTCTATTACATCTACTTAGGTTGTATTACAATTACTGATGTACGATGGATAGTTTTATCAGGCGTGACTCATGCAACATTACTCCACCATTCACATTTCTTTATTTTTTGCCCCGACTTCAAAAACACACCTGCTCACTCACAACAACAATGACCCATTTAAAAATATTCTTTTTATTAGCTGGAAAAGAAGAAGAAGACTACCAAGGCGATGGACACTAGTAGGAGAAGAAGAAGAATAGGGTGATGAAGTACCAATTCCAGAATAAAAAGACCAATGTGCAATGGACAGTTAGTAGCTGGAAAAGAAAAAGAAGAAGTCTAGTGAGATGGAACATCAACTCCAAAAAAAGAAGAAGACCAAGGTGATGGACATCTAGTATGATGAATTAGTGAATTGAACCCACATGTGTATTCACAAGGTGGTCATGACCTACATGACAAGCCAGTCTATTGGTCTCAATTTCTCATATTTTAAATAAGGCAACCACTCAAACTCTATCTAGGTTTGGCCATCTCCTTGCACGACTTGCGTTGTGCTACTGGTGATGGGTTTAGGTTCTAGGTTTTGTGTTTTCTCCTCTTAGGGCTCCTCATTGTGCATTTTGCATTTCCGGGTGTAGTCTTTTGTTGGGACTTTGATCCTTTCTTTTTTTCTTCTCTTGGGTCCCTTATTTTTTCCTTTATTTATTTATTTACTTATCTAGGTACTTAATTATGCCCCCCTTCTCTGGGCATTGCTCAATGTAAAGCACAGCCAATTTCAAGAACCTCCTCGAGGACTCCATCTCAGGAGGGTCCTTATTTCAATAATGTCCCATGCTCTGCTCCTGGGACATTACCCTACACTTAGGACCTTGTAGGATGCTAATCAACTGGTCAACAGGATCTTACAACTTTGTAAGGTACAAGTTCTCAAAACAAAGACTAGTGGGTTCTTTCATGCAGGAGAAAGTGTCTGGTCTCAGACCCTTCAAGAAGTCTGGGTACCTTCCACTTGGCCTCCGGCCTGGTGACGGCACCTCAAAATTTTGGAAGGGTCTGGAAACAACAGACCCTTCATCCCGTGCGTAAAGACCTGGCCGGTCTTTTTGGGTCGTGCCACCTCGTTCAACAGACCATTCCAGGTCAGCGTGAACAGAGTAAGACTTTACACGTAATAATTAGTCATAAGAAGAAGTCCTCGTCCAAATTGAATGAAATTCGTAAGTTGTGGTAACGTGCCATGCTCTTATTTCTGGCCATTTTCGGCCGTCCGATAAATGAATCTTTGGCGTCGATCTTAGTTCCCACTTGGCTGTGGGCCCATTATGAAGGCTCTCGTTCTCGGGCCTTTCTTTTTCCCCACACAAAAATGTGAGGAGCCTGGAATTTCCTTGCGTGCACAACGCTAAGTATCCGCGTTTAACTGGACGGCGGCGGGCTGGCGGCCGTGTTGCAGTCTAGTTGTGGACTCGCTGTCAACTGCGATTTCCCACATCATCAGCTCCACTGATCTGACTGTAATTTGGGGAAGTGGAGGAACATTCAAATCCTTCTTCACACAACTGCACTTGCTTTGTTGCACCAATCAGTCGCAGAAGAAGAAGAAGAAGAAGAAGGATGAGTTTGGTGTTTACTGCACGCTTTTTCAACAATTCTTAGTTCTGGAAGCCTACTTTGCGGGACTGGCACTTCTGTTTGGTTTTCCGATAATAGTGGGAATGGTTGTCGCGAGGAGTTCGAGTTATGTTTAGTGATCGCGATTGCTTTCTTTCCAATCCCCCTTTTTCCTCGAGGTGGTGAGAGCAGAATAGAAACAAAGCAAGCGGTAGCGAAGAATTAATACAGCAGCGGGTGTTGTTTACAGAGGCACGGAGAGATTTGCTGTTTACCTGATCGGTTTTGTGCAGCATTCTGCAGTGACAGACGGACGGGATGGTAGAGGCCGGGATGGGTTTGGACGTAGGGAGTACAAGAGTACACGGGGTGGAGATTGGGGTCACTTTGATGGAGAGCGTGTCGGATAGCTGGTGTCTGCAGGTGGCTTTGGATGTTGGTAGCGAGAGCAAGGCCGGGTTGGTACATGAGCACCGTAGACATGGTGAGAAATGGCGTAGGCGTCACCTCTGTTTGCCAGCCTGCTACAGCTTGGTTATCATAGCTGCTGTTGCTCTCATCACCGTTATCGGTATCCAATTCCTTGAAGGTGAGCGTAAATGCCTACAGCTCTCCAATCTCTCTGGCTAGTTTCTGTCTGTCCTGCATCTCCAACAGTGTTCCTCTCTTTCCTCAGAGTAGAACTCGCATTAGTTTTTCTTCTTTTGTGCAAACCATAAGGGGATTCTATTTCGACACCAACTGAGAAATAGGGTTCCCATTGACAAAAAAATTCTCCTGTGTAATTTCAAGCATTGTCAAGCAAGAATTTAAAAGGTGTTTATATGTTTGGCTTGATCAGTCTTTCCTTTGAGATCAATCTTAATTGTGTTCACAACCTTGAAAGCAGACTTTTTTTCTCAGCGGTTGGTATGGTTAGATTCATCTATCTGTTTGAGTTCTGTAAGTGGTTGCCAAATTATTTCATTTCCTGTACTGCCAAGAGCACTATCTATGTGAAATGGCAACAGGATAGGTCATATTTTGTCCAAGAATATCTCGCAGAACTATTCCAACAGCTTGGTGTGGAAATGTAGAATGTCTAGCACTAGTCTAATTGTGCTTCTTCTGACTCTAATTATACTGTTGAGGCTGCAGTTGCTCCTGTCATGGAGAGTTCCTTGAGCTCGCAGCTTCCTGGGAATCCTAGCAGAGGGGTAGTAATCAATGAGCCATTCATTGAAGACATTGTAGCTTTCCATAGAGAGGTGCTGTTTCTGGTGAGATTTCCTGAAGAAGCTCCAATCCCAAGCAAAGAAAGATTGGCATGCCAATATGGGGGATATCAGCAATTTGTTGCAAAAGCTTTGCGTGTGGAGTTTGAGAATGGGCGAGCTGCAATTTCTTGTCAACCACCACCCAAGGAGTTTCAATGGGGAGTGAACTCTGCAGTCATCACAGTTGATAAGGCAAGAAAGATCATTCAGAAGGGGATGCTCACCCCAAGCTACCAGAAGCCTCTGAAGTGGACCTTAACTGAGATTGTATACGATGTGCTTGACTTAACACATACAGATATTACTGTATTTGCCAAAGGCATCAGAAATGTCCCAGAAGTTCAGGAAGTTGCAAGTGCCGAAAGTTTGAAAGACTTTCATTGCATCTTTGGTGGCTTTTATGAAACTCCTGTTATTGCAGCTGCCCAAGAAGTATTCCGTTGCAAACATCCCCCTGGCTCCATTGCCTCCCATGTTTCAGGGAAGAAAATCACCCTCAAAGTCAGAGGCCGAATCATCCCCTCACTTGCATTCTATCATGCACCTAAAAGCTCTCAAATGCCTGCAGCAGCTACTGGAGATCCATTACCAAGTTCAAGTACCCAACTTGAAAAACAGTACAAAATCTGTTCTTGCACTATGATCCAGAATGGAGCGAAGTTCTTGAGGGAATGGGTTCTTTACCACAGTCACTTGGGGGTTGAGAGATTCTTCCTGTATGACAACAATAGTGATGATGAGCTTGAGGAGGTTGTCGCCACCTTGAGTAGCTTCAATGTTACCAGGCAAGCATGGCCCTGGGTAAAGACCCAGGAAGCTGGCTTCTCCCATTGTGCCCTTCAGGCCCAATCCCAGTGCACTTGGATGCTCTATACGGACATTGATGAATTTTTGTTCCCTGGTGATTCCTTCCGTCAGTCACCATCATCTGCAATTTCTGGATCCTCAAGCCCCTCATCAACCCTGTAAGTTCACAATATTCAAGGTTCTTCCAGTTTCAGGCTGTATGTGTTATGTGTGTTGAGCTAGAATTTTTTTCCCCAGGTATCTCTTATGGGAATCACATGGGACATCTCCCAATGAGGGACTGAATGCTAACAGGGTCTGCTGTTGCCACATATAAACAAATATAAACCAACAGAAGTGCTCAGAAGTTGCCCTTTGGGGTTGGAGTTGGAGTCAGTTTGTGTGTGAGATGTGTGTAGATATTCTTGGTATCCTTTACATGTACTTCACATGACACTTTTTGCATAGAATCTGTCCATTGTAAATATCTAATTCCTTTGAAGAAATCAAAGGTCAAAATGCAGAAAACGTAGAAAGAATCCAAGGAGAACTGTTCTCACTGCTAGTTTGTAGCTTACCAAATTTGTGATGCTATGACAGGGGTTCACATAACATATCACGGGAGCAAATAAGAGCAGGTTACAAGAGGTCATCACCATCAATTTTGGAAATGCTAATTGATGAAACATTGAAAAAGACAGCAGAAAATGCAACATTGGGTCAGATTCAAATGCCTTGCCTCACCTTTGGGCCTACTGGATTGACTGACTCTCCAGCTCAAGGGGTTACACAGGGTTATACATGTCGACTCAAGCAACCAGAGAGGCATAAATCTATGGTTCTCTTGGATTCTATCACAAGCTCTCTGCAAAATGCTATTCACCATTTCACATTGAAACCTGCTTTCCAAACTGTTGCATCAACACAAGCAGTCGTCAACCATTATAAGTACCAAGCATGGGCTGAGTTCCAATCCAAGTTCCATGGAAGGGCAGCCACATATGTTGTTGACTGGACTGAAGACCGACACCTTACATCAAAAGATCGTGCACCAAACCTTGGAAATAAGGCTGTGAAGCCTGCTGACTGGGAGACTCAGTTCTGTGAGGTGCAAGACTACGGTCTGCGGGACTACACCCGTGAATTATTTGCTTCTGATCCCAATGGGACTTACATGGCATGGCAAGCAAGGGATGACATATAGGATTGTGGCAAACTCTCCTAATGTCAAGAGAACCATGTGTCTTACAAATTTACAGTCAGCTGGATGAGTTACAGATTGGTGTAGAGAAGTGCTCATCCAGCTGACTGTAAAATCAGTGGAGATTGCATCACATATGATGGATCAGCTTTTGTACAGTAGGGTGGGATCACCAAACACTCTGTCCACCCTTTTATAGGCTCAGATTAAGTAGAACCCATTTTTTGCTGGGCATGACAATCATTATTCAGGATCAATGGACAATGATTTGTTTGCTGTAGCTTCTTCCCCATTGGGAGAATTCTTGCAAATACTGATGTGAATAAAAGGCAAAACTAAAAGCCACAGAAGCCAAAGAGCTCACCAATTTACATATAATAGTCTTCTCACACCAATTATGTGATGTTATACTGTGTGACATGAGGGTCAAACTGCTATTCTATCTAGATTGGTAAGATGAGTAATATTGTCGTAACATCGTTCATTGCACTCACTATTTTGGTGTCCCATAAAAGCCATGAGGGAAACATGGTTAGAGTAGCTTGACATTATTACTACTGATTCTTCTGAAGTGTGCATTTTAAGAACCCACGTGATATCAAGGAAAGAGGGCACATGAATCATGAACTCTAGAGGTCCATTGGTGCCAAACAATAAGAGGGGTGTGGCAGCCAACTATTAGGCAGCGTTTTTCATTAGATGCAAGCCATTTTACATGGGGAGGACAAGAAGAAGAGGAAGAAGAAGAAGAAGAAGAAGAATCCTTGTATCCAGGTATGGGTTTTGGGTGTTTAGAGATGATGATATAGTTAACAGACCTTGACAGTGGACTTGCTGACCTAATAGGGTCACCAGCTAACTTGGTAACTAGTCCTGAACATCTCCTTAGCAAGAACAGAGAAACCATATGAGGAGTATTTGCCCCATTACAGGGTGTCGTCTCTCTTCAATCCCTCTGAGCACACAGCAATTATTAAGTCCATTTTACAGGCTGCTTCGTGGGTCGATATTATTGCTGGAATCACAATATTACTCATCTTACCAATCTAGATAGAATAGTTTAGTAAAGAATAGTATAGAATAGTTTAGAAAAGCAAATAGAAAACACCATTACTTGTTCATTTTAGCTCTATTTTAACATTTTTTTCCCATGACTGATATGCATGTCTTTTGTCTACCACCAAATTTTAACAGTAAATGGAACATGGCATCTCGATTGAAGTTTCCAAAACTTGTAATTTTGAAGGTTGTTGAAAACTAAAAAATTCTAAATTTTCAATAGTGGCAATTTTTCATTTCTCATCCAATTTTTATTTATTTATATCAAAACATTCAGCTGAAGTCATCTGCTAAGTCATGTATTGGAAAATTCCAACACACCAATATTAATACAAATTCGCACATTATAATACCCATCCATTGTATAATGAAGCAAAACACACCAAAGTCAATGGTTACTAGAGTCCTATAGTACGTAAGTACACTACATATTTTAGCCCCTATATTCACACATTGTTCTATTTAAAAATCTCCACAAATATTCCTTTGAACTCCTCCATACCTTTATACTAAAAAAAACCCTTTAAGTAGTTTGCAATGACTTTACCTACCTGCTACAAAAATGACAACTCCAGTCATCACAAACATTTAATCAAAAATCTTCCAAAATCAACCTTCTAGAACACGAATTAAAATTATGGAAGCAATTCAACTACCTCATAAAATAGTGAGGTAGTGGTTTTTTAATCACTCTTATCAACTATTGGACTATCACAAGAGGAAGTAAAAATCAAATAGTGATTTGGTCAATTTTCCCTTGAAACACCATTTTGAAAAAAAGTGTCAATTTATTATGCAAGATTGAAATTTGACCAAAAGAATGCACACTTATTCTTGTAGTAATCAATGTCTCAAGTAATGGAATCAAATGCATCGCACATAACATCATATGCCTATGTATGTTCACAATCATGAACACATTAAAAAAAAGTATCAATTAAATGAACTAACAAATAAAAGAAGACTAATTGTTGTCGGAGAGGAGTCCCATTGTTGCAATTTTTGTTAGGACCCTAGCCTTGGGCTCGTGACCAAGGCTAGGGCAAGGCAAAAAGGAAATAGGTCACGAATAAGCTAAGGCGACAAAGAATCCTAAACACATTTGGGGGGTTAAAAAGAAGCACTCTTAAGACTCCCATAATGGACTCTCATTTTGGGAATTGAAAGACCCAAAGTGTTTTGAAACTTTCTAACCAAAGTGCAAGGGTAAAACTTGTCCAAATCAGAAATTATTTATACCATTGGGAACTTTTGAAAGCATAAATATTGATAATGAATTGGCATTTTTCATTTGGAGTTCTTAACTAAGAGTTATGGACAAAAGAAGAACTAAAAGAAGAATTGGTAGTTTGATTCTCGAACACAAAAACCCATAAACAAGGGTTAGATGACCTTTGATGGAAACACCCAACATGCCATTGGAAAGATCTTTTTAAAGTTTACAACTTTGCAATTAAAAAAGCTCTTCAATTATAGTTCATATGAAAAGGTTGTAAGCCCACAAAATCTTAAGATTCATCATTTGGGAATTTCAAGACTACCACTTGGGAGTCTTGAAAAAATAATCATTTCAATGTAATCCCACACAGAAATCTAGAATATACTATAGGGAGGAGGGTGGTGGCCTCCTCCCAAGTCCAAACCACATGAATGTAATGAGTCCAAAACAAGTCCATGACCCAAAGTTGGTTATGTTTCCATTAAACACCTGCATTGTCTAGCTTGTGCAAGTGATTGTGAACTTATCATTTCAGCCAAATCCTCATTCCAAAGCTCTTGCATATCCCTATTTCATTAGTGCTTGGGATTAGGGAGCATGAGGCCAAATTTTTCCTTCTATTTTCTTTTTGTACTACCCTTTTTAATATTTAGGGTGCATCAACTTTTGCTTTTGGGCTTATGACGATGATTCTAAATCAACATGAAGTAAGGTGACAAACATGGGTTGGAAACTTGACATCAAAAGTGGTAAAGGAAACCTCACCAAAATGTTTGAAAGGTGACTTAGTGTTAACAATGGGATTCATACCATCAATAAAAATATTGATTTTTTTTCTAGTGAAAAAAAGTGTTACAACCCTAATTTTTGACCTATGACCAATGTTTAGAAATCATGATTAAAAATTCCATATCAAGTCATAGGAAGGTGGCCCCATGATGAATCCCAAGAAGGTTTGGACATGCCTCGGAGTTCAAACCAAGGTCAACTCCAAAGCATGGGCAAACATGAAATGTCATACCAAGAAAAAATCAATATGGAAATCAAGGGTTAAATTAGGAGCAAAAGAAGGGAAAACATCATTCATCCAGTCACAAGGTTAGTTTAAGACAATTGTTGTTCGAGTGGGTGAAAACACACTACAAGGGGTTCAACAATGTAATCATGTTGCATTGTTTTTTAAGGGTGCCCATGTTTGAACTTCAACCATGTTAGTGTTAAAACAACATTTTAGAATGTTTTTGCATATCATGGTAAGCCAAAACACACAAAAATAAAATGTTAAAGAAAGTACATCTAAAATTTTTTGTATGATGTGAGGCTAGAGTATATTTGTGCCAAAAAAATGTACATAATGATCTATTAAAAATGAAAAAGAAAAAATGATTGAAATGATTTTTATTTTTTATGAAATTTGTAGTATTTATTAAATTTATGTTTTTATATTATTATAATAATTTTGTGAACCATCTGAAAAGTTTGATAATTATCATATTACAAATGGGTTTTAAAAAAGGTGATAATCATAAATAAATTCATATGACCATAGGTAATGTCATGTGCTTTTACTTAAATCTAGTGTTTGCATTATTCTTCTTCAATGGACACAACTCAAACATAATAATTGGCACCAATGTTTTGAAACTTGAAGTTGGATCATGGTTGTTTTTTTATATTTGAACTCTTGCCCACGAACCATACATTATAGCCACAAAAATTCATTCAACTAAATTGAATTGCTATAACTCTAATTTTTACTATGAGGTTTTTCCCTTCTTGTGTGGGTGGATTGATGGGAAGTGGGCACAAGGAATGTAAATAAATTTCACCATTAAAAGTTATGCTAGCGCTTTGTTACAAATATATTCAATATACTTCACATGAACTGTGTTTGAATATATTTATTTTGATACGATATATAATGCATTGCTTTTTGACATAGCTAATTGTGGCATTACACTAGTCCAATCTTATAGTTTTCCAAACCTTTGTTCCTCATTGCTTAAAGTCGTTTCCGAAAACATTTCTTTCCTTAAAACCACTATGAAAAATCAAGGTTGTGTGTGTAACATTTATTTAGTCAAATTTTTGAAGATGTTCAAGTAGAGAAGTCAAATTTTAGAGTGTAGAGTCCTTGAAGCCCAAGTTAGGTCCTACATGCTTCTTTCATTGTCATATGCATAAGAAGAAAGTAAAATGTCTTTGATGTGCATTTTATGACTATTTGCATTAACATGCCTTGAAATATTTATGAAAATGTTGGATCCACTATGGGTGGTTGTCTATTCGTATGCCTTGTGCCTCTAAACCAAGCATGGCATCATACAATGTTGTGCATGTTAGTGTAAATAGATGTATGTATGGCATGTAAAACCATGTAAGTGTATATATGTGGCCATTTACACTATTCACCATGTAAATTTTTTCAATTGCACTTACATTTACACACAAGTATTGTAAGAACTTTAAAAACACACTTAGATGATCCCATGTATTTATTTTTCAAGGGCCATGTAAGTGGTAAATGGGATTCTATGATTTTACAAAAAACTTGATTTTGAGTTTTGAGTTTTGTTTTAAAATTATAAAGAACCAAAACTCGCTTCACTTGATTATTGTTTGCTCTTTGATGCGAGCATGAAAGTTATGGTCTTCATCATCACCATGTTTGTGGTTTAGGTGGGCAATGCCACACTCATCTTCATGCTCTTGTTAAATGGGGTGTATGTATTATATAATGGTTCATTTTAAGTAAATATAAAGTTCCATACAAATCTTTAGTAAGTTTCTTTTTAATGTTCAAATGGACATGGTTGTTATTTTGTAAGATTTGATCATTGTAATATTTGATTATTAAATGTTCACCCACCTACAAAAGCTTTTAGACCTAAATCAAAACCTATATCAAAAGACATTGATCTCATCTATTATGGTGAATGCAACTTGGAAATACTAAAAGGAAAACTCATAAAATTCACATGAATGGAAGTTCAACTAGAGATTTTTATGAATGTTCATCTTGAAAGAACTTTTGAAAATATAGGATAATGTTGACCCTTCAAAGTTCATAACTACCATTTTGTTGCAACCCAAACTTGGGCACAAGATCAAGTTGTGAGTCTTGAGAAAAGCTCCACAATGGAACATGGGGAGGTTTCCTTGCCACAATGATTATCAAGAAGTTGAAACTTAAAGGGGATTCAAGTAGGAGAGGTATATCAAGTGCAAGTTTGAAGCCAAAGTGAGAGTTGCAAATTTTGTTTTGGGTTTGCAATGATCATGAAACCAAGTTGAAAATGTTATTAAGTCAACTTGGCATGAAAAATGTCAAAGGGAACTTCAACCAAAGTGCATGAAAGATGGGAATTCACAATTAAGCCCCATAACATCAATGAGGGCATTTTCTTTTCACTGATGGACAATGTAAAAACCTTAATTTAAATGTGTGACCAAGTTTTTGAAAAGAAAAACAAATTGTTTTTGGGATGAAAAAAATCGGATATTTTCAAATGGAAACATGTTGTGACCAAACTAAGCTTCATGATGAAGGGAGTGGGTCAAGAGAATGTCATTGAACTCAAACACACTCTCAAAGGTTGAGAAAGTGCAAAGCAAGTGAATCCCAAGTACTTCTAACTGGGAATCATTTTGGCATTTGGGGTCTTGAAGTGTCCTAGATCTTTGAGACAAAAATGCTAGTAACAAATGTTGTCCAAATTGGGCCTTCCATATATAGTTGAAAAGTCTTGAAATGTAAATGTAAAAAATGAACTTGCATTCTCCATTTTGAGTTATGAGTTAAAAGTTATGACCAAAAGGAAGGCTAGGAATCAAAGTCATAATTTGATTCTCAAGCACTAAAACCCTAGAAATAAAGGTCAAAATGATCTCCAATTGTAACATGTGAGATGACATTGAAAAAGGTCTTGATAAGAACTACAAGATAGTGGGGTTGCATGTTCAAAAAATACTTTTCTTGAAAAAGAGTTAGGAGGCTTCAAAAATTTAAGAAAATTACATGTCCCAATTTTGGGAATCTATTTTGGGACTCCCAAGATATTTTGCTATTTCAATGCAACCCCGACAAATAATCACAAAATATACTATAAGGGAAGAAGTGGTAACTTTTGCCAAGTTTGGGCAATGTGGATTCTAAATGAGTTCATGACAAGAATGTGATCCAATTTGGTTCCAAATGCACAAACTACCCTTTTCTATTGGTTTATGCATTTTCACATGTTCATGAAATCAACTTAAAAGAGCTCATCCTAACCCCATCTTAAAATTTTCACACATCCCTGTAACCCTCGAGAGTGAAAAGCTAGGGAATGTGCCCAAAGCTTTTAAGTCTTCACCAACACATTCTGTCAAAAAGTTTACCTTGATACCTTATGGCAAACCTTTGGGTGTGTACACTGATTTACACTTTTTGCGCTTAAACGCACCCTATACATTTACACTTACACAAAGTGTAAGTCCTAAACCATACACACACAACACTCATATGGTGCCTATTCCTTCAGAAACTATGGTAAAACCTTCTGCAGGTCTTTCTTGCTTTTTTCCTTGAGCTGGACGGCCAGATACAACATTTTTTAATGACAGTAGAAGGGTACATAGTGGAATCATAACCATACAATATATGCTTGTTGTATAGGTATGTACAGGAAGCACAGGTTGTTTAGGTCACATACATTTGTATAGGTTTGTGAGGGTGAAGCTGCACACTACCACATTGATAGCCTAACAGTGGAGTTCTGTTACAGGGCCTGAAAGCTGAGGGAGGTGGATGCTAAGGTGCAAAAGCTAAGCAACCGTTAAAGGACGTACAATCTGTAACTTGTAATCTTCTGTACAATAATAGTCCTTGGATTGAAGGGTCAGATGACACTTGCAAAAGATGTAAGTAAGAGTAGCTTGAAGTCAGCCTCTTTGGAATCCTGAACCAAAAAATAACTGTGCTGTATTATGCAACAAGACAAAAAATAGTGCTTGCATTAGTCTCAGAAAAGCACTGCATCATGGAGATTCTCTCAGTAGTGATGGTGCCAAATGAATCGATGTGAACCTGCTCAAGTTTGGATTCCTTCAACCTGATTTCACTGTGAGAAGATTTTTAGGAGAAGATTTTGACAACTAATCAGGAGTGGCTTGACAAGGAAACTCTCCTGTAGGAGGTGATACACCAATTAGGTAGTTTCACCCTAACACTGCTTGGGCCACTTGGTTGACACTAGAGCAGGGGAAAATCAAGACAAATCCAATCTGCAATTGGGCAGGCAGTGGACAGAGTGACCATTACAAACTCAAGAAAATCACCTACAACATCTCTAGATCCCCTCTCTACTGCTGGAGAGAAATATCAGGTGAAATAGTGTATACAAACACCCTCATTCAATTACCATTACCAGCTGCAAGATAAGTATGGCATTACGAGATGAATCAACCCCATATCTATTAGCGAAGGAATCTCAACCTAATGTGGTACCAAGTTTGTACATTGAATTCTGACAAAGCCCTATAGGAAAAAAACATGAACTAACCATTTTAGTGTTGCTGACTGCTATTGTGATTACACCTCAACCTTTCTAAAAGGCATGGTTTGGAAGTCTACATATGATTGAGACAAAGGTTTGCTGTTGGCCACAATACTCAAACCTTAACCTTCTTCACCAAACTCTCGAGTAAATCTCTCTTGGATTTCAAGATCACTCTTGCTTACGGTTGGTTTTTGTTTTGCCAAGATCTTCTCAAAATCACTCTTTGTAATGGGAGGAGGCAGAATCTGCACAAAAATGTAAACCATTGTAAGCAACATCTGAAATACTCATTGAGGTTAGGTCTGTCAAGCAGAACATTGCTTTTGTAGTGCAAACTTGCTTACTACCAAGAAAGAGCATACAAATGAAACCATGAATATGCTAGTTTATACCAGCTAACAAGTATATGTTGCAATTCCAGCATATACATTTTGATAATCCAATTAAATTCAAAAATCAAAAGACTGCAGATTGACTACACCAAGATCCAACACACATGTATCTCCCCCAAACTTGGGCTTCTTTGTCTTTTACCTTAGCAGCAAGGCCTTCAGAAGCAAGGTCAACCATGGTGGTCTGTATTGCATTTGGTTCACGAGGCCCACAAGGCATCCACATTTCTCCTTGTTCAGTTCTCACTTCCTTAAAATGCATTGCATCCTGAGTTTTGCGCACAGGTTCAAACAATACATCTTTTACCTGCAAATTGCCAGACTTTTGGTCAACTCTGATGAAATTGCAACTCATTGAATGCAAGCAGCAATGCAACATACACCAGACCTCCAATCAGTCTTTAAAATCTAGCAAGCATGCCAATTCAGCAGTTCTTGCTGATGTGCCATGACAGGAATTCAGGAAACAATTGCAAAGAATAGGGATATTCTTGATCAGAATACTACTTCACCTCATGAGAAAATTCAGATATATGTAGCTGATTCTGTCAATAAACTTGTGTAACTAACTCTCAAAGTCCACACAAATCTCATTAAAGGTTCCTATCTTAAGGTCTTGTATCTATTGAAGGTGTCCATCTAACTCAGTTCAAAAGAGAAAAATATTCAATTTTCCACTGTAAAATGTACTGACAAAGAACAGTTCCCTAATGTGTTTCAATGCATGGAATAAATATGAACTTAAGAGTTTTGCACAGAGATGAGAGCTGACTTACACAAACAGAGATATCTGAACCAGAAAACCCTTCAGTTTTCCTTGCCAAGTCCTCAAAATCCCTCTCTGACAAATTATTGGGTGTATCCCCCAAATGAACCTGGGGCATTTCATCATAGAACACAAGGTCCAGCATTTAAGTGAAACACTTTTACAGAAACATGTCAATGCCAACTCAGTGTTGCCAGTAACCAATATTATGGCTGATGAACAGCATTCTTTGTAAGACTACCATAAATAGCACGTAATGGACAAAGATCTCCATTCTATCTCTGATCGGAAAAAAATTTAGCAGGCAAACAAGGTTGAAAAACCATAGCTAGTGCTCTCTAGTATCTTGGAGACCTAATCAAGTGACAAGAGAAGTGCATCAAGCAGGTACCTTGAACATGTGTTGCCGAGCTTTCAGTTCAGGCAGGGGAATGTAGATGCGCTTATCAAAACGTCGCCTCACTGCCTGCCTTGCAAACATCCCTGTCAGGTCTGTACCCGTGCACCATGTCACACAGTCCCCCACATTCTTGTTTTCTTTCCTCATCTCATTCCTGTCTTATTCCTAGCCCCCTCTTTTCTCTCTGAAGCATAGAATTACTAATCCTGGCTGACAGAGCAGCACAGTATGCCACAGGATATGCCATGTGTCCTCATGATTTGGAGTTAAATTGTAGAACAAGAATAACAATCACATCAAAATGTTTGAAATTGATGCAGGCAGAGAAACTCACCTGATCTAAGGAATAAGGTGTGTTTGTAGCAGCCAATACCAGAACTTTGGTGTCCTGGGTTCCTACACCCTGCTCAAGAGGAAACATCCAACAGTGAGGAGAGCACTACAACACCTTTAATGAGGACACAAGATTGCTAGCCATGTAACCATTCTTCAATTCACAATGAGAAGGTAAAGCTTCACTTCCTCCACTTCATATAGGCAAAGAGTATAATACTAAGAGAAGGTGAGAAGTTCTCATGATAAAACCCATGAACTCATGAATGTTCGATCCTATGGAATTTCAAAGAACATATAACTCCAAATGTAACCATGCTGTCATCAATGGTAATAATTTATGTTATCAGTGGTTTTGCTCATTGTTAGTCTAAATGTATATACATATGGAACATGGTGAGTAGAGAAAAGAAAACCATAGAAGCCACACCACAGAGTTTCCTGGAAACAAAGGCACCCATAAACAGAGAGATGAATGACCTGCATTTGCACTAACAACTCAGTCTTGATGCGACGGGAAGCTTCGCTCTCATTTCCTTCTCCGCGGGTACCACACAAGGAGTCAATCTCATCAATGAAAATGATGGATGGTGCAGACTCCCGGGCCATCTGGAAAAGATTGGCTACCAACTTCTCACTCTCCCCCATCCACTTCGACACCAAATCCGATGAAGAAATACTGCAATTGAAAGCCAAGTAAGCGTATTTTCACACTGCAAAATTTAAATGCTAAACATGCTCTACAACTTAAGAGCATCACTCTCTATTTGTTGGCAAATGAAATGTTTCAAATTCAGCTAGAGGTCTATGCTTCCCTTCTGCCACAGGTTTTGTACTCTAAACCAGATACTTGACCTTGCTGTGGTAAGTCTTTATGTCAATGGCTCACTTTCTCTTGAGGAATTACAGAGGTCATGACCTTTGAGTAGACAATCAGCTGTAGATGAAGTCAATGGGCAAATTTTGACCTAAATAGCTAGAAAAACCCTCAACCCACCCAAATATGAGGGGGAGCAAAATGACAGGGAAGAGAACTGCAATAACTAAAAAGTAAATAGATATCTCCAGAACAACAATTTGAAGTTGACATGACAATAGGTGCCATCATAACCTTATGAGAGTTGCTCAAAAAGCATCAGACCATGACCTTAATCACAAATAGCAGTGGCAAGTGGCCTTGACTACACACTGACTTCATCAGCTCTTGGGATGGTGAATTTAATAATCTGCCCAAAATTTCAGGCAAATCATTATACAAAATCTGCATCCTGAGTTTCTGTTTCATTTTCAGAGCAACAGGAAGACTCTGTGATGATAGCACTCAAGAGATATAGCTAGCTAAAAAAGGTCAATAGTATCCTCATTCAAGGTTGTAGCAAGTATATGAGGGTAAGCTTCATTTTATTTTAGCTTGTCCCCATACAAGAAAGCATCTAAGCCAAAAGCATCAAGAGGCCTACATAGAGGGTAGTGGTTGGGGCCTCCTGCACTTTGAACATATTGTTTGAGCACATGACTGGTGAGTGACATTAAATGCATCTTACTTCAAACATCTAACATATGCAGAAAACCTCAGAAACCCTTTGCTGTTAGGCATTCCCTTTATGGTAGTAAACCATAAACCATAACAACAGCTCAATTGAAAGACTTAAGTGACAGGATCCTTGGAAGCCTCTTAACAACTCTGACAACTCTAGACTCACTTCACTGTCACTTAGAATTCCTCGCCTTCAACTTTTAGTGTTCACTCATCACAATTCATTACCTGGGAGACTAATTTGACCTAGAGGAATGGCTTTGTGTTCCTGGATCCAATGTACATTCTCAAACTTCTAGTCATTACTTTTCATTGATTTGGCATTGAAGTCAAAAATAATTGTTGAAGGAGGCTGAAGTAACAGCATACTCACAAGTTGACTCTGCAAGATCTAACTGCAACTAGAAAAGTTCCAACTAGAAACTGCTCTGACCCTCTGCTAAAAACAAGAAATCTTCAGAAAAAGATGTGAGAGCGAAAATAAACCTGAAGAATGTGGAGTCAGCTTCAGTGGCCACTGCTTTTGCAAGGTATGATTTTCCTGTACCAGGTGGTCCATATAGCAGAAAAGCTCGCCAAGGTCTTCGCTTCCCTGTCACCATAAAAAATCAAGCATTAACCATATACTGCCCAATGATGAACCCAATAAGAGATTGATGAGCCTATGACATTCAAGGCAAACATCCATATGTCATAGGCCCATCCATTGCTGACTCACCTTTTAGACTAGGGCTTATGCTTAAATCAGTTCACATAACCCTAAAAGCAGTTCACAATTACCAAAATCGTTCTAAGATTGCTGGGTTGTTTTCAACATAAATGGGCAGTGCAAATAAGACACCAGGAGTGATCAGTTAACATGACAGAAGGCCATGACGAACCATAACAAAGGGCTGACAAAAGGATTGAAGACAAAGGAAAAAGGGATGTAGAAAATAGCTAAATCAAGGAAATTTTCAAAACAAGGTACAAGTTATCTAAAAATTTCAAGAGAGAATTTCGACAAGGCATGAGAGGACATGAAGACCCCCAACCCTAAAGAATGGCCTATTGGAGGCTTTCAAACACGAGAGAGAGAGAGAGAGAGCAGGATAAACACCTGTGAAGAACTGTGGGAATTTGACGGGGAGAATCACAGCCTCCTGCAAAGCTTGCTTGGCACTTTCCAGCCCCGCCACATCCGCCCACTTCACGTTCGGCTTCTCGCGGATGATGGCCGAATTAAGGCCTGACCGGAGATGGGTTTTCTCTGGATCCTCATCCCCTCCATCCTTAGCCCCCGGTTTCATCTTCCGATTAGCAACCATGGCATCTCCGTTCCCGGTCGGTGCCTGTGAGCCTCCTTCGTCCAGCACGGCTCTAATCTCCTCAGCCCTGCGCAGATACTCCGTGAATTTCTGCGTAATGGCTTCCTTAATTTTAGGATTCTTCTCGTACTTAAGATGTGTCTTGAAGTACTCCAACGCGTTCATGTAAAGCGGAAAAGCTTTGGCGTAGTTCCCCGCATTGTCCTCCGCTACTGCTTGTCGGACGAACTCAATCGCCTGTTCCTTAAAATTGCTATACATGGCTCCCAATGCTGTAATCCGTGGCGCCTTCTCCCTCCTAACAAGAAGGGCACCACTTTCGATATCCTACACAATCCAGAAAGCCCAAAACCCGTGACCTAAAAAGGAGGCCAGAATTTAGATCGAAACCCCACCTTCCGTTTCAACTCTTCACAAAAATCTAAACTGAAAATCTACCTTCAACCTACGTCTTAACAGACAAATTCCTGTTGCACAAGACCATGGCAGCACGTAAGCATCAATTACCGAACTACCTAACAAACCAGCAGCTACGAATCGAAATAATGACAAAACAGAGAACTTAAACAACAAACTTATGAACGAGAAAACGTCCCAGAGATTGATAATCTGACGAATTCGAGGCAGTGAAAAGAAAGAGGAACGGAAGAACAGCAACATGCGGAAGCGTGGTGAAGTGTCAAGGGAGGAAAGACGAGAAAGCAGAAAGCAGGCAGGAAGGCGCGAGACGTTAGAAGGCGGCCCTAGTGAGTCAGACGGGTTAGCTACTGTTCACAGGTCGAGCGACTTGTGTAGGGTAAAAGCATCTCCATCTATGCTCAGTATGTGCTACCCTGCAAATTTATTTTTCACATCCAAATTTAGTTATTTAATATTTTGCAACCCCACCCACAACACGGAAACAAGGACGGCAAATAGATCGGGGATTACTACATAATAGCAAACCACCTGGATCAATCATTATGATGGGCCAATCAAAAACACTGAGCAGACATCAGATCATATTTTATTACACCCTAAAGCATTGTTGCGCCTTTTACTAGCCACCTTAAAGTGTACAATTATGTGAGCCAAAAACATTTTCCTAAGCGAAAACGGCATAGTTTGACTCTTTTTCATCCAATTTCACTGTGCAGGATCACATACTGAACACAGCTGGAGATGCTAATGCCCTGGCCCGAGGGCCAGTGTTTCTTTTTATGTTTTAAATTTGTAGCATGAGTGGCAAGGGGATGTGGAAGACAAAGAATTCATGGGTATTTGTAAAAAAAAACAGTGTGATGTAAGTGGCTATTTTGCAACAATAAAAATATAAATTAGGCAAATTATTTTGAAGTTGTAGATGTTTGAAGTGACTCCTACTTGGACATCTATATGTACAAGAGTAGGCTCCACACATGTAGTGGTGTTCAGATTTTAGGCTTTTAGCAAAAAAATATGTTATGAAATTTGACATCGTGTAATAATTTCAATTAGAGTATTTTTTCTATGCACCTTGCAAGGGATTTGAACCCTGGTCACAAGGACCCTACCCATTGCAGCACAAAGTACTTGTAGCAACCTAATTATGTTAGTATTTTGATATACAAACAAAACATGATCATGTAAGGTAGAAGACACACTTACAAGTAACCTTTAGGCTTCAAAAACTCCAAGGCTCAAAGCCCATATAAAAAAATTGCATACATCACCAAAAAAATCAAAGGTTGGTTCAACAACAAAACAACACAAAATAATAACTTGCAATTGACAAAAGCAAGATAAAACTACAAAACCTAGCAATCATGCATTCATTCCTATCCTAACTTTGTCTCCATCATTCCAATCTATAATAACAACTTGGAAAGGAAAAGTTTATTTAGTGAAGAAATCTTAAGCAAACATGTGGATGGCAATATCCAAATGCCCTGCCAATCGATTCCATAATTTGAACTTCATAAAAGTTAAAGTGAAAAAGGTTATTTCATCTTCCACACTACCAATGATTTGAACAATTCAACAAGTTACACAAATTCAGAAAGATGATGAACCAATAGATTGTTTGTGGCAAGCTAATGTCACATTTTAGTCACTAGATTTTCATCTATAGGTTTTGCCATAGCTTTAAAAGCCTATCTCTTCATAGTTAACTTGAAAATAGAAGTTGCAAATTTAAAATCTCCCTGAAAGTGCCTTAGAAACCCATATGCCATCAACACCAAGTTTTTGGGATATGCAATAATGTCGTTTGATTAGGGATAGATGGTCTACAAAAGTGGACTTACAATTTGGTTATAACCAGTATTGTGGGTAAATAATACCAAGAACATTCATCAACTCATGATCTAAAAACCTTTGCTCTAATTCAATGACCAACAAATCACATGTAGTAGTACTAGTGCATTGAGCTTTCAAATGTGATAGCTTGATCAAAACCCTTTTGAGTAACTGCAAAGTGGATGCCAATTAAAGAATCAACACAATGGACCATGTGAAATTGTCCAATGATGCGGAAAACCAAGTGTTTTATCCCATCATTCAAGTTAGTCGCCTAATCCTAAGTAATCTTACAAGAAATGTTTGTAACAACATATGTGAATTCAAGAAAATTTTCAAATTGAAATGAAGTGGTTGGATCAATGTACATTTTATTCAAATCAACTTGGTATATTTTCAACAATTGCAATATAATCACACACAAAAACAACCTTGGCTTGGGCAAATTTCATCAAAACATTGAAGGATTTCAACATAAGTAAAATACATGGTAAACCCAAGATTGTACCAACATCACATAAATTCACCAAATTGGTCCTAGCTGCCTCCACATACCCACTATGAGTTGTTATCTTAACAATCAAGGTCTTGTATTCTTTCCCAACCCATTTCAAAGGTGTTAGCATACTGATCCACCTTATAATTTTCACATTTCAAAAGACTTTTAGGCCTTTTGTTTCCACAATTTGAACAAGTTTTGTGAATTCAAAATGACACTTTGGGGAACTAGAAAAGTACCCATAAAGTGATTGAAACAGATCCTCCAATTTGGAAACCATTGGCATGGAAGACAAATTTTGCACCTCAAGGTTCATTCTATGTGCTATACAATGGATTCCAATGAGGAAAGGTGTTTGTTGGGTTTTGATCAAAGCAATAACTCTTGATCTAACCCCTTGAAATGTGGAAACACCATCAACTCCTAAACACATAAGACGTTCAAAAATTTGATTATTAATCAGACCACCATATGTAATGAAAACAACCAAGATCATATTTTTTATGTTGGCAATAGTTCCACCTTCAACCAAATCAAGTGTGAGCAAAATGGGCATTCATTTTCAACCTACAACCACATAAAAATGGGCAAAATCCCATTTTTGGTTATCAATTGTAGTCACTTCATTTATAGAGATAAAAAAGAAACTTGAAGCCATAATAACCTCTTTAGTGATAGTCAATACCACATGATGCAAAAGCTTTTACAATTTCCCATCCTACATAGTCACTCCAATGCTTAAGAGGGTTGTTAAGCACTTTGAGAAATGCAAACAAGGAGTGCATTTGCTCATATCCGGTCATGGGTTTGCCTTGGTAAAATCGGTGGAAAATGAATGCAAATTGCACTAATTTTTTTCCCTTTGTATGAAAACCCCTTCGACGACCTACTACCAAATAAAATCTTTGCCTTATTGCACATACTTTTCATTAAGCAAATGTTGATTCATCTTCAAAAAAATAAAATCCCCAACTACCACACCCGCTGATGTAATTGCAACCTTCCATTGGCCAACATGTTTCCACAATGAATCCAGCTTAGGCACAAGAAGTTTATATTGCCCTTTAATGATAGGCACATGTTGCATTTAACCTATGTGGCCTTCCCATCAACACCCACAACAAGTTTTGCTCAAGGCAACTTTGCAACTCATGAGTCTTAAAAATGACAATTCATCTCATACATTTTTTTTTCTTCATATTGCTCACCAAATTTTCTTCTACTTGGGCTGGATTGACAACTAAAATAATAAAATCAACATTTTGGCTAGAACTTACAACAGCAAAAGGATCCACAAAAACACGATCAAAGAAAAAAAATTGTGTTTGAAGTTTTTGGGCACAACTAAAAGTGGTGCCATGGCAAATGCAACAACAAAAATAAAAGTTAAAATTTTGCACCTCAAATCAAAAAACCCTAAACTTCCAAGTGTTAATGACTTAACAATGAAAATTAAACATTAAAGTTTGGTAATGAAAACTAAGCATTAGAATCAAATAATGACCGCTAAACTAGACTAAGCAATGGCAATGACCCCTAAACATTAACATAAAACAATGGCAACAACCACTAAACATCGACAACAACTAAACATTTGTAATAACCATTAAACATCAACAACAACCACTAAGCATGTGGCAACAACTAAGCATCAACAATAACCACTAAACATCGATAACAACCACTAAACATGTGGCAACAACCATTAAACATTGGCAACAACCACTGGACTCAATGACTTGGGACTCAATGAATGATGAATAAAAAATACAGCTTGTTTACTGCATGTCCCTAGTCAAAATTGGCATTGTTTTATATACACATAATCATTCAAACATGTTGATATCCAAATTCCAATCTTCAATGTTCATGATCTCAATACTTAGATATGCAAACATGGTTGCATCAAAATCGGCATTAATGTTATTGTACCTACTACCAAGCTTGAAAGAAAGTACAAAATCCAACAATGCATATTGCACACAACTTACAAGTTGTTTGAGGTTTGTTGCATGGCGCCGCTTCATTTCACAAATGATTCAACTCTTACCAACGCAACTACCATGTGAACATGTGAACATGAATGGTGAATTGGATTTTTGTGAACAACCCAGAATCTTTGAAGAATACTCTTGCCACGTAAGCCAAATATTCTCCATGTAAATAAAAATATTCCATCCATGTGGACAAAATATTATATTGATGTGGCAAGAATATTCTTTTAATCATACACAATAGTTATCAAAGTAAGCAAAATATGTTATTGGTGACAAGGATATCATAACTTTTGTTGTAGTTGTTTACAATTGAAACTTAAAATTTATTTCCCTAATCTTTCAAGATGATTTTTAAATTATTAATGAACATTTAAATTAGTCTAATAATTAATTTCTATTTAATAGTGTTCGATCATTCATGCCAAACAAAATGTTGAATGAACAATTATGAAACCGTTTATAAAACCAAAGCGATAACATCCTTTGCAAGTTGTAGTCTAGGAGCTAAACACATAGCATCAAGACAAGCACTAGAATTGACAATTCAAAATAATACGCCTGCTTACATCAAAGTTGCATCACGATTCAACCAACAACAAACTTCATCATAACTCCAAGTTGGAAAATGGATGAAACTTTCGAATTGGCCACAAAACATGACATGTTGTAAAACATAATACATGTGTTTACAGGGTACCTACTTCTCTTACTAACCTAACAAACTAAAAATCATTGTTACAAAATCCAAACAAGTGCAAGTCGGGAAGTTCACTAATGTAACTTCATTTTATTTTTTTGGGGATTTTGGCCAAACATAATCTTATAGATTTGTCCATATCCAAGAAGGGGAACCTCCAATGGTGGATTTATAATCACTTCAAAAAGTCGACCAACTTCCCACCGATTATAATGTAGATTTGACATCTTGAATGGTATTATACAATGAACAACCTTACCATTACGTGATGTTGGCCATGCCATTTCATCCGTTAGCCTATTTATAAGAATGGAGTTTTCCTTTTTGAATAGGCTTCAAGGAAAGATTGACTACTGTCTATTTAAAACAAATCCTATTTCTTTAAAAGACTTGATTTCGTCTTGGGTGAAATTGGTTTTAGTTTTAATAGGCCAAATTTCCAAGATAGCCAATCTATCCAATGTATACTTGCACTTCACACTGCCAACACACTGATGGTACATGTCATCTACACAAAACCAAAACTTGTGTAGCTTTAAAGGTGCACCGGGGAATCAAGACCACAAACCTGAATAAGTTGGGGCAGGGACACCAATAGAAATTAGCTTGGTAATTATCCTTGTAGCACAAGAATGATTGGTGGATTATTGTAATGTGGAACATTGAACATTGAACATAGGGGGACATCTCTTTATATGCCAAACTCCATCTCCACATGGAACCTCAAGGACCTCAATATCTTCCTTAATTGATCCACAATAGGTACCTCAATGTTCATTGTGAGGCGACTTTCCATCCCTCTACTCCTGGTTCTACGAGGTGATTGTACTTGAAAGCACAAATGCTATCGATGAAGGAAAAAATGCAATTGTATTTCTTGATGTTAGATTACGTTTGTAGTTGAAACTAAGTAGTTTGCTTCCTATGCATCATTTACAATTAAAACTGATAAATATATTTTCCAAGTCCAAACATTGCACATCCTAAAACTTTATGTCAAATCTTCATTCATTTAAACCAACGTTTAAGGACTCAACACCATGTTCAACTTAACTGTAAACCACAAGTAACTTGAAATATTGTTTCTAACACATAGGTTATTCAAATCTAGCTTGCCTTAGTTCATTAGAATACTAACTACAAGGCGCACCTTGCTACCAAATCTTAAGCTTTGTAGCTAAACCAACAAGAAGTTATGCTACAAAACCCAAAAAGGTTTTACGAAGGTGGTAAATTCAACTTGGATGTAGACCACCAATCACTTGAAATATTATTTCTAACACATAGATTATTCAAATCTGACTTGCCTTAGCTCACTAAGAAGCTAACTACAAGGTGCACTATCCTATCAAATCTTAAAATCTGCAGTTAAACCAATTAGGAATTATACTACTAAACCCGAAAGGGTTTTATGAAAGTAGTTGGTTCAACTTGACTACAGACCATCAGTCATTTGAAACATCATTTCTAACACATACATTATTCAAAGCTGGCTTGCCTTAATTCATTATAAAAGTAACTACAAAATGTGACTTGCTATGAAATCTTAAGTTTTTAAGTTAAACCAGTAAGAAATTACGCTACCAAACCCGAAAAGGTTTATAATATTTCTCTAAAGTTCCAACCTCCCAACACTATCACTACCCACTTCCATTCCTTCAAAACTATTACAAGATTTTTCATTTTATTTTCCTTCCTTTTCCCATCTACCAAGACTAATAATTCTTTTCCTTTTCAAGAAGTTTGTGGGAATAAGTATTCAAGATTGAATTGAAAATTATGTCTGGGGAAAAAAAGAGCCTCGAATGATTTGAATCCGCCTTTTAAAGAGAAGGAGAAAGGAGGTGAAAATAGATCCCGAGTTTGGTGGCTGATGGAATGTTCCAAGCTTAGTGGCCAATGGAAGGTTCTAAGTTTGGTGGCCAATGGAAGGTGAAGGAAAAACACCTTTTCACCTCTTCCCACTTTCCCCCCAACAACCTTTACTTAAACCTTCAATTTTTTCCTTTGACCTTAAGGTTTTACTTTACCATGGTTCTAGGTCGTTATTCACGCCTTTCCTTCCTTTTCCTTGATCTATAAATTACAACTACACATTTCAATGTAACAAGTCCTTCACACCTTCATTGTCGATTTGATTTTGATTGAAGATTTAACTTTTTTTCCTCTCCTTGAAATTATGGCGTTGCACATGGTCACATTTTACAAGCCCCAAGCCACACAAGCGAATGAAGAACCGCCTTCGGAATCATTTTTAAATCTAACCCTAACATAACATCCTCCTGATGAAAAACCCAAACCTCAAGAGGTGCGCGCTTGTTTTGAAGTTGAACCTTCTCGCACCTAATATTATTGTATTTCTCCGAACTCTCACACCCTGGTGATCTTGTTGCAAGTCGACCCTGCTTCTGGTGACAAACCTAAAACCATCTATGAAGGTTGCTACGAAATTGAAGATACTTTTATCTTCGCATGGTCTTCAGTTCTCGACGTTAGACATTATCGTTGGTTATGCGGTCTGATTCATCGACTGCCTCCTAATAGTATGTGGACTACTTAATTTGCACCATTTGACACATCTTAGATTTCCTACAGTTATGAACTATCACTATGGCATAACCTAGGATTTAACATGTATTTATAGCTCTTCGTTGAATTTATCCCTATTTTAAATAAATGTTTCAGTCATTATGAAACTTTTGTTGCCATTAGCACATTATCACACTATTTATTTAATCGTTAAGTCATTTCAAATTAATCTTATGTTCATATGGTTTGAAGATTGTTCTATTTCTATTTGGCCTTTCATTAACACCCTTTCAATTGCTTCATGAATCTAAAACATCCTTGTTACTCATTAAATATTAAAACAAAACCAATGTTGTGTTGAACACCATAAATTCTAGTGTCTCTTTTTAGCCCCAACCCTCTAGAAATTTTTCACCCCTAATTATGCAACAAAATTTCTAAAACTATGGTTACTAGTTTTTTTGTTGAAAAAAAGAACTAACCCAACACCTTATTCACCAATAACGCATTTTAGAAAAGAAAACAACCCTTCCATGCACCAAGCGCATTCATCATTCCTTATGAAGTTGTTAAAAGCCCCTAATAACTTTACCACACTCAAATAACCCTAATGCAACTCTTAAAAATTGAGACTACCACACGTGGTTGTGTCGATATGGCTCACATTCACACTTGAACTAACAATTGTATGGCTTACACGAAGATGAGAGAAATTTACATGATTGTGCCTATGTGAATCCCCTTCTGATCTAAGGGTTAGGTTCGCCTTTCATTTGTAGGAGCCAAAGATCTCCTCACCTTCCATATGTGCGATTCTAATTGTGCAAGCCAAACTTAGGGAATATTTCAAATCTATGTTTACAAGTTGTTTGAGATCTCCAAATTGGGTTACTCTACGCAAGAACAATTCAATCTTATCATGCCCTTGACTTAGTTGACCACCCTGCTTCAAATGAAAATATAATGTCGATTGTTTGAAAGCTCAAACATAATCATTCGATGTTGCAACATACAAGCAGGCTCCCCTTTTCCTACGCTGTTGAAGCCATATAATGTGCATTGTCTTTGAAAGGTTGCACATGGGCATGTATGTAAGCTCTTCTAGAAAGAATGTTTGTTATGTTATCTTAAAATGTTTGCTACCATAGATGTGAAATTGTCAAAAATATGGGTTGCAAGAATAGATGTATGGGAGGGTTGAAAATAATACATGTATCAAAATCCTCCCCATTGCCTCACACGAAAGTGCCAAAAATTGAACCAATTCTCCAACTCTTGAAGTCCAACTTCATCAGTTACCCTTGAGGATTACCACCAGCTTCAGATTGTTGCATATTGAGCATTTGCCTCTTCCAAAAAAAAGGCATTTTTGTATTCATAGCACAATGTTCTATGGTTTTTTCACAACTCTAGTTTGATTTGTTGTTTTGTGTGTTTGTACATGGATTAACTCTAATGAAAAAAACAAGTCTGTTCTCTGTCAACCATTGGTTCATTTGCATCTCCGCTACCATAGACAATTCAAACAACATTCCAATTGGCCTAAATGTTGTTGGCCATGAATCTTTTGAAGTTTGGATTGGGAACACCATTATTGGCCATCACCTTGTTTAGATTCTACCACATTACATATTGAACTTTTGTGTCTTCAAATTGCATATCACATTTCATAATCATCAAAACTTGTAGTAGAAGGAATCATACACATGGTAGGTGAGTGTTGTCCAACCTTCAACATGTTTTACATGATCAAACATGATCCAAGTGGTTTGGAGGTCGCCCCTAGGTTGCATCCACTTAACTAAATCATAGCCACTACCATCTCCATGCATAGACATCTTGAACAAAAACATTTTATCTCTAGATTGTTGCCTTGGAAAACAACTATCCTGAATGTAACAATAACCATTGTTCACTTTCAAAATGAGAATGTTATAAAAGTACTGACGCACTCCCAACTCCTCAAGGGACTCAAATGTGAGCCCAAGTAGAAAGCAACGGAATAAGGAGGAGTCGGAGCACGTTCCCTAGCTCACAACCCTTTGAGGGGTAGAGGGGCGGGTTGGAGCTCCGGGATGGGACTAGGAAGAGTTGACAAGCTTTAGTCACTCACACGGGCCTGCACA
>Ga0116229_10002359_pt1 | contig 30486 bp, 28 predicted proteins | sample S1TSphgellanicum_3_FD_87313 | JGI IMG/M metagenome (GOLD analysis project Ga0116229, IMG submission 87313) | Host-associated microbial communities from peat moss isolated from Minnesota, USA - S1T2_Fc - Sphagnum magellanicum MG | ecosystem: Host-associated > Plants > Peat moss > Unclassified...
AAAAAAAAAAAAAGGTGAACAATAAAATATAAAAATAATTATTTACATGTCCACAATATATTTTGTCTCTATCAAAAGATCCTTCAAACTACTCTAATTCTTCCTCTAGTTCTTCTAATTCTACATGAGTTCCACCAAATTGGTCAGAAAGAAACCTACGTCCCTAAGGTCATCTAGCTAGTTTTTATTCGCAAAAATGAATGAATCTCTCTAGGTTATCTCTTTGCAAATGACATCTCCTAAGGTTTATAAGGATATCAACCAGAAAAAAAATCCTCTTTGTCTCTATTTGAAATTCAACAATGCACAAGATTTGGTGGGTTAGAAAGGCAATTGTAAGAAACATGGACTCGTGCTTAGCCCACCAATCCAAAAGGCACTTGATTTAGGATATCTCCTAAATAGATCCACTTCTTGTTTCATCAACTCTTTGGAAAGCTCACTTGTTTCCAAATTCATCTGAAAAATGTAAAGGTTAAAGTCTTTGTCACTTGCTCTTCTTGCCACAAATTCAAAAGTAGTCAAGGGTACAAAAAGTAATGGGTCTTCAAAATCATAAGGAAGAAGACTTTCTTGTCATAATCCTCAACAATAACAACTCCTAGTTCCTTACCAACAAAAGTAGAAACTATTTTAAGGATCTTATATCTCATGTTTAACATCAATGCAAGCATAATATGAGTTTTTTTTTCATCAAACTCCTTAAGAAAAGAAATAAAAGCATCCAAGATATTACAAAATTCTCTTTTGATGTTGGATACCAACAAATCCAACTCAACAACAACTACAACATCTTCTTCCATTAAGTTATTCAGAAAAAGGTTAGCTTATGGCTTTTATTTTAACTCGTGGTGCTATGTCTCTTAACAATGCATCAATCAAAAGCCAATGACCCTCATTTTAGTTCATAACATAAGCACTAGCCATTAGAAAAAAGACATCAACCAAAACTTTAAAAATATGTTAAGTAAGGGGAAGAGGAACTTGACCAAATATTCTAAATTGTGTTTTGCTTATTATAACACAAGGTTATAGTTTCATGAAACTACAAAATGACTTTGCTAACAAACTTGCAATTTTAGCAAATGAAACATTTAGATGTAAAATTCTTTTTTTTTAAACACAAAAAATTGCATTTTTTTTAAATGAAAAATTTACCTTGTTTTCATTAAAGTATTGAACTTTTTGGGTCGAATTCCAAAATTTATGCAAGCTTTATTCCATTCTTCCCTTCCTTTCCCAAACCTCTTGGACCATGTTATGCACTTTTGCAAATCTACTTAGGTGGATTTAATGATAACATGTTTTAAACTTCTATGAAAAAATTCATTCATAGTTGCACATTGGCATGCTTTAAAAATAAATGTCAAAAGTAAGCTCCCTTGTAACTTTCTTCAAGTCCTAATGTTTCACAGTTCACAACTAATTTCAAAACATCATTCATACTATTGATATTAGATCCTTCATCCTTAACATAAGCCATTTTATTTTTTTAAAAACCATATAAATAAAATAATTCAATCAAATTCTCAACCAAAGCTTCCCTAGTTATCTCATTAGCTTCAAAGAATCCAATAATGACATGTTTGGATTGTCTCAGCTCTTAAGAATTTAACAACCAAAGAAAAAATGGCATATGCCCTTTTGAACATCTAGAAGTCAAAGCTTGTTGTTACAATTATACAATTATCTAGTAAAGGTAAACTTTTGTTTTTTTTTCTTTACTAAATTCAACATAACATTGTTTGAAAAGTTTTTTCAAGATGCAAATTGCACTCAAGGACATAAATGTATAAAAGGCCTTTTCATCCAAACATTTTCGGGAAACTAAATCGATAAGTTATATTTGATAACCAACAAATTGAGATCCTCTAGAAACAATTGTTATTCAACATCAACATCACCTTGTTTATAAGGGGTTTTAACAACAAAGAAATCAAATTGATGACCCAAATATGTTTGGACATTCCTTAACCAGTTAATCTTTCCACACTTCCTTTCAAAACCATTGACCTCTTCTTTGATTTTTTTGTATCAAACAATACAATTTGCATCCACATGGTTTTTCAAGGAAGATATTTCTTTTGTCTTGTAATAAGATATAAAACATTTCCTTGATTTTGTTGTTTTATTACATGTTTCAATAGGTTTAGGATAACAAAGAAAACATTTCATTAGTTGATGGAATTTGTTAGCTATGTTTTCATTATCATTCACATAAAAAAAACCAAGATAATGTAATTCGGTTGTGGCCTCTCCACTTTTTCCTTTGATTCATTAACTTTTCCAATTGCAATTTTTTAATTTCTAGTTCATCTTCTACAACAACAATTTCTTGGTTTGTAAGTTGAGATTTTCTTTGTTCATTAGGTTTGTTTCAATTTTTGTTTTGTTCGCGAATATTTCACATGGTACATTTTCCATTCCACTTGAACATTATTTTACGTATATAAGGGAAAAAACCAAAGCAAAAATAATGTTTACAAAATGTTTCAAAAAAATCCTAAAGTTTAATGTGTGTGCATGTAAATAGTTACAAAAATTTTACAAAAAGCATGAGCATTCACTTTCACTCCTCACGTATCAAAAACTGATTACGATAAGCCAAAAGTAAAAAATATAAATGGTTTTCTACAATATGAAGTGTGAAAAGCTCAAAAAGTTATTATAGTTTTACAATCTACAATAAATAAATAAATAAATAAAAACTAAAAATAGTTGTAAAAAAATATAAATAAGAAAAAAAAACACAATAAATTTCAAATTAAAAAGAACAAATATACAAAAAAAAGAAACAAAATTGAAACAAAAAGTACAAAGAAAAATATAAAAACAAGGATACATTAAGTTTTTTAAATTAATTTCTTTTAGAAATTTTTGTTTTAAAAAACAAGAAAATACATAAAAACATAGACAAAATGAAAATAAATAAAATAGAAATAGTAAAGTAAATTGAAGCAAACATTAAATAATAATAATAATAATAATAAAGGCTAGGATGGGAAAAAATGAAACAAAAAAGGAAATACAATAAATTCGTTTTTAAAAAAAAGAAAAAAAATATTACAAAAACAAAAATCAATCATTTTTTAAAAAAATTGTAATAATGAAAAAAAAATGGAGTTTTTTTTTTTCTTTCTTTTCCTTCAAACCTACATTTAAACAAACAAAAATAAAAAAGTGAAAAAAAAACACTTCACTTTTATTATGTACTAATTTCTCTTTTTTAAAGATAAAACTATTAAACCAAAAAAAAATTAATTTTTAAAAAAACAAACATAAACCAAAAAACATTATGAGAAATCGTGTCCCTTGAAATCACACTACCTTGCAACTAAAACTCAAAAAACAACTAAAATACAATTATTGTGCAACTATCTCTTAGGTATTACAACTAATGTGCAACTATCCCTCTAGAAATATAATGTATTAATAAATTAATTAACACATTAGAAAATTAGTTAGTTGTATTATAGTTGCAAATGAGTTGAAAATGGGAGTCTTATATACGATAATTTATACACATCATACATACATATGTAATCAACCATGTTTGATTTTTTCAAAATTTACATTGTAGTTGCATGTGGCAATTACTTTATAATTATTTTATGTGTCACTAAAATAACTATGTTGCAATTAATGTATAATGTACATACATGTGATCATGCCATGTGTCCACATTTCTACCTTCTATTATGGGATACATTTGCAATTATTTTTCGATTATGATTTCCACTGATACAATCAATATGGCCATTAATGTGCCACTACTAAAGTACTACTATTTAAAGATGTTATAACTATAATACAACTACTTATAATTAACTTAATAAGGATACATGTTCATCAATTATTCATATCTTGTTCATATGCATTTCATTTTGAGTGATTTAAAATGTTATGGGAATGCTACCTCGAGTTTTAGAAATCATTTTTGAAATGCAAAGGAAAAGGAGTCATGAAAAAATAATAAGAAAATAAATAAGCTTTCCAATTTACAAAACATGTATTTTCCAAAAAAAAATCCTCTTTTGACTCCTTTAACTTTCAAACCTCATAACTCTCTTATTTCTTATTCATTTTAAACGATTTAAAATGCTATAAAAACACCACCCAAAGTTCTACAAATCATCTTTGCACTGTAATAACAATAAAGCAACATATAAGATTTTTTTTGGATGTTTGGGAACTGGCCTTTATAATGTTGGGTGGTTTATTTTTTTGAATTCTTGACCCCCTCTACTTTAATCTGGGGGGCCATAACTTTTTCAATTCTATTCCATTTTCAATAATTTTTTATGTGTTAAATGCACCAATAGGAGGGGGTTCAAGTTTTGTTTGGACACAAAAATAATGGAGCCCTCCCCTTGAATCTAGCCTGCCCTGAGTGCTTAAATGTTATAGTTGAAATTCAATTTGTAACTAAGGAACAACTAAAAGATTTAACCCATACGTTTTATATCGGAATCCCATATTACAAACTATATAAAGGAACTTATTCTCTTGTATTCTCACATTAAAATACAAATGTCATTTTGGGATGAGTTACAAAAACCTTAATCTAAAAACAAATAAAATTTCATGGTTATTTTTTAGTTCATTTAGTCTTGTGTTTTCTTGCCTACCAACCTACCTACCTATGGTTATGTATGACCTACTCAATTACTATATATATATAATGCCATGTGGTATATTTTTATTGTGCCACGTGTCATAATATTGAACCATCATTAACAATCATAATGAACGATGGATATCAATATTTTGAAAAGAAAATAATTTGTCCAAAAATCTCCATAATGTCATGTGTTAGATTTTAATAAGGATGATAATTAATGACATCAACATGACCTCATGGGTGTAGTTATAATGGAGTTAAATAATAGTTGAAAATTAGTTGTTTTGACAAAGTTGCAATTGAGTTGCATTGTATATACGATGAATTGTAACTTTGAAATTGATGAAATTTGTTCTTTAACACTCATGGCATATAAATACAATGAATTGCAAGTGTCTTCTTCAACTCAAAAATTAATTTGCAAGGCTAGTTGCAAAACCCCCCCTTTTTTTTATAGTGAAAAGTAAAAACAAAAACATTATTTAAAATGAGTGGAAAAAATGAAACAAACAAAAGGAAATACAATAAAAACACATTTTTAATTAATTTTTATTTGTAAAATCAAAATCAAACAAAAAAAAAAAACAAAACTTGTAGTAAATTTTAAAACATATACGAAAAAGAATGAGGTTTGTCTTCTTTCTCCAAATTTTAAACCTACATCCAAACAAAAGTACAAAAGTAAAAAAAAAAAACATTTTACTTTAAGAAACAAAAACAAAAGAAAATAACAATAGAATAGAGGAAACAAAAGAAAAAAAGCAATTACTTCAAATGTTATAACAACTTGTAAGAAGGAAAGGAAGGGGTGATCAAAGTGTGAGAGTATAATGAGGAATAAAGAAAAGAAAGAAAATAGAAAAAGGAAGGAAGGAGGAGGAGAAAAGTAGAAAAAACAAAATTTTGAGTGAAAGAGGATTAGAGAGGCTCATTGTGGCTTCTTTATCCTCTCCCAACAACTATATTAGGTTGTGACAACTACAACCTTTTTCTTTTTCCTAATGTAATCACTTACTAACCTAACAACCTAACCTAATTACTAACCTAGCTTAATTATTAACATGATATCCTCATCCAAGTTTAGATTTGATATTCAACTCAAATATCGAAATCCTTGTATCTAACATAACCCTCACATATCACTTAAGGTGACATTTGTAAAATATCCTAGGTAATATTCAAGTTGATATCCGAAAAAGATATCAATTTTTTTTGGATATCCACCCAACATTGGTTCAAACCTAATGGTGTATAAATGAAACGCCTATTGGCGGGCCTTTACCAATGAACTTGGGGGTGTTGATAGCTTGTCAAGTTGAGTATATTATTGTGGCTTCAAAAAAACAAACCTTTTTTAAGGTTGTGTTATTTGGTGTTGTTGGTTTTTTCCCTTTCTTCTTATGTTTTCATCGCTTTAGTTAATGTTGTATTTTTTATGATTAGTCTCTTGTAACATTGCCAACAAAAGAGGTTGCGTGAAGCAAACACTATGAGAAATTGAGTCCACGACAACTAAACTGCCCTATAATTAAAGCTCCAAAACAATTAATATACAACTACTTTACAATTGTCCCATGGAAATACAAAAAATTAATAAATAAAATGCCACATCCAAAAAAATCAAGGAGTTGTATTGTAGTTACAAATGAGTTGCAAGATGCATATTTATACAATATAATGTAGCACTGTATATACAATTATAATTAACCATGTTTGATTTTGTTAACAAGTTGCACTTTAACAATTACATCACAACTAGGATAAATTTAATTACTAATCAAGTACTACTTTGCAACAAATGTATGGCCTTGAGTAACACAGACGATCATGCCACGTGTATACATTTCCACACCCAATATACATGACATTTCAACTTGTTTACAACTAGTATGCAATTGTATTTCAATTTAAAAATTATAATTTAAAGATTTAAAATTTGGATGGGAAACCCTTAAGCAAGTGATACATGGTAGTATATCAACAAATATGCCCCAATGCATTAATGACCTTCATGCAATTATGTTTATTATCAATAAATTCAAAATGAACTTTAAAAAAAAATCTCTCTATTCAAACATTTTGTGTATTTTCTAGTTTTTTGCTGATGCAATTTTCATATCACGTGTTATAACTAAGATTATTTTTGTTTGTTTAATTTAGAACTAAAACTAAAAGGTTGTTATAAATTATATTATTTATTTAAATAACTTGGAAATTGAAGGTTTTTGTTTTTTATTTAAAAGGTTGAAGGTTATTGTTTTTGCTCTTCAAGAGGTTAAAGACTTTTGTTTTTTCTCTTGAAGGTTGAAGGTTCTTGTTTTTATTCTTAAAAAGATTAAAGGTTTTTGTTTTTGCTCTTGAAGGTTGAAGGTTCTTGTTTTTGCTTTAAAATAAGTCGAAGGTTTTTGTTTTTTTCTTAGAGGTTGAAGGTTCTTATTCTTGTTTTTAAAGAGGTTGAAGGCTTTTATTTTTATTCTTGAATGTTGAAGGTTTTTGCTTTTAGAAATGTTGAAAGTTTTTGCTTTTATTTTTATTTTTGAATGTTGAAGGTTCTTGCTCATATGTTTGAATGTTGAAGGTTCTTACTCATGTTTGGATGTTGAAGGTTTTTATTTCTACTTTTTGATGTGAAAGGTTATTGCTTTTATTATTAGATGTTCAAAGTCCTTACTTTTGGTTTTAGATGTTGAAAGTTTTTGTTTTTATTCTTGGATATTGAATGTTCTTGCTCGTATTCTTAAATGTTGAAGGTTTTTGCTTTTGGGTGTACATCAAAATTATGTATACAAGGTAAGATTTTTTCAAAAGTACTTCAAATTGTAATTCAATTTACCTGACTATAAACATAACATTTGATTTTATTTACAAGTGTACAAATTATAGTTTAATTTATATCAATGTTCTATACATTGCATTTTAATGACAAATAAGTTGCATGTTAATGGTAGTATAGTTGTAAATTAATTTTATTCAAGTTGAAAGGGTTATTTACATATTTTTGACATTACAATGTTATGATATGCTACTAATTTCATTTCACATGTGGAACTAAATGTCATAACATTACAACTTTTAAGTAGATAAAGTGCATTGAAAAATTTCATGGCTTAAGCTCCATTTCGACAAAAATAGAAGAAAATATTCATTTATGAAACATAATGTTTTAAATGACAATATTTGATTGTTGTGGGTCATCATTTTTATGATTTGACCTTTTCTTTAGATAGAAAGAAAAATGTTTGAAAAATGTTTGTTATATATTGCTTAGACATTATGTTTAAATTCATAGTTAAATTGTCTTTTGATAGAAACATTTTCTAATTTTTTTGTAATGTATTTTTCAACATGGGATGTAAATGCATTTAAAGTTTCAAATTCATTCCATTTTTATAATTAATGATGTCCAATGCAATTCAACATAATCCATTATAATTAAGACAACATGATAATGGTTGTGTGAAGTTTGGATAATTGCATTGTAAGTTGCAATTTAGTTGTTTAGTACTACTAAAATCAACTACCATAAAATTGCTTTGAAACCCAAATTTAAACACCTAGTTGCAAATTAGTCACTAAATCCTTTATTTTCATTTCATCTTTAGTTGTAAGTTAGTTGCAAAGGATAGGAACAAAATTCATTTATCAAATGGATGAATGAAACAATTAAATAATATATTCATTAGATTAGTTATAAATAGTTGTAAATAAGTTGCGAAAGATAAGGATATTTAGAATCCATTTGTTCAAATGGATGAATGAAATAATAAAAGGATATATTTGTCAAACTAGTTGTAAAATAATTGCAAATAAATTGCAGAGGATTGGGATAAAATCCATTCACATCAAATGGATGAATGAAATAATTAAACAATATATTTGTCGAACTAGTTGTAAAATAATTGTAAATAAGTTGCAAAGGATTGGGATAGAATCCATTCACATCAAATGGATGAATGAAATAATTAAAGATTATATTTGTCAAACTAGTTGTAAATAAGTTGCAAATGGCATTAACATACATCAATTATCGATGAAATGTCACATTGGCATTTCGTTTACCACGTTGGAATGTGTGTGGGAATTTGATGTGGAGATTAGTTGGAAAGAAGTCGCATATAGTTGCATGTGAGTTACACCATATATATGATATTGTATGTGACATAAGGTGTCCGTTGCAATTGCTGCAACTTGTTTGATAAGACTTAAAGCTATATAAATATTATGATTGCAAATGTCCGTTACAACTGGAAAACCCAATTGCAAGCCCATTTGTAAAACCTTATATTTTTTCATAGTGAAATGAACATTAAGTTGTTCTTCTATTGCACTAATTCATTTTTTACAATGCCTTCAACTAAAGGCCTTACCCCACATAAAGACATGTTGAAATTTGTGAAAATGGCAAGATACCTCAAGAAAACAAAAAATCCCACTACAAAAACATGAAATACCTCCATAAAACATTATCAAAAATCAAAATTTTAATGTAAAAGATGTTGTCCAAATACATTAAAAACATTTAACAAATATTTAGGACTTGAAAAAGGCAATTGTGCAGTAATGTTTGTAAACCTTGGGTTTCATGCACATTTATTTTTTCATAGAAGGTGAATAGGTTTATTTTCCTTTCTATTGGTTTATGTCTCCATACCAAAACCCAATCTTATTCTTGCAATTAAGTGTTCATGGAATCTTCTTTGTAGTTTTGATCCTTATTGTTTTTATTTCAAACATAGGTTGATTCTAGAGGATATGGGTGAAATTCAAGTGAATTTGATTAACAATAATAGAGGTGGTTATTTGGTAACAACATGCTAATTTGTTTTGGACAAATGCAATCATCATGAGTAGTTGTTGAACTTACACAAGTGAAAACTAAACACTCATAGTGATTGTTACAAAACACATATATCATAATTAAGTACTTTGTTAGCTCTACCTTTCAAGGTAGAGACACCATGATGCACCCAAAAATTAGGCTAAAATTTTGGTACTCCTACAATTTAGGGTCATGTGGAGTCTTTTATGGAATCATTTCAAGCATCACTAAAAGATCCACTTGGGCTTCACCATGTTAACTAGCCACCCAAACAACCACCATGTGTTTCCAATTTAGCATGTTAAATATTTATCATCTTGATGGACATCATTTAAAAGGGGTAGAACCATAGTACAACAAGGTGTTTGTTTTCCAATTTAACTACACCAACACGATTGTGTGTTGGAGTAGCTTTTAGAGAGTGTCATATTTCGAATCCCCTATTTTGTTTGTGTGGTTAGTTTAACAGTAGTATACCTATTTTGAAAAAATATACCTTGTGGAGGTTAACATTGGTGTTTTAGATTATAGAGTTGAAAGTAACATGACAATAAAAAATAGTTCAACAAGCTGTATTTTTGTAGGTGATAGTGGTCGTGGAAGTAATTGATGATGGTGAGAATTTTATGCACATTGCTATAAAGCCATTTAACATTAGTTCATTATGGCACACAAAGGTGGACTTTTATTGTTGTTGAGAAACCAAAAAGAACTTTGCTATCTTGGGGAAATTTTCAAACACTTGTTAGAAAGGTGAAATCTTCTTTTACAATCACATTAAGCTACTCCTCTAGATTTGTCTTTGCCTTAGTTGGAAGACTTAAAGTTGTGATTTTTTTATCATGGGTGTGAAGTATGATCTAAAGCCCATGAGTTTGGACATTTGTTATGAAAGGAAGGACTTCAATACAACACATAATTTCAAGTCCAAAGAGGCACAAATTCACAAATTTTTTTTCAATATTTAGAACGAAGTTCTTTAAAATTTAACCTTCGTTTTTATGACAATTTGTTTTGCTTGTTGCACAACAAGACTAGCAAAATCACCCTAATTTTGTGTAAGGTAAGGCCCAAGGGTAAGGGATCATCAAAAGATGGGGCTACAAGGTGGTAGCCAAACATGGATTTGCTTTTGGTAATGCCTTTGCTTGGGGGCCTTACCTAATGTAAAGATTGCTAAAATTGGTGAAAAATGAACAAAAGATCCCATTGGAAACTTGGAGATATCTTTATAAAATCAAATGCCTTACAAATTTTCTTTCCATGTAGAGTATGTTGTTTCATGAATATATTATGCAAGTGTTTATGCATAAGGAAGGCCTTTCTATTAACATAACCTTATGCCCTATGAACTAAGGATGGACCAAGGCATAAAATAGTCATAAGGTTTTTTTTTTCCCTTCTAATCGATTAGTTATCATGTTGTATTTGCCATTTTAACACGTGTATTAATTCTTTAAACTTAATTGACATATCATATAAAATTGAATGGTTGTTAATTATGATAAATAGTGGGTATGGTTGGTTGACTCTAGCTCCTTAAGGTGTGAGCATGGTTAGGTTGATTATGGCTCAAAACTCAACCATAGGCTCTTTAGGAACAATCTATTTTTATTACCAAAATTTCACCCAAAACCATTCAAACTTAAAAGTTGAAAATTTAAGTGATTTTGGATGTTTTCAATCACCAAAAGTGAATAAAAACACTAAAAATATATATTATAGTGGTTTAATGTTTATTAAAATTTGTAGAAGGATGATTAAAATTTTGTATTTCATACATGGTTTATAGTTAGATTTGGATAAATCTTCCTAGGGATGGCTACCACTTTGGCTACAAACAATTTTTTTTTTTAAAAACATTGTTTAGGAACCAAAACCAGCCCAACCTTGCCCACTTTCAAGTACTTGGTGTGCACATGCAATTTGTTTTAATAGGTGCAATGAATTGAATGCAACTTGAAGTTCATGTGTAAAATAATACACAAGTTTGGGCATGCCTTGCACATCTAATAACTCAATCATTTTCAATCTAATTTTCTAAATATCTACTAATGTTGGCCATGTATATATTTTCAAGCATACTAAGGGGGCATGCCATTAAAGACAAATCCATTTGTGAAGCCCTTAGGGTATGTACGAGTTCTTTTAACAAATTTATGCCCTCCATGCATAAACACATCTTCATTTATTTTCACACAAGTGCATGAGTAATAATATGAAAGGATGATGCCCATCGGACATGAACCTGAGCATGTGCATACAAGAGTGGAATCATAGTTCACATCATTTTCAAGCAAAAAAACACAAGTTTAAGATGTGCATGAGTGTGAAAATATCACACACAACTTACAAAAATTTATAATAAAATGTTTTGTTTATATTTTTTAATCCTACTTCAATAACCAACTTTTAACTATCAAAGTTGTAGGTTAGATAATTACAAAATAGTAACCTCTAGGTGATAAAACAAATCCAACAATTTAGACTTGTTGATGCGATCAGAAATGTTGATGGCATAGTCAATCAATATTTGCATTGAGTTATAGCCTTAGCAAATGGAAACATGCAAATTGGTGGCAAGTGGAGAATATATTCATAGACTTTCCAGGCACACATAGAAGAAAGCAAAAACATTTGAAGCAATCACACATTTGTGATCTTTCAAATAGTTGATGTTACATGTAGAATTACACAAAAAACAAAGGGTGATGAGAATGTAGAAAAAGTACATTGAAGGTGATGATCATGTAGAAAAGGTAGAGGGTGATGAGAATGTAGAAACACAAAAACACAAATAAATGGTGATGAAAATGTTGAAGCACAAATGTGAAAGCAAACATTGATGATAATGTTGAAATGCAAAATATACTGAATGAAGGATTAAAGGCTTACTTGAGGTGAACATTGGTTATTGGTTGTAAGTGACATCAAAAAATCAATGGTTTTTTTTGTTGTGTCATTCACACTTTTATTTTTTCAAGGTAATGCATTCAACACGTTCAACACATTCAACAACTTTAAAAATCTACAAGCATCCTTTTGATATATGTTTTCCAAAATCTTAAACTCCCATGCCCTTCACAACTTTGTGATGTGAAATGCTCACACCATTGGTGCATCTCACGAGTTTTGTAAAATACGTGCCTAAGTAAGGGTAGTGTTTGTGCATGGGAGAAATGAAACTTGCATTGACCAAATATACAAGATATTTTTTTCAACAAATCCCTTGATAGTTAAAGCACCCCATACTTGAATGCATGCCCTAATTGATATCTAACCTTGATACCTAGCTAACATTGGTATCTATCTACCTACCATCCAATTATTTACAAAATTCATTTCCCAACAAAGAAAATGTATGAGATAATTTGCAATGCATGAAGTAATTTTCAATGTATGAATTAATGTTCAATGTTGGGTAGTTTTTCCCTAAACCCAAAAACCATTGGTCCAAATCTAGATTTAAAAAAATAAAATGAAAGACCCTTTAGTTTTAGGGAATAATTTCAAAAATTAAAACACGTCAACTTTGGGGTTGCGTCAAATTTTATTGATTAATAATTCTTAGTCCAATGGGTCCACCAATTTGGTTTATTTTTAGGGATGATTCCAAAATTGATTTTTTGGTAGTTTTTATAGTAATAAAAAAATTCCCACCAAATTACCAAAAGGTTCCCATGGTGTTCACATTAAAAAAATTTAACTTTTCAATGGGTTCCCACAGTTTCCAAATTGTTTCCCAAAATGTTCCCAATAACAAGACAAGGAACATCAAAAAATATTTGTGGAAAGTTCAATTTAGTGCCACATTGGGGAATGCCCATATATATTAAAGCTTAAGACTAAAACTTAAAACCTTAACACTTAACTATAGGAACCTAAACCTAGGACCTTAACCCCTACTTAACTTAAAAACTTGGATGTTATACAAAAGCCTTAAAACTTGCTAGGGCTAGGTCCGTGTAAAACCATTAACCCCAGTTCTTGGCTAGGGTTGGGTCCATGTAAACTCATTGGGTTTGATTTTTAAACATGGATCTGAATTCAACTTAGATCTAAATGGAAATTTGAATCCGACCAACATTAATAATTTTGATTAATCAAGGGTTACTCATAGTAATGGAGGCCCCAATGACCACAACTAATAGTTGTCGAAAAAGCCATTGGGGTTCTAATTACAACACAAAACCCTAACCAATGAATTTTTAAAAATGTTATTATGAAAAAAATAAAAACCATGAAAAGAAATTGTCTACCGCACCTATTTTTGAAGTTAATTTTTTTTCCCCCTAATAACATAAGTTGTAAATGGGCACAACAAATTACTTTTAAAAAAAATCCAAACAAATTGAAATTTTTTTAATTTCCATACCACTTCAACAACTTTGACAAATGTTTGTTGAAAAATAAATTAATTTTGAATTTTCATTTCAACAAATATAATATTTTTAAAGATTCAATATTTTCCTTCACAAAATTTTGTTCTTTAATTTTTTTGTGTGAAACATTTTTGAAAGTAATATAACATGAAAAAACCACGAGGAAGAAAATTTTGTGTTGAATGTTAAATCATATTTTAGGTTAGATTGAACACTAATTTTAACTACTTTTTACCACCATCTTTTCTTCATTTTTTTGTTTTGAATGATTTAAATGACTTTGGGTGTGCCAAGTTGAACTTTAAAAACATTTTTGGAACTTGAAAAGCAAAGGAACAATGTCTTAGGTTGAAGCTCTCTTTGAAAGCTTAAGTGATGAAACCCTAGCAAACTTCATTAAACAAAACACCCCACAAAAGAGGAAAAAAGGAACAAAGAGAAAATACCTAGTTTGAATTATAAGAACAAAACCCAAAATGAGTCACTAAAGGGCAAAGGAACAAATCATGTTTTAGAATCCCCATTAATCACCAAAAACATACTAAAAAGAAAAAATGATGAAAAACCTAAAGGAATAATAAGCCTAGAAAAACCTTCACCTACAACAATGACACACCTCAAAATAAAAGGCAACTTGAGATCTTTACAAAACTATTGACACTTTCTACTTATAGATATCACACAAAACAACCAAAGGAAGGCCATTGATGCATTAGTAGAAAATGGCCATTTTGCAATTGGTCCCAACGACTAATTTTTAGTTACAAACGACATTTGCAATTAAAATCTTAATAGTCATGTTGGACAAGTTGCATTGACACTAGTCATAAACAACATTGAATTTTGGATGAAAAAAAAATCAACAAAATACGCCTTCATCCTTTGACTTGTCATATATGTATTATCGCTTGCAATTAGGATGCAACTTTTTTGGTGAATAGTGGGAACAAATTATGTGTTACCACGTGTCCCAACTCATAATAATTAAAAATATTTTATTATTATTTTGAAATAATCTAAGATGTTAAATTTTAATGATTGGATGGTTTAGATTGTGACACGTGGTGTAATAGAAATTTGCCACATGGCATATTAATTGAATTTGTCCAAATTCAATCTACATCAATATTGAAGTAGGTTGAACTAGGTACTTACTTACCTATATACCTACCTACCCATTGAAGCTAAACACCTATCTAGATAATACCTATTTACCTATCTAGGCCAAATACCTACTTAGGTAGGTAGGTAGATAAGAAAGCAGGTAAGCAAGTTAGGGAAGTAGGTAGTTAGATGTCAATACATGAATATTTATATTTCATTTTGGGTTAAGTCATTTTCATTGGCCCATCCCATATGTCCATGTTTTTAAATATGAAAATGTAAAGACAAAACATCGTGTTTATATATTTTTCAAGGCTTTCATTCTCATCTTGAAAAATATACAATTAAGTAAGTAATTGACAACTAATTATCTAACTAATTAACTAATAAAATTATTAATTATTGAATGAATAAAATATAGACAAATAAATTAATAACCTTGTTACTTAATTAACAAGTAAACTAGAAACTAACTAATTCATTTTATAACCTATCCAACTAACTAATTATTTATAGTAATAATCGTTAATATATTATGATTATTGAATTGATTGTATTATTAGTTATTATTAAACATTACTTAATTTATTAGCCAGATAAATAGTAAAAATATTTACATTTATATTTATTATGAATTATAAAAATGAAAATAATAATGGGAATAATTATAATAAAAACAATTAGCCTAGGCTAAGTTTTTATTATATTTAAAAAACTAGTACTCAATTTTTATAATCATTAATTATTAATAGTTAATATTTCAGTTATTATATTAATTTATTTTTGGTGAAATATTATTTAATTAATTATTAATAATTAGCTAATTATGATTTCTTGACCAATTTCATTAACTAATAATTGGCTAATATTGAAATAATTAGCTAATTTATAATAATTAATTAATATTTCACAAAAATAATAATAATATAATAACTGAAATATTAATTAATTAATAATTAATGATTATAAAGATTGACTACTAGTTTTTTAAAAATATAATAAAAACTTAGCCTAATTATTTTATTATAATTATTCCCATAATTATTTTCATTTTTATAATTCATAATATATATAAATGTAAATATTTAATAGGAATAATAACAATAATTTAATTATTATTGTAGCTAGTTGGTAACCAACATTTACTATTTTATTGTTATTATTTATATTATTAATTCACTCATTATATTAATTTATTAATTATTAAAATAAATATTTTTAACAAGAACATTTTTCCTTCAAAAATAATTTTTTCATTTTCCTATCATTTTAATATAATCATCATTATCATTATGATCATTATGTAATCAAATATTGTTATTTAAAAAATAATGAAAGATAATATTAAAAATTAGTTTTTTATTATATGTAATTAATATAAACATATAGTACAATATAAATAATAAAAAAATGTCATTTGTAATAATTAAAAAAAATATAAGATGGTTTGGATAAACTTGTAATATGGGCACAATATATTTAATAAATATTTTACATAAAATTTGAATATATTCAAAATATACAATAATTAGTGTAACCATAATATTGAGGCCATTTATGTTAATAATATTACTTGAATACACATGTAATATGGTTGTTCATATACATTCAAAATATGCATTTATAAATCTTAATAGACCCAATTATATTCTTTAAAATTCACAAAATACACCTTTGTATATTCATAGGGTTGCAACTAAATTGGTCACATTTGCAACTAATGGGACATAAAATTATTTTCCTTGCATAAAAATCAAACTAAATGTTGTTCACATGGAAGGATGAACACCAAAATAATTGCAAACTAGTTGTAGTGTAATCATAAATATGATCAACACAAGAAATAATTGCAAAAATGTTCAAATGTAGTTGCAAATAACTAATAATTGCATGTAGTCGTAAATAAAGTGATTACATTTTGGCCAATTTCTACTAATGATGCCTTTTGCTAACCATGCCATGTTAACATATTAGTGAAAAAAATCGCCCACTTATTAGTGTAGGCAACCAAAAACTTTTATGGCAATGCAAAAAAGATGCGTCCACCAGATGTCAATTGCAATAAAATTTTCTTTTGTTCATGCACCATCATTGTGGCCACCCTGTGATATGAAATAACATGAAGAACCAAATTTGTTCAAATGGGATTGACAATGATAACATCGACCAAGGTGTGGATGCCATAAGTTAATAACACGATGTCAACCTATCAACAAAAACACTAAAGGGAAGGTGGTGGAAGGACATGCTTGGTGGTGTGCCCACCAAAGAATGGATGATGAATAATTCTCCCAAAAAGGAATAGTTGTTGAAAAAACAGGGAACTTGTTAAGCATAAAACGACCAAACAAAGGGGAAAATTTGAGATAATTGATTTTTTGACATGCAAAAGCTTTTAGAAGACGGTTCTCCAAAAGATGGTGTTTAAAACATTTGAGATTTCCATCTACAACATCACCTAATTGAGATGCATGTCTAAAGCAACTAACACATGCAACATGAACTATATCATCACACCCTCCTTAGACTATCACACCGAACTAATGATGTGACAAGCAAACGAAGAAAATGTCATGAAACTACAAACATAAAGTTCTGTTCATTAACTAACACAAGACTAAGTTCACCCATTGCAATCAATTGAATGCCCCCAAAATGCTTGGATAAAGGCAACAACTTGGTAGTGCCAAAAGCTTGAACATAAAACTTTGTTCATAAGTAGTAGAAGATTAAGTTCACGCACTGTAATCAATTGAATGCCTCCAAAAGGCTTGGCTAAAGCCAACAACTCCTTGGTCGTGCCAAAAGCTTGAACATAAAACTCTGTTCATTGACTAGTAGAAGACTAAGGTCACCCATTGCAATCAATTTGAATGCCTCCAAAAAGCTTGGCTAAAGCTAAAGCCAACAACTTGGTAGTGCCAAAAGCTTGAGCAATGGACCTAAGTTGGGATATGAGCTGCAATTACATGAGAGCTCACTTGAAAAAAAAGTTTTAAGTGTTTGTTCTCCAACTTGTTTACTTTAGTGTCAAACCTACCAAGGTATTATTCTACCTCTTAACATTATTGTTCGAAATTACATAGAATTTATTCAAGGTGAAAAAAATTCGCATTAAGGGCAATGGTTTAAAAATTATATATAATTTATTTATTATTTGAAAAAAAGTTATGTGGTTTCCAAAGTTTGGAGATTTATTATTTAAGAGAAAAAAAATTTTCGGTCAAATTTACATTTTAAAAAAACGAAAATTTTCCTAATTATTTCCAATTTTCTTTGTTGCCAAGTGGTGAAAATTTCGCAAAAATAAAAATAAAAATAATCACTGCTATGCTAGGCTAGTAGTAGGTACAAGGTTTGAGTGAAATTAAATTGTCGAGAGGAAACTTACAGATGAATGCAAATCATGACGGAAGTCATCCAAACGGACAGAAATTCCCATTCATCCAAAGGGCAGGAGTCGACAAAGAACGTCGAGCGAGCGGAGAGAGGCAGCGAGGGAGAGAGAGAGAGAGTGTGTCCGGTGTCGCAGTGCGGAGAAGAGCAATAACAAGAAGAGATTGTGAAGGAAAAGTGCGCTTGCGGCTGTCGCGCACTCTGTTTTCCTTCTTCTTGTTGGCGCAGATCTCGCTCCTGTTTGCTACATCTATCTTCTGTGTCCTTCGCAAGAAACATCGGCCCTTGGAAATGGCGCTCGCTCAGCCGGCCGCAAAGAAGGACGACGATCGCGAGGATGACGGTGAAGTGACTCTCTTTGTTCCCGATCTATCTATCTATCTATCTACCTTCCTTCAACTTTTTGTGCAAGGATTCCTCAGAGGGAGAAGAGAGGTATAAAAGTCTGATAGATCTGTAGATCTGGAATGTAAGTGATCAGAAGAATATACGATCTCATGTGATGCTCACAAAAAGGACTGCCACTCCTCCTCCTCCTCCTCTTCTGTTCTTCGGATGTGCAGCGGAGTATTCGCCATTTTACGGTATCGAAAAGGGAGCTGTTCTGCAGGAAGCGCGTGTGTTTAATGACTCGCAGCTTGATGCCAGGCGATGTGCTCAGGTATGTGGCATTGCGCGGTTTCGAAAGACTTATTTCTTTTTTATTTGCCAGGATTCAGATGCGTTTTAGGGTCTGAAGGAGGAATAAGAATCTATAGAAGTGGAACTGCTTAGTTGATGATATTCTGTGGAGTTTTTCATCGGCGGGGAACTGGTTTTTGTACTTGTGATTTCCAGGTGATCACGAAGCTTTTGTACTTGATAAACCAAGGAGAGACCTTCACCAAGGTGAGTTGTAGAGAAGCATTTTTGAAGTGATTTATTTGCTGACCATCAACTGCGATTCTCGTTTTTTACAGATCGTGAGACAAGCTAGCTTCCCTGTGGGGATGGTTCAGTGCACTATGTAGTTATGCTTGACAATTAGGTTTTTTCTTTTTCATCAGATGGAGGCCACAGAGGTTTTCTTTTCTGTCACCAAGCTGTTCCAGTCCAAGGACATTGGCTTACGGCGCATGGTTTATTTGGTGATCAAAGAAATCTCACCATCGAGTGATGAGGTATTCACTTATGGCAAATGGCACTAGTTGCATGCATTGCTTTTTGCATCAACTGGTAGTGGTTTAAGGTTCAACTGATTTGGGCACTGTTTTAACAGGTGATAATTGTTACAAGCTCCCTGATGAAAGACATGAACAGCAAGACAGATTTGTATCGAGCAAATGCTATCAGAGTGCTCTGCAGGATCACCGAAGGGGGGTTGCTGGGGCAAATCGAACGGTATCTGAAGCAGGCTGTGGTGGACAAGAACCCTGTTGTGTCTAGTGCAGCTCTTGTTAGTGGCATTCATCTACTGCAGGTAATGTTCTTTGGCAATACATTGACTACTTTTTGTCAGGTCCAATGTGCTGTGGTCATATCAATTTTTTTTCTCTGTACTCATTTATGGTTGTCTCCTGCCTGTGGGAGGGCAGACCAATGTAGACATTGTGAAGCGATGGAGCAATGAGGTGCAAGAGGCAGTTCAGTCGAAGGCACCTCTGGTCCAGTTTCATGCTTTGGCTCTCCTGCATCAGGTTCTCCAATGGCCTCCTTGTGTCATTTTCCACATGTTTGCAAATTTCATTTTAGGCTTCTTGGTTGCTAATATTTTTGCGACTATTTGTTAGCGATGACAAGGTAAGATTCTGTTGGGATTACAATCAACAACTTATCTCCATGGATTTAGAACCTGCTAAATCCCTGTTTTTCAAATGAGGCTGGTCATTTTGGTTAATTACACTTATACTTGTGACATGATTTTTCTGATGGCAGATTCGACAGAATGACCGATTGGCTGTAAGCAAGTTGGTTAGTAGCCTCACCCGTGGGTCCGTGCGCTCACCCCTCGCCCAATGTCTTCTCATTCGCTACACAAGCCAGGTGAGGTTGTGAAGTTGATAGCATTGTGCTTCAAATTCTGTTCGCCATTCCAGTATGGGCTCTAAGTTTCTGGGTATGATGACTAGGTCATTGCAGAGTCAGCTCCAAACACACAGACTGGGGACAGGCCATACTATGACTACTTGGAGGGCTGCTTACGGCATAAGAATGAAATGGTGATCTTTGAGGCTGCACGAGCTGTGACTGAGTTGAAAGATGTCACCAGCCGTGAGCTCACACCTGCCATCACTGTCCTGCAGCTCTTCTTGAGCTCTTCCAAGCCTGTGTTGCGATTTGCTGCTGTCCGTACCCTAAACAAGGCAAGTTTTTGTGCCCTCCTATTCTCTAGTCTGCAAGTTGTAATCTTTATTGTTGTTTTATTTACTTGAATTTCACAGGGTGATCCTCAAAGATGCTGCATTGTTTGTATTCAGGTTGCAATGACCCATCCACTGGCAGTAACAAACTGCAACATTGACATTGAAAGCCTCATTGCCGACCAAAATCGCAGCATTGCGACACTTGCTATTACCACCCTCTTGAAGACCGGGAATGAGTCAAGTGTGGATCGGTTAATGAAGCAGATCACAAACTTCATGTCTGACATTGCTGATGAGTTCAAAATTGTTGTGGTGGAAGCCATTCGGTCCCTCTGCCTAAAGTTTCCCCAAAAGTACCGCTCCTTGTAAGTTTCTCCACTCCCAGATTGGAGAGCTTGTGTATCAGTTGCAGATTGTTTTGAAGAAGCTGAGGAGTGGATGTGCTACATGTGCAGGATGAATTTCCTGAGCAACATCTTGAGAGAGGAAGGGGGGTTTGACTACAAGAAGGCAATTGTGGACACAATCCTTATACTCATCCGGGAGATTCCTGAGGCCAAAGAAGGTGGCCTCTCTCACCTTTGTGAATTCATCGAGGACTGTGAATTCACCTATCTTTCTACTCAGGTCAGCTGGAAAAAGCCACATATCTGACTTTGTGCATAGTCATGTTTTGATTTTATTTTGGCATGTTACCAGTGGCATGATTCAGAGATAATGTTCAGGGTGCAGGAGCCATCACTCTCTGTGTAGGTCCCTTTATGTGTTGGGCATAATTGCTTGCTTGCATGGCTGCGAGCTAAGACAAAAATGAAAAATTTTACCCTCAGAAGCTGCTTCTAGTGTGACTTCATTTATTAGCAATGCCTCTGGAGTGCTGGCTGATATCATGACTGGTCTTCCTATTGCTTCAGGAAGTTTGACAGAAACTCAGGACACAGAATTTTGTCTTTGTGTTTGCCCTAGTTTTGAGCAGATTATTATATACTTGTCTACTCTTACATTCAGGGAAATAGTGAAGTCTGTGGGGAGTAATGGCAGCTAGTCACTGCCATTCATGATGCAGGTGATGGTCTGATACTTTGTTAGTGACACACAAGGCTATGACCACACATTCTTGTTGTGTTTGTTGGCTGGAACTGATGCAATGTTGACTTGGGTACCTTACACAAATTTGTGGAGTTTCTCTTTGCAATCACAACAGTACATTAACATAGCCTGTTCTGTGCAGTGGAAAGTAGTGTTGTCATGTTTGTGATATATTTTAGAACTGATAGTTGTTTTCTGGCAGATTCTACATCTGCTGGGGAAGGAGGGACCAAAGACTGTTGACCCAAGCAAGTATATTCGCTACATTTACAACCGTGTCATTTTGGAAAATGCAACTGTGCGAGCAAGTGCAGTCAGTGCCTTGGCCAAGTTTGGGGTTGTTGTAGAGAGTTTGAGGGTACATCCTTCATCATCCATCCTGAATATGCAAATTCCATATACAAACATTGTGTTTGTGTTCCTTGTCTTTGTTGCCTGAAATTATTTTTGTTGCACTATTTCTCTGATATTGCATTGCTGTTTGTTATGTCAGCCTAGGATTCTGGTACTGCTGCGAAGGTGTCTGTTTGATACTGATGATGAGGTACTTGGCATCTCTTCCCCTGTCCTTCAACTAGGCTGGTCCACTGAACAGGCAGCTTGAGCAATTTTGATGAATGTATGCAATGAAGAGATTTTGTCTGGTTGTGCTCTATGTGAGCACATAGAGGTCAGTTTACGGAAAGCAGCAGAATCTGGTTACCTGTCTATACAGTATCAGGGTAATTTTTGAAATCCTATTTTGCTTACAGATTTTTCAACTGTATAATGATTCTGGTCTTGTAGGTGAGAGATAGAGCCACTCTATACTTGAATCTTCTTGGAAATGGTCCAGAGAATGTGAGCGAAAGTGCCCAATCTCTCATCTTTGAGAGATTGGATGTGCCATTGGCGAATCTGGAGGCAAGCTTGCAAAGCTATGTAAGTGCACTTTCCCAGCCACCCAATGTTGATGGGCCTGCTCCTTTAGGGCTCAGTAGTTTTAAGTTTACACACACACACACACACACATATTTCCTATTTGCTGAATTTGAGAGTATTGGCAGGAACCAAGCGAGAGGCCATTTGATGTGGCAGCAGTTTCAACAGAAGTCAAGCCACAACCCTTCACAGAGAAAAAGGCTCCCACGAGCAAAAAGGCTGGCAAGGATACCAATCAAAAAGTGACAGCCAACGGTGGTGGACTTCCAGGCCATAAGACCAGTGACTCCTATGAGAAACTCCTTAATTCAATTCCTGAGTTTGCTGGCTTTGGAAAACTTTTCAAGGTGCAGTATCACAATGAAAATCAACACCTGTTTGCCATGCAAATAGTAAAGTTTTCTTTCGAAGTTTTTCTGAAGTTTTCTTTGACATTAAATGGATTCAATTCAAGGCTGTTTTTAGCTCAGCAATCCAAGTTTTGTTACATGTTGATTTTGGAATGTGTCTGTGCAGTCATCACCGATTGTTGAACTCACTGAAGCTGAGACTGAGTACTCAGTGGATGTCATCAAACACATCTATCCTGGCCATGTTGTTTTTCAATTTAACTGCACAAACACAATTGCAGAGTATCTTTTGGAAAATGTGAGCCGCTGCACATCCATTTCTGGGCTTCTGTAATTGGTTATGAGGATGAACTGTATGGAAATTTGCCAAATTCTGAAGCTGGACTTTGTGCATATGTTGATACTTGCATTCATATTTCGGTGATTATAAAGGTTTGTAAAGGCTCTGATTGTCACCAGAAGATAACACAGCTCATATGGTCAGATCTCTGAGCAGTAGTAGATGCATGCAGGTCACAGTGGTAATGGAGGCAATTGATGCGGAGGATTTTGGGGAGGTGGTGTCAAAGCCCCTGGTATCAATGCCATATGGGGCTCCAGGCAAGATTTTTGTAGCTTTTCAGAAACCAGAAGGAGCTTGCTCTCTTGCAAAGTTTGCCAACACTCTAAGATTCTACGTGAAGGCAGTATGGCCCATACTTCAATCCTTCCAAGTTAATTCAGATTGATGTCTGTGTAATCCTTATTAGAAATAGAAAAGGGGACTGCCCAAGGAAGGACACTACCCAAGGCATTGTTGCAATGTAGCAGTTACATTCACACCCCATGTTCAAGCTGGAACAGCATCTGCATTGGTGGTTGTTTCTTCAGATTTTAGACAAGCATAGCTCATGAGCTAAGAGAGGAAAGAGATTATTGCCAGATAGGCCCTGCAGTCCCAACTGTTGTGTTCAAAGTAGGGATAGTATACTTTGATGCCTCATGTTGTTGGGCTGTTCTCTTCTATCAATTTCTGGTCAAAAGATTTTCAACAGTCATCTTCTCACTATTGCACCTTATGTATGTATACCAGGTGGATCCAAGCACAGGAGAATCTGAAGAAGACGGGTATGAGGATGAGTACCAGCTGGAAGACTCAGAGGTGCAAATCTTCTGTTCGTGCAAAAGATTAAACTGGAAAAAAATCTAGTACTGAGGTTATACTTGGAGAGGATATGCCTGTTAAAATGTACTGTTATGTTCTTGGTTGCAGGTTACAGCTGCAGATTACATACTGAAGACTGGAGTGTCAAACTTTAGGAATGCTTGGGAATCCATGGATCCAGACTCCGAACGTGTTGATGAGTATGGGCTTGGAGTGAGGGAGAATTTGCAGGAGGCTGTGAGGGCTGTCAGTACCATTCTTGGAATGCAACCGTGTGAGGTGAGCACCATCATCCAAAAAGCTCATTAATTGGAGTTTGATATGATTATATCACTGTCCTGTACTCCAAGGAACTGGAAATCAAGGTGTGTTTCTGGTTGTTTTAAAGCCTATATACTCAGTAGTGAGTACAGCCATATATGGTAGTATCACCTGGCTATGACACAGGGAGACACTAGTTCAACTTCCAAGCATATTGTGTGGCTGGAAGTCCTGTGATGGTTTGGCATAGTTCCCAAGCAGAGCTAGTAAGGTCTCGCACTACAGTGCAACACCCCAAATTTGATCTAACTGCAGGGAGCTTAGGGAGCTGTGCATGTTAGATTGGGAAAAGAAGTATTTAGGTGTGAACTTGATGTGGTAGGTCTGGTTGTTTGGTATTCTGTTGCTTTCCAGGTTGGTTCCTTTCTGTTAATATTCTCACTAGGCTGCTTGAATTTACAGGCAACAGAGGTGGTACCACCTAATGCACGTTCACACACATGCTTGCTATCGGGAAAGTTTTTGGGTGGTGTTCAAGTGTTGGTGCGTCTAGCTGTTGGCATTGAAGCTCAGAAGCAAGTTGCTATGAAGCTGATGGTGCGATCAGAAGATCCAGCAGTGAGTGACATAATACATGAAATAATTGCCAATGCTTGACCAGCATCTTTTCTCCAAAGTATTCTCCATGAGCCTACGAACCGTAGTCTTCAGTTCATTATTTTTCAATGGGGGTTTAGAAAACGACATTGACACTCCTCTGCTCCAAGATCCACCCTTCCTGCAGGTGGTCTACATAGCAATTTGTCTAGTGTAACAGCGCACAAGGATTTCTCGGCTTCTCTGTACACGATATAGTTGGTAAGCTCTCATGTTTCTTGCAGATTCTTTAGATTCGAAGTTATCTCTTTAATATGTTTCATCTTAGTGGGCAAGATTTTTGCTATTTAGCCTATCATTGCATTGTATCAAAAGAGGAACTGAGCTGATTCCAGATCAAATGCGTGCCAATTCAAGGCATAATCTAGGCTCTGAAATCCATATTGTTTTTCTGGACCTGGTTGTGAATGGCATATGATGCTATTTTGCTGGTCTAGAATGTGAGTAGAGAAGAACGACATGTTCTTCTTCTGTAGTTTTTTCCATTTTTGGATTGACATAATCCACCATCTGAAGCATGTTATTCTGACTTAGGAATCTGGGACCATATGATCACCAATATGTATTTCTACATGTCAGTTTTTAGCTCACCGGAAATCCCAAGACTCTTTCTGCAACCATCATGTCAGGATGATTTTATTCTGTATACCCTAGCGATGAGCAAGACTATTTAAGACAGAAGTTTGAGTACTATCTAAGAACCTGGTTCTATCTCTGATGCATCCAATCTCTATTTGTTACAATCCTTATTCTCAAATGATCATGCTCTTGAAAAATTGTGTATGTTTCTTCAGTTCCCATCTCTTTCTCTTTCCTTTGTTTTGGTTTAGGGAGGCCATTGAATTGTTAATTGGTAGGTACAAAATTAGCAAATGAGCAGACCTGACCTCAGTGGTTAGCTAGCAAACTGAAAGCCTATGGAAAAATGTTTCTTGTGTGTCCATCGTCCATTTCCTCATATATATGTAGCACTTGTTCTTTGATCAGGGTTGGAATCTTAATGTTAGTCTGAATGAGGAATCACGGAAAACGAAAAATAATAATTATCAAATGTTTTGCCACAACATGTCACATAAATAAACATTTCCATTGAAAAACAAAAAAAATACCTTACATTACAAAATGTTTCACTAGAGACAATTAGTTTGAATGAAAAAATGTAGTGCACTGAATGAGTGAATGAAAAACTTGTGTATGTTTACAAAATCCAAGTGCAACATGATTGTTGCTATTCCCCATTCTTGGAAACTATAAGTTTCAACATTCAAATATCACACCAACAATCTTGAACTTAGATTCTACAGATCAAACTCAGATGCTCAAAACAAGCCGAGACAAATCCTCAAATATTAGGTCATGAGAAGGTCAATTTGTGCATCTTCTTAGGATTAGGAAGTCACAAGAACAATATCTTACTTATGCACATCTGAATGAATTATCAACTTACATGAGTCATGAAATTGCTAAATACACTAAATTGGAAAAGATCATCTTTAAAAGCACAGAAAGTTTATGAGTTAAAAAGCTACAAATTCCAATATTACTACATATTTACACATGGGTACTCCTTCAATTGCTTCTCAAATCAAGTTGAAAAGTTGCAACCCCTAGTAACCCCTTCTGATGTTAGTCATTGAAATAGTAAAGCAAATATAAAGAGGTTGCCATCTGATCAACTTATGCATGGTTAACTAACCTCAAATATTTGGGTACAAATTAAGTTAAGGGACATCCCTATGACATACTTCAAGCTTTTTAGCATACTGTACTTGTGCTTTGGGCAATCCAAAAACATACCCAAAAAGTTGTACTGCATCAGAATACTTTATAATTCTTTATCCATTTGACAAGTCAAGTCAGAAGATACTTTGATTACCTTCTCTCTCTTAAGAATTGAAGTACATCTATCTATCGAATTGTAAAGAAATCTCCACAACCACAAATTTGAAGGTACCATGACAATGAGTGCAATCATAACCTAATGAGAGTTGGCCACAAAGTGTCCAACCATCATCTTCATCACAAATAGCAATGAAGAACTGCCAGGACTAATCCATTGACTTCATGAGCTCTCAACAACGGGTGTAGATAAGTATATAATGATCTGCCCAAAATCTACACAAACCATTGTACAAAATCTGCATCTTGAGTTTCTGTTGCATTTCTGGAAACAACAGGAAAACCCAGTTATGATGTTGGATAGCACTCAAGGTGTAGCTAATAGAAAAAAATTCAATAGTACCCTCCAAGTTGCAACAAGCTTCCAACAGTGAGCTTCATTTTAGCTTGTCCCTATACAAGCAAGCATCTAAGCCGAAGGCATAGAGAGGCCTTCATAGGCATGGAGTTGAAGTAAATCATACACTAACGACAAAACAAGCCTCAGCCATCTTGGGCCCCAAAATCTTGAATGCCGCTAAAGTTCCTCTTTGGAAAGAGCATATTTACAAAACATCCATGTTACCTTATGCGAACACCATTTTCTTGGTACCGATTTCCACTGACCTCCACACGATTTCCATTCTTGTCAAAAAATCGCCCACCTTGTATAATTTGTGGGAAACCCAGTGCAACTTTCAGGAAAGCAGAGGCTGGAGATAAATAGCTAATACTCTTCCTGGTTCCTTGGACAGCTAAAATACGTGGTGCTAAGCTTGCAGCAACTGTCTCTGGTTCCTCCGCCAAGGTGTTGAAAAATCGACGAGCCACTACAGTTGAATCTTTCAGTAACAAATCTGTCAACACCATACCTGGTGATAAATTGTGCACCCCTATGCTGCTGAGACCTGCCCACCCCCAGAATTGCCTGCCCAGTAAGTGAACAATACCTGGTGCTCAAATATAGACTTGCTGAAACCATGAAGCCGCAACAAGCACACTGAATCACAGTATTCTACAGCACTTGTTCCATTACAAGCTATACATAATCAGGAATGACACATAACAGATGGATGGTGTTGTTCAACCTAAAAGTCACTGCCACATTGGATATACAGTGTTGTGGGAACTAGCACACACTCATGATGATCAAATACTGTTGAGTAAGGCAAAATGAAATGAATTATTCCATTATGTTGGTGAGGTGAGCTGGAAGTGGGATTTTCAATATACCTGCAGCTTGAATTTCACTACTAAGTGAAGATGTCAGCTGTGTCAAAGCAACTTTTGTTGTCTTGTGTGTACATGCAGACTTTGTAAAATTAGCACCCCACTGAGAGAAGCCCATGTTGAAGATGTGATAGATTGGTAGTTCACTGGGTGGCTGGAGCCGCATAACATTAATAGCTTCTCGGCAGCACAGCAGTGATCCTATCACATTTGTCCCACATACACGGACAATTTCTGAGGCCTCCACATCAGCCAATATTTTCTTACTCGTCACCTCCCCTGCAAAAAACCAAATCCATTTGAAAACCATGATCCTCACACTTGAACGGTGGAATCCCTAAATCAATGATGATTATAGTTTCACTCTCTCATCAAGGTTGAAAATCCACTACTACACTCAAGTGTAAATACATGAAGAACTTGATTATTTCTATATTTCACTATTTCTATTACAAGTAGTACATTCCAAAACACAGTGAACTATTATTGCATACAATTTTTTCTCTGTTTGGGGACCAAGTACAGCACAGTTGCTCTCTAGTAACAACAAGCACAGTATCTAGTGGAGGATTGCTCATTAAGAATCACCATCATTCCTAGTGAGCAAATGAAGATCTTGTATGATTCATCCTGCCCAGGACTCAAAGTACATTGATTTGAGTCAGATTGGATATATAATTGTACTTCCTATCATTCAAAGCTTCCAAAACTCTCTGCATCCCCTTGAATGGTTGTGTGAGGGCACCATACCATACCAGCATTGTTGATCCAAATGTCAACAATGCCAAGTTTCTCCACAGCAAAGGAGGTAAAGGCACAAACATCTGCAGCATTGGACACATCACAGCACATTCCATAGACAATTGAGCCTTCATGTTCTGCCCGTAATGTTCGTAATGCTGTTGCCAATTGGTCCTCATTTCGGTTACATATGATCACCTTATGCCCATAGCTCAAAAACTGGTGAGCAAGAGCATAACCCAACCCTTTTGATCCCCCTGTGATCACAACCCCCTTTTTCTTTTGATCAGGTCGTTCAGCTTTATGTTCTCCTGCTGCTTTCTCAACTGTTCTTGGCCTTGCCTGTAAGCAGTAAAAAGTATGTCAATGATCTCTCAAATCCCCTTAGTTGAGTTGTAGACAGCTCAATTAGAAAGGACAATTTCCTATACCTAATCTCTACAATCGGCACCATTGTGCAACCAGATTAGAGATGCAAATCTCCAGACTCAAACCCATCAAAGTTTCCTAGTCCCCACGAATCACAAATGTCTTGCAAGGAATAGAGGAGAAAGAAACTGGGCAGAAGGAAGGCAGACAAACAGAGACATAGACACATAGACAGACCTATGGAATGAACTCACTTGCACACTCGCATTGTGGCTTCCAACAATGCCACAAAACTGCTGGCTTTTGTATTTTCTGCATCTTGCTCCAGCATTGCCACACACCGTCTCCTTCCGCTGCAGCAGCAGCTGCTGCTGCAGCTTGTTATTGCTATGTCCTCCATGACGAAAGCTTGACGGTGAAGAACTCGGCAACGCCCAGGATGGGACCAACAACCCCACAGTCATTGCCATTCCTTCTTCTTCTTCTTTGCCCTGGATTCTCAAAACAAATTTCTGGCAACCAAATTCCTCCAGGTTCCACCACCACCAACTGATGATGTTCCTCAACGAAAAATGCAAATTCCAGAGCTCCCCTTCGCTACACCAAAAGCATTGGAGGGATGGAAACGATGGAAAATCATTGCAATCTCAACCAAAAAAAAGTGAACGACAAAGCAACGAAACCCAATCTCGCGAGAACCAACACATCCAAGTCCTGTGAAGAAAAACAATTTAGGGTTCGGGGTTAGGGTTTAGGGTTTCATTTATTTGAAGAGGAATTTTGTTCTGATTTTTTTTTTGTTCTGTTTTTATTTCATCATTTATTATATTAATTCACTACGTCTGTCTGTGACACGACAATTTTGCTGCAAAAGCATTCTATGGCAGAACCGGCCTCTGTATAATTTTGGCGTTGCGAGTCGTGTTGGCGGAGAGACAAACGCCAGCCATCGATCGTGTCTGTCAGTCCGTCTGTCTTTATCTTACTTTAACTTACTTTAAGTTACCCTGGGGGGAGAGGAATAAAGTGAGTTAGGAGCGTTGGATCAGGAATCGGACAGGTGGAATGATGTTTTTCAGGGGTAAGTATCGTGTTGGGGTAAAAGTGGTGAGCTGGGAAGTTACACATGGGTGGGATGGACCGTTAGGGGGGGAACCGGTGGGTGACGAGGCGAGAGACCAT